>Ga0098035_1000347_pt1 | contig 23937 bp, 29 predicted proteins | sample 3_EtaG_FD_75046 | JGI IMG/M metagenome (GOLD analysis project Ga0098035, IMG submission 75046) | Marine viral communities from the Subarctic Pacific Ocean - 3_ETSP_OMZ_AT15126 metaG | ecosystem: Environmental > Aquatic > Marine > Oceanic | place: Pacific Ocean | collected 2015-01-07
CGCACAGGCCACATCCATCGCGGTGATGACAAACCGGTCAATACCATCTTCCATCGCGTCGTGAATGCCCTTGTTCCACGCTCCGGCGACAGAGCGTTCCTTGTCGGCCACCAGTTCAAATGGATAATCGGTATGGTCGGATATCTCGTCGGGCGGGTCGCCATTCCATCTGTTGGCGATGATGCGAATCCTGTTAATGCGATCAGACGTGATCGTTTCAAGGTTCGACAGGAACATATCGTACAGCGCCCGTTCCTGAACCACGATAGGGATGATGACATCAATTAGCGAGGTATCGTTCGATGGCATCAATCACCGTCCCTGGTGTAATAAGTTCCATGCAAAATGCCGTCGCCCATTCGTCGTCGCCATGATAAACCGGACGCTCGCATGTGTCATTGTCCTTCTCGTCGCCGTCGCCCATCTCCTGACACCGACTCTTCCAGCATCCACCTGTCGCACAACAAGGGAGCGCCCCAATCGTGTGAAGGAACTGATGGCCGGGATACTGTTCCCAATGAGCGGGTTCGCGGCCACCCGCTACAACGACACACGGACGCAACGATCCGTCTTTCGTAGGTACTGCTGCCGCCAGGTGCATTGCGAATGTAACAGGACATAAAACGCCTGCTGAATGATACACCAAACGAATGAACTCACGAAGGTTTGTTTTGCCGACCAGATCGAGAACACCGTTCAGCGGTGGATGATGATGATCCTCCTCGCCGCACTGGACGAACTGGATTCTGTTCTTGAAGTGATCAACCACCTCCTGAGAGTATCGCCAGTATTTCGCGGTGAAGTCCTGCTTGCTGCCAGCGTTGATGATCCAGAACGGGCCTTTCCATCCGAACACCTGTTCGACCTGATTAACCCAACCCTTCTCCTCGTCGCTGATGTGAATGTCACCCTTGAACGGGCCGGGCGGGATAGTGATGCCCATCTGTCTTTCCATGTCTTCACGATATCCGTCAATGAAGTGGCACGGTCGCTGGTTGCTTTGATTGATCAGCGGATAGTGGATGTCGTACCGGGTGAACTTGTCATCCTCATTGTTTTCCAGATCGGCAACGTGAGTCACATACGGATTGTTGTCCCAAATCTCCTTACAGCTTGTAGCGACATGAATTTTGTATTCACCTGGATGCGCCTTGGCCAGATCGCGCACCGCTGCGGTCATCACGGTGATATCACCGGGTGAAAGATGGGATGCCAGAACAATCGGATTGAGCGATGATCGCTCCGTCGTCTTTCTGCCGCAACCGTTACAGCACGCTGGAATACCCGGAACCATCTCCGAAAGCGTACATTCGCCAAAAACCTTGCATCCCCACACCTCGGCCTGTTCGTTGCCGCAGCATCCACCGACGATTTCTGTGTTACGGATGAACTTCTCAAGTGACAGGCAACGGGCCTGCCCGTTGCCTTTGGCGCGCGGGGGCTTGGGTTTATTGACGGGAGGCGACCACTGACCTGTCACCTCGCCTGTTTCCGTGACTATTTCGTACCGATACGCGCCGGTCGCGTCATCGCCATCAACAATGTGCCTGCCTTTTGTCAATCTGGCGTTCATGGGCAATCATCTATCTCAAGGACCATTGTTCCACCGTGACCGGCAAACGAACTATGCCCACCAGATGGGCTACAGTCACCTAGCGCCAAACCGTTTGTAATCACAACCGTATCACCAGCTGCAGGGGCGGGGAAATACGCATCAAACACAAATCCACCGTCACAGGATGCACCACCCGTCACCAGTGCCGTTGCTCTCCAAAGCCCGTCCCCGCAGGACACCACATAATTCATGTGGAACTGGAACCCGCCAAACGGAACATCAGAACAATTGGCGTTCCGAATATTCTGTGATCGGAGGGCAGGGTTTGATGTATTCCATTCATACGGTTGAACCAGAGACAGCAAAGGGAGCGAGTTGTTGTTGATCTCGTTGACATAAAGCGTGTAGTTGCCGCCCTGACAGGCATAGCAACACGGGGTCACATTCTCAAGGTGGATTGTCATTCCCACCGTTTGGGGATCGCAATCCCACTCGCACACCAGCGCACCTGATGACGCACTGCTAACACCAGACGATACCCCGGCGCTTGACACGCCGGAACTTGATGAGGCGCATTTCGACAGATCGGTCGTGACCTGCGGAACGGGCAAAGCGCCAACACCAATACCCACCTCGTAGGGCGATACCGTGTCCGGGCATGGGCAGGCAAGACTATCAAACGTGCCTGTTGATTCGTAGTAGGTGCTGCCCCCCGCCACATCGTAAATCTCGTACTTCCAGGTCGCACCATCCTGAATCTTGCGGACTTCGTAGTTCTCGTCACCACGCTTCCACCATCGGCACGAAGCGGGGCCTGGATCGTAGATGCCGTTCACCACACTGCTGCCCGCGCCGTACACGCAAATGACGCACGTTGAGGGTGAGGGGGAACTAGCGGCAGAACTGCTTACCGCCGATGACGAAGAAAGCGACGACGCGCTGGAACTCTGGCACAAAGACAGATCGCGGGTAACGGTGATCTCACCAGCCGGTGTCGGGTTGTCCCTTATGAAAAAATACTCCACGTTGTCGTAGGCATCAGGTGGGCAATCAGGCAGTTCGCCAAGAGGGTGCAGTCCCGTAATGTAGTAATGCTTCGCGGGGTCTGGTGGGCCGTCTGGCGTATCGGTGATTCGATAGGTACTCCCGTTTTCGTCATCGAGTAGCGTGTCATGGGCGTAGCAGTAAGCCTGGCCGTTGTCGTTTGTCCAATAGTCCTTGCCGCTGCTGTTCGTGCCGCTGTAGCGATAGATGCCGTTGGCCAGCGTCCAACCAGCGCCGGTCACGCAGAACACGCAGCGCGTGGTACTGCTTGAGGATGTGCTTATGGACGATGCGGATATGGACGAACTGATGGCAGAACTGCTCACCTCGCTGCTGAACGGCGATGAACTGCTGATCGACACAGAGGAACTACTGATCGAGGAACTGCTGATCGATGAAGATGACACGCTGCCCTTACAGCAATACTCGAAACGCAGAATGGGATCGTGCTTCTCGGTGTACTTCACCAGCGCGATCTGATACGACGGCACCGGAACCTGGGCGTTCAGGTTGAACTCATAGAGCGTCCCCGACCGGTAGTTCTTCTTCGCACCACTCACCGGATAAGCCGCGCCTATCGACTTGTTCTCGTAACTGTTTGATATGTCTTCCGGTTGCTGCTCGATGAAGGTGTACTTCCCACCACCGTGATTGGCGGTGAGTTTGATCGGCACCATTTCTTTGGTGGAGACTGGATCAGGAGCAGCGCCGAGGATCAGGCCGGTAGGAAGGTTTTCGCCAAGGATGCCAGGGCCGAAGATATCGCGGTTCAGTTTGGATAACTGCGCGGCCACCTCATCCATCCGTTCCCAGAGTTCCGGGCCAAACAGATTGAGTCCATCAAAGTTACTTCCCTGTTCAAGCGACACATTGTTATCCTGACGAACTGCCCTTGCAGCAATATTCAAACCTCAAGATCGGTTCGTGTTCCTCGGTGTACTTTACAAAGGCCATCTGGTACGACCCGACCGGAACCTGGGCGTTCTTGTTGCTTTCCCAACACTCGCCTTCTCGGTAATACTGAATCTCGTTATCCACCTCGTACTGAGCGCCAATACTCTTGTCTTCCCATCCACCGTCATCATCGCCCTGATCATCAGCAGTCGGTTGCTGTTCGCGGAAGGTGTACTTGCCGCTGCCTTCGTTGGTCAGCAGTTTGATCGGCACCATCTCGCGCGTGTCCGGGACAATGGGATCGACGGCAAAGACAATCCCCGCATCAGTGTTCTGACTACCCCCCATGCGCGGGCCGAACTGCGCGTGCTTTAGCTTGTACGCCTGCATCGCGCACTCTTCAAGGACACCGATAATCAACTCCTGATCCTCTTCGACCAGGAGATTCAAACCGGCAAAGTTTCCACTGGGTTTCAAATCCATTACGGCGCAACAATGAATCCGGGGTTTGTGAAGTTACCTTCCAGATAGGTGTAGTCGTTTACCGAAGTAATCTCGCCCGTCACCTCGTTTTGAACCTTGCGGGAGACCAGCCAGGCGCTGTTGCGAATGGTGAAGTGGTAGACGGTGTAGTAGAACTTGTCGCCACGGTACTCCACATCAGCGCCGTCAAAGCGACAGGCATTCTTCTTGATCGGGAACCCGTCCCATGTGATCGCGTTGTCGTTGACCCGCTGACTGGTGTACCGACCAATGTTGGCGTAAGGCGGGAAGGTCAGGACGGTGCTGACGGTCAGGTGCCAGACGGGGATCGTTCGTGTCCCGGCAACCTGGATCGCACCACCGTCAGCGAGTTCAAACACGATTGGATCGCCTTGGGGGTTGCCGTCTTCGTTGTGGCCGTCAGGGTCTTCCGCTGCGGTGTTAGCAGTCAGCGGCTCTGGGGCGGCGATATAGCCCATCCTCGCGCTGATGTGCGTAAACGCGGTGTTCGGGTTGGTGCTGCGGGAACTGTAGCGAACGCGGACGTTGACCTTGTTATCCGAGTGATGGGTGGCGTGGAACTTCTTGGCCAGTATCCCAAGGTCAGGATGCTGAACAATGGTGCCATCAGCCAGACATTCTTCAATACCCGACTGAAGGTCGTCACGATCACCACCAGCGGCCTCGACAAAAAAGGAGCGAGTGGCGCTGGAACGCCCGAACCCGGCCCTGTCCAGAGTGAGGCTTGTTCCTTTGCGTGTGTCGCGTTCGGTAATGCTTGCCATATCAGTTGCCTATCTGACCAAGTTCGATGATGGCCTCTGCAATGGTCTCCGCAGCGCGGCGTAGATGCTCCTCCCGGTACTCGTCCGTGAGCATCTGTTCAAGTTTCGCGTCGATGGCCGCTAACAGATCATTGGTCTTCTTGAGTTCTTCTTCGCTCATACGATTGTCCTTACCAGCCGACACGCCATCTGCGTACTCGCGTGCGGTTGAGGCGTATTCAACAGGGCATGAGTGATTATCGACACATCATACATCACCATGTTTGCCGCAACGCTCTCTCCCGGCACCAGACCGACCGTGGCCGTACCCTCTATCGGATCATCAGCCTGATCGGTGGCAACATCAGGAAGCAACCAGGTGAAGTCGTGGCTTGCCGTCGCGGGGTCTTCAAAGGTGGTGTAGGTCGGTACACCGGTAAACCGGCCAGACACATCAACGATGGGCCATTCGGGCCTGGTGTAGTTCACGCGGGTTGCAAAACGCTCCACGATGAAGTTGGCGCTGAACGTCCCGAACAGGTCGTTTGTGAACGACAGAGGTTCAACATCCTTTGTCGCCATGACCGGGCCGGTGGCGCTCTCGACCACCCCCGTGAACGACAGGTAGTGCGTGGGAACCCCGAACTTCCATGACTTGATATCACCGTCTTCCGGTGAGGATTCATCTGTCTTCGGCCAGACCTTGCGGAACGTCCACCGGTACGCCCGGACCAGCATCGGAGAGAGTGTGATCGAACTCTGCGAGGCCAGTGACATGATGTTCAGAGTGTTGTCGTAAACAGAACCACGGCACGAAAAATGCAGATCGGAAGTCAGTCGCTTGTATGAGTTGTAAGCCTGATACCCTGGCGTCTCGTCAGTTGCGCCGCGAGAGTAGATGGGCTGGCTTGAGTCGTACCGGAACCCCACCGAGCCGCTGATTGGTGTAAATGTGGAGAGGTGAGACCGTGCATACATCACCTTACTCCTGGATGCGTCTGACGGTCGCGTACACCGGGTGTGAGTGGCGCGAAGTGCATCTTGGCCTGCTCGATCAGTGCCGCAAATCTCTGCTCCGCTACCGTGGCGTCGGGAAAGCCCGGAGCGCCGCGAAGAAGGTATGCCTTAGCGCCCATCCAGATGACCTGCTTAACCCATTCATCGGGTAAATTCAGTGTCGTCACATCAGCAGTGCCGATTGTCCACTCAGTCATCGGCTCTCGATGCGTCAGTTTCATCGTGTACGCCTGCAATGCCTTCTTGTTGAACAGCATGAAATCATCAGTCAGAAAGGCGCAAAGCGTGGGTCGACCCTTGACGGCGTTATCACCCTCGTTGGCCTGCCGCAACGCTTCATAGTCGGTCAGCCCAACATTGTAGAAGTCGATCTCCGCACGATTGAATCGGTCGCGCGTGAAATCAGTGATGGTCGCAGTCACGTCCACACTGTTTGTGTTGATCGCGACGGTGATGTTGGTTGAATCAGTAAGACATTGAGTCTCGCGCACGAACTCCGAACCCGCAGCGTAAAGCGCCTCGTCCTTCTGCTCATCCGTAATGGACGCAGACCCGACATGCAGGATCGAGTCAGTCAGCAATGTTCTGGCATCAGAGAGCAGGATTGGCATTAGGGGCCACCTCCAGAAATACCTGAGATACCCGGTGGTTTGGCGGGATGGAAACCGGGAGTCGGCATCAGGACAAAGACATCTGCGCCCGCGCCTTCGTCAGGCCCACCGGGATCAGGATCGCCGCCACCCGCTTCCTCGAAAGGTGCGTTGATTCCAACTGCCGCAATTCCACCGTCTGCTATTGGCATGATCTTTCCTCAAAGAACGGCGCTACCTCTATCACGTCCAGTATTGGAACATAGGTCAACTCGTTGCCCAATTTGCTGATAGGCATTTTCAAACCTCGACGTTGATACTTTCAAATAATTCAGTGAGCGCAGCGTGATCAGCGGCAGCAACAATTTGCAATTCCAATGCGTCTGCCTGTTCACGCGGTATCTTCGCTTGCGCCCAAAGCCCTTTGAGTTGTTGCCGCTCGCCTTCTTCTTCTGGTGTCAACGGTGTGCCTTCGATTGCAACCTTGTCGGTCAATTCAAGTGCGCGAGCAATGTAGTTCAGTTTCTTTGTGTCCGACACCATTGCATCAACAACATCCGTTGCGCGTTGTTGCACGATTGCAATCGCCTTGATTTTGCGCTGATCCATGTCGCCTTCAGGATCGTTGGTCAATTCATCGTGCGTCCGTTCGACCACCGCGCCGCCGACAACCTTGAACCATTGCGGCGAATCGTATTGGTTGTCTGACAGCACACCGGAATACAGACTGTGATATTGCTCGGGCGGTTTTGCAACAACCGCATCAGACCACATCGCGTCTGAATCGCCGCTGTAAGTTTCGCCTGCCGTGTATCCACGGTCGCGCCCAAACCCAACCACAGTGCCGCTCTGTTTATTTACGATGGCTCTGAACATGATGTTTCGTCATCCTTCTTCGTTAGCAATGCGGTGTGCGACCACGTTCCAGTCATGCCTCGACGTTCGCATTCTTTTGAAATCGCGCCCTTGTATCGTTCCTTCATCCCGTTCAGGAACACATGGACAACTTCCATCGAAGGCAATTTACCTTCCGACATAACTTCCTTCTCTGCCGCCAGCAGACGGTTGATTTCGTGCTGAACCGCGCCGCCATTGATTCCCAACTGTCGCAGGTAAATATGATCGCCCTGATCGATCAGATTCATCGGTGATGCCCGTGCTGCATCAAGCGCCTGAGCGCAGGCAGTCATAATGTGATGTTCTTCTTCATGCTTCTCGAAATCTTCCTCAGTGATTTCATCAACGCCAAGAAATTCTTTGATCGAATCATACTGCTCGATCAGGCCAGCGACACGACGAATCGCGCCGCTTAGATTCTCCTCGATCTGCATGATCCCGCCGCGAAGTTCGTCAGCTTCGGCCTCAAGCAAGTCAGCTTCCAGACATTCATCGCTGGTTTCGGCAGACCGCTTGATTGCCGCATCACGTTCCTTAATAGCGATCTCGATCTCATGCTTTCTGATGTTGACCGTACTTTCGCGGATACCACCTTTGGCCGATTCAATCTCGCTGCAAATCTGCCGCAGATTTCGGAACGGTGACGGGTGCGCAATGGTCAGCGCGTTCGTCATCGTTTGCGACTGCCGCTTGCGAAACTGCTGCGTGTCCTTCTCAACAAGCGGCATGTATTCACGAATCACATCGAGCATCGCACCGTGCGTTTGCTCAAGGCGAACAGGCAGGGCGTTTATTGTTGTGGCTAGTTCTGTGGTCACTACTGCAACCCTCCATTTGAACCGGACAGACCTGCGGCCATGCCTATGGCTTCGGTTAAATCGCCAAAGTCAGTTGCGTTGCCAGTGCTTTGAATGACAACAGTTTCGATGATATTGGACGTGAACGACCCGCCACCCGCACGACATGCTTTTGTCAGGTCACTTTCACCACTGGCATAAGCAGCAGCAGCAGAACAATCACCGAAGTCAGTAGCGTTTGCTGCGGACGCTATGGTGAGGTAATCAATGTAGTTCCGGTATGCACCAGAGTCAGCACCAAACGAAATCCCCCTGGTCGCACTGCCGCAACCCGCGTCAGAACCCGCTCCCCAGGTTTGCGATGTGTCGCCAAAATCAGTCGCGTTTCCCAAACTGGCAATCGTTACATAATCAATCGTGATATGACTTCCAGATCCAGCAAAAGCAATCGCACGGGTCGAACTTGATATGCCGGAAGCGCTGTTCCTCGCAAGGGTCAAATCACCGAAGTCAGAAGCGTTGCCAAGACTGTCAATCGTAATGTAGTCAATCGTTCCGGTGGCGGTGCATCGGCCCAAACTAATACCGCGAGTTGCACTTCCACAACCATTGCGACCGCCAGCGGCAGCAACCGCATCGCCAAAGTCAGCAGCATCCCCAACTGATGACAACGTGACGTAATCGATTGTGTTCACGTTGGAATAACAGGCACTTGCGTTTGTATTGCCTGCGAAGATCACACCCCGAGTTGAATTGGCGATACCGCCTGCGGTTTGCCTTGCTTGCGTCGAGTCACCAAAGTCGGTTGCGTTGCCCAAACTGGCAATCGTCCAATAATCAAGAACGTCACTGATCCCTCTGCCACCAGCACGAATAGCCCGATCATAGACTCCTGATTCCTCTGTCACTGATCCTTCAATAACTGTGGTTTCCCAAACGGTCGGTCCTGATGCTGCTGTGCAGAACAGGCGAACCACATCGTAAAGCCCATCAGCATTCAACAACACCTTGACATTGCTGCTCGATGTTTGCGAGTCGTTGGTTTGATGCGTGATCTTCTGTCCCGCGGCGCTGGCGTTCGATGAAACATTCCAGTCGTTGTTACCGTTAATCTCGATCCAGTCATCAACACTTGCTGTTTCCGGGAGAGTCAGGGTGCAGGCGGTCGCGGAATCAATGAAGTACCGTGTCCCGGCAACCATTGTCTTTGATGTCGCTGTGACTACTTCAGCGCTGACCCCCGCGCCGCCAACCTGATCATCGACGTAAGCCTTAACGCTTTGCTGCGTCGGCACCTTGGTAGCCGAGTCAGATGTCATGTCATCTTCGTCAATCGAGCCAAGAAGTGAAGCATCAGCAACGATGGCATCCAGTTCGGTCAACGCATCGATATCACTGGTTTGAACGTAACTGCTAAGGTCAAGGTCAAGGATGTCAGCAGTAACATGTGTGTGCGGCGAAACCTCACCCTCGGTGCCTTCGTGCATCTTCAGGTCGTCAATGAAACCGCTGATGGTCGCGCCGCCACCGCGAACCTCGATCTTCAATTTCTGAATCGTGTTCGTGGATGGATTGAAAGCGCTCTTGGGAATCGAGACCGGTTGCCAGTCCGTCGTGTTGCTGCTGTCAAAGCCATACGTCCCGTTCTTCACGATCACGTTGTTGCTCTTGACCACATCGCTGGCGTTGAGCAATTGCAGGCGCAACTTCTTTCGTCCTGGCCATACGCCGCCTGACTTGATGAAGAACTCAAACGTGTCAATGTCGCTGATGTCCTGACCGCTCCCAGCGTCCAACACCATTTGATCACTACTTGCCGCGCTGGCGAACTCCATCGATTTCGTGCCGTTGTGAGCGTCGTTCGTTGAAGCGTCTGTCCACGTTCCGTCCGATGTGGTTGTCCAGTCGTCGTCTTCGTCGTAGATGACCGTGGTGGTCAACTGCGGTTCTGTCGCCAGAGCGGCAACCGTCACCTGTCGAAGTTTGACCTGGCCATCAGGTACGTCGGGCGCAACCGGAGTCGCCGCTGCGGTGCCGGTCACCTTCGTGATCGTGCCGCTGTCGGTGGCGACGATGAGATCGATGCGTGGATTGCTGGCATCGGCGGCATCAAGCGTGACCGTGGTGATCGGAGCAGAGAACTTGAACCCGTCAATGCAGTACAGGTTGGCCACCGCGATGAAATCGAGGTCTTCATCCCACACCACCGACGCATTGGTGACGAACGTACCCTGGAAGTTCAGATGATTGAGCGTGTCAACGATCCACTGGATTCTGTCACCGGGTAACGCAATCCACACATCAGCAGACGCACCGGACAGGCTGATCTTCGTCGTGCCACTTGAACCGTCGTAAACCGTGTCGCGGCTCAACGTGGTGCCAGACGCGGTATAGGTGCCGAGTCCGGTTTCCCAATTGTCACCGTCGATGATGAGGTATTCACCCTCTTCGCCGTCATTCAGCTTGTCGCCAACCGCCTGATAACCGGACACAACCCCGACAAGGGTGACTGTACCCTGGCCGCTCGTCGTAGTTGTTTCGCGCACTCTCGATGGAAATTGGGGCATGGTCTATTCCTTAAATCACACCGGCAAGCACATTGCAACTTGCGGTAGAAACGTCGAAAACGTCAAACTCGATGTACTCCGTCCCAATCGTGGGAAGGAGGATCATCGCCGTGGTGTTGTCGGCAGGACTGAGCAGGCCGATCCAGTTGTCACCGCCAAACGTCGGTTGGAACGCACCGGCCACAACCGTGTCGGCAATCAGTTCTGTGTCGAGGATGTCCGCACCGGCCGCACCGGTTTGCGTACCGAGCGTGAACGTCGCGGTCATCAATCGTGTCGGAATCCAGATCGGGGTGGCGCTTGGGGTTCTGCTCCATCCCCAGATATTGCAACTGAACGTCTCGTTGGCCGCATCTGTACCGAAACCGATCACCTTGAGCATGGAACCGCCACCCGTAATCACACCGGTGGTGGTGCTGGGCGTGGGCGCTGTCGAAGTCGCAACAGGGTTGGATGCCGCGTCTACGGTCTGGTTAGTGGCAAAGATGGCCTTTAAGGGGCTTTTGGGAATCTCTGAATAGGTGGGCGTACTCATGGTTACCTTCCTGCGACAATTCTGACGGTCGCCGTGTCTGCACTGGTGTTCTTGAAGTAGACGGCCTCGATGTCGTCTGAGGTGTCGTCAAAAGCGCCAACCGATCCATCACCCTGCTCACCGGCATCAGAGGCCAGGGTAAACGGGATGTTGGCGACCATCCCCATAGTGAACCATCGGGCAGCAGTGTTGTTGACCAGTTGAATGCTGCCTGCCTTGTCGCTGATCACGAACAACCACTCGAAACTGGCCAGGTCGTCCGCGACATCGAACAGCTTGATGATGGCCGTTGTCGCAACCGAGTGCGTCTGGTCATGCTTCTCGTTGTTGGCCAGCGCATGGCGAACCGGTTGCTCATGCAACTGGAGACCGCCACTCGTCAGCGGATCGCCAAGAGCGTCGTACATTTCAAACCGGTTCCATAAACGTGTGTCAAAACTCACGATGGCAGTCCTGTCGTTGTGAAGTTCCAGTTGTAGTCACGTCCACCCGGCGCGAGGATTCCACCACGAATAGGGCCGAGGTTGGCCATCGCTGCGCCGTCCGCACGCGCCATCCGATCAAAGGTGGATGACTGCGGGATCATTTCCAGTTCGCGTGGATCGTCATTCACATAACTCTTGGCATACGCGCCCACGATCTGCTTCAACAGGAAGTCGAAACTGGTCGGGACATTCGCCACCTCGTTGCCCTGGGTCAGATCACGCCAACTTGCCCGGTATGTCAGGGTCGCTGCGTTCTCTTCATCTGACGTGGGCGTGGGATAGATTTCCAGGCGAGGAACATCAGGGGCCGAGGTGCTGGTGAACTGGCCGGGGAAGACCAGTGCGTAGCGGTAGGAGTAAGTGGTGTCGCCCCGCGCAAGTTCACGCAACTGGGCGATCTCACTGATGTCCACTGGGTTGGCCCGGTACGACAGGGTCTCACTCATGTCCAGAGACAACACCTCTCCCGTGGAACCAAAATCCCTCGGGAGAAGTACGAACCCCTGGCCATCGTGAAAATCGACGCCAACCGGTGGGCGCAGACGCCAGTTCCACGAATGCAGGTCGAAGAGATACCGACCCGCCTCGTTGCAGATGGCGTCAACATCCAGTCGGGGATCAATCGTCCCACCGACCGTGTATTGGGCCTGATTCCGCATGTCGTTGAGCGTAACGCTCATCGGCCACCTCCATCATCAAACAGTGATGACAGGAGGTGCGGCCACGCCCGAACCGCCGAGAATTACCCATCCCACGGTGCTGTTGATGAACTGCAAGGTCATCTGGTCACCGGCATCGGCAAAGACGATGGTTGCGAATCCTGTCGTTGTGGTCGGGGTGAGCGTTCCGTCACCGCCACCATCCGTTCCCAGTTGGATCGTGAGCGTCTGACCGGGAACACCGTCCACCAACGTCAGTGCCTCGGCGTCACCGCCTGTGGTCTTCACCACCACCTTGTGGGTGATCGGGATCGCCAGCACGTCGGCCGCGACTGTTGTTGAGTTTAGATTTCCATGGATCAATCGAAGAGTTTCGGTAGGCGAAGGCATGTTTATCCTTTCCTTCTGTGGGTGTGTACCGACCCACTCGCGTGAGTCATTTGCGTTTTCTGAACCATCGCCCGTATATGGTGGGGTCTGGCTTGTGCTGCTCCACGGTCTCTGCCGGTTCTTCGGTTGATTCAGCGCCACCAAGCATGGCGGCGTGTCTCAGGGCTTTGAAGACCTGCCCACCCCCCGTAAACGGAGCGTGGATTTTGTAGACCGTGGTTGCGATTTCTTCAGCAGTCATACTGTCCCGCCAATACCCGCCCACCCCCGGAGGGGTGGGGCAGGCGGCGCTTCTTCCGAGGAAGAAGAATCGGGGTCAGGCTCGGTTTTCCTGACGGACGTAAATCCAGTCAACATCAATCGACTGGGCTACGGCACCGTCATTGCGAACCTCGATAACCGGGCTGAGATCGTCGGTGTCGGGGATGTTCGTGCTGACAGCGGCCTTGAAGACGCCATCAACGAAGAACTTCACGCGACTGTTGCCGATCACCTCGAATGCCAGTTCAACAAACGTGGCATCGGCCAGATCGGAACCGGTGTCACCGGTCGTCTCGGTCGATGCGTTTTCAACGACATAGTCAATGTCGCCGGTTGAATCCGGGCAGCGGAAACCGATGGACTCGGTCACGCCACTGAGGATCGCCGTATCCGGTGCAGCCAGGCCGACAAACCAGTCGGTCTCGCTGATGTCAACGACAGCAACGCGAATGGCGAACAACATCCGACTGCCGTCAGCAACCTTGAAGGCCGAACCATTCAACTGGATGCTGATGCCATCGTTGTCTGCGTCGTTCGCGGTGAGGCGCAAAACGCCACCGGCCACGTTGTCGCGGATGGCGATCACTTCGCCAGCATCGCCGCCACCGTCGATCAGCGTGACCAGCCACTCGCCGCGATCTGCGACGGGACTGAACTTGCCACCAGGATCGGACTCGTTGGCCAGCGCTGCATCCTGGGCGTAACCGCCAGTGATGAAGTCATCGAAGAACACCACGGCAGGATCGATCTGGTTTCCTTCCAGGCCCTGGTAGTGTGAGTAAGGATCAAAAGTCATGTTTTCCTTCTTTCGTGAAACGGGGTTAAACAAACAATTGCGGGTTATCCGTTGCCTGGTCGCAAACCAGGCCAACACAATGGGTGATAGGGGACTGCGCTGGACGCTGCGTGAACAGTTGCGCAGTCCCCCGGTTACCACTCATAATCAGGACGCGGCGAGGTATCCGTTGCGCTGGCGGCTGCACTGGAACAGGTTCCACCAGATGTCGCACCAGAACACGACCGTGTCAGGCTTGTCGCCGTCCTTGAACGGGCCAGCCATGTCGAACCATTTCTTCCTGTGGAACACGATCTTCATGAAGTTCATGTTCAGGAACAGGAAGTCGGGGCTACCCGACGAGAACGAACTCTGATCGTCCAGGCCTTCGACGTTCCGCACGGGAATGTTGTTGAAGACAGGATCGCCGTATGACGGGTCTTGTGGCCCGGCACGGGTGATGTCGTTGTTCGCACGCAGCGCCTTCATGTAGTCGCGACGACCTTCGCGGTTGGTGGCGACAACCATCGCCTTCCATTCGCTTTCGGTGAAGTACGACTTGTAATTCGGCGGTCGTTTGAAGTGGACGAGTTGCGAGATCGTGTCGAACCCGGCAACGATGCCGTTGTCCGTGTCGTAGGGCGTTGCCGCCGTGTACGACCCGGTCTGGTTACGCCACTTCGTTTCTGTGGTCGGGTTGACGCCCTGCACGGTGGTGAAACCGCTTGGGGCCAGACCGTCCGAGGTGACACTGGCGAAGACCGAGTAGGGCTTCTTGCCGGTCGAGGCTTCCATCGTCGCGTTGGACGCGGTACGAACCATGTCACGTTCGATCAGGTTCAGCAATGACGTATACGTCATGCGGTACTTGTGATCGCGTACGCGCTTGTATTCGTGGAACTGGCCAACCGAACCGCCGCCACCTGTGTCGTTGAGCAGGATTTCAGCTTCCGTCCAGTTCATGGGCGCACGGGTGTGCCGCCATGGAACCGTGATGGTGGTGCTTTCCTGCACGTTGGTGACGGTCGCGTCATCGCCGGGCTGGTAGTTGTCGGCAATCTCGGGATCGTTCAGGAAGATCACGTCCTTGATGGACGAACCACCCTGGACTGACTTTCGGGCGCGGCCGAGAACGTCGAACAGTTCGTAGTTGCGCAGTTGCGCATCATTGATCATTTCGTCGGGGCTGGTCAGGATTGCCGGACCAGTCATCGTGACGAAGTCAGTAAACATGTCTATGGCAGGCATGTTGTTCCTTTCATTTGGTTATCAACCCATCTCGCCATGTTTCCGCGCGACTTCAAGGAACGTCTTGTAGTCCTTGTCTTCACGCGACATGGCCTTGTTGGGCGAGGAGGGACTCGACGCCCTGGGCTGACCCTTCCGACGACCCTTGTTGGTCTTCAGAAGGCGCTCTTTAAGTTCGGTCGTGGATTGCTCACCGAGTTCCTGTTTCACTGCCGCATCAAAACAGTTCTCAACCGTCTCGTATGCGCCGGATTCGGCAAGCACGCTAAAGGTTCTCATGACTTTCTCATACGTCTCGTTCTCGTTCAATGACTCGTACTTCTGCGCGTGACGCATACGACTCATCGCGATGGCCTGTTCAACCTGACCCTGCTGCAATGCCTGGTTCTGCTGGTCTTTTTCTTCCAGCAGGGCTTTCAACTGATCAGTGTTTTCCCTGGTCATCGCCGAGACAAGCGACTTGATGTCATTGGCAACCTCTTCGCCAATCAGGTCATCACCTGCAATACGGGCAAGGATCGCATCAGCCTCTTCGGAGATACTGGTCTGCTCGGTCTCTTCGGATGCCTCACCCTTGGGTGCGTCACCTGATTCAACCTTCGCTTTCAGTTGACCGAACTCGCTTGAGAACCGATCCTGATCCTTCTGCCGTTTGGCGAGTTTCTGACCCTTATCAATAAAAATCGAGGGGTCATCGCGATAGAGTTTTTCAATTTCTTCCTCATTGAAAACCCCATCACGTTTCCACGCAGAGAGCGCCTCATCCAGACCCTCGGGTTCAGTCCCTTCCGCCTTTTCTTTGCTGTCCGATTTCTCGGGTTCAGCAGGCTCGGGAATGTCCGGTTCCGGTTCAGCTTCCGCGTCTTCTTCGGTGGGCGTGATGTCTGTCTGCTCGAAATGAAGCGGCTCATCCGTATCCTGACCGTGTTCCTTGGCAAGTTTCTGGAACTGCTCGAACTCGGCCTGGTCATCGACATCGGCAACGATGTCTTTGGTGGAGGTTTCCGTCACTTCCGAGACAGGTTCATCGGTCTCGACCACTGCTGTTGAAGTTGTTTCTGTGTTTTCTTCCATAGTGAAGCGCCTTTCACCTGTTACCCATGATTTGGTTAATCGCGTTCTGCTCCTTCTGAATCAGCGCGTCAACCTCTGCCTGCTTGTCGCGGTCGCGATACGGCATGTCTTTATGGTGGTATTCACGAGTGAAACCGTGCATGTCGCACAATTCACTTTCATGACGATCAGATTCAATGATGGCCTCACCAAGATCGGTGTGATCGGCACCGGCACACCACTGAGGGAGTGTTTTGCTTACCTTGGGGTACTGATTGAAACCCGCCCGCGCATAACGCGGAATTGATCCCGCGGCGCGACGGAAAATGATGCCATCGATTTCAAGTTTGTTCGGTGCGGTGGAGATGGGGAAGTTCTTGACTACGAAGTCGCCAGCATCGTTGACGTAGCGGATCGCCGGTAGCGACTCGCCATCAGTGATGCGCTGCTCTTTCGTGTCCAGATCGCCCTTGTCCGCAAAGGGGTTCAGTGCGGCGAGGACGGCCTCCGAGTTTTCTTCGCGTGACGCCATGTAACAACCTGTGTTGTTTGGCGTCTTGCCGAGGTGATTCGCATCTTGCGAAATTGCGGTGGCGAGAGTCGAACTCGCTGTTTACCGGTTATGAACCGGTTGCCTTGCCGTTTGGCTCCACCGCTGCCAATAGTCTAATCGCCATTAGACCCCGGATGCAACCCCAAAAAAAGAGGAGAATCTTCGTATTCCTCTTCTTCTTCTTCTTCCACGACCTTCATGGCCATGCTGGTCAAATCAAACTGGTGCCTTGTATAGATCGGGTTAAAGACGTTTGCTGACCCTTTGATTTTCCGAAAGTCACGCTTGTCCCTTCCCAAAAGTCCCACAGGCACAACCCAGATGGTTCTCAATGGAATCATGACCATGGCCACCGCATCGATGTCATCTACGTTGTAAAGAGTGTATCCGTTCTTTTTGAGACGATTGCTGCTTGAGATACCGACAGAACCGTGGCCCGGCCCCTTTTTTGACTGCGCGGTTTTCACCTGAACAGATAACCAAACTTCCTCGGGTTTGTAGAGGAAGTCAATAGTCTCACCCTTGTCACCAACCAAAGCGAACGGCCACCCCTGCATAATGCACAATTGCTCAAACAGGCACTCGGATAACTTACCGATAGGATTGGAGACTTTTGACATGTGGATATCATACAACCCGTGCCGAATGCGCAGCAAATCCGGTCAACGCCCACGGAGGGTCTTCTGAGGATCATGACCACGGGACTACCGCTGCGACTTGAAGCGGCCTTTGCCGAAGAAGACAACGAAGAACTCGACAACATCATGGAAGTCTGGAACACCGTGGCGAAGGAATTGAAAAGGCGGGACTGGAGTCAGCCAAGGTTCAGGCGCTATCACTCACCCGCATAGGTGCGGTGCTGACGTTCAGCAAGCAATACCGGTGAAATGCCAATGTCGCGTGGGCTGACCAGATGCGACTCGATCCTTCGCGTCAGGTGAGCGCCAGCCTGAGTGCAGGCCGCGTCGATCAACTCTGAGCAAAACCACTTACCATTGATGGTCGCGGGACTAAGGGACATGAAGCGCCACACGCTCCTGTAGTCGTAGGGCATTCCCAGATGCTTGCCAAGGAACCCCTCGATCTCGCCAATCTGCTCGGGGGTGATCCCGTCAATAGAAAAGATGTCCACAATCGTGCCAGGCGTGTGATCCGCTGACAGGTTCTTTGTCTTTCTCACCCCATTCGTCCACGCTTCAATCACAGAGCCGTCATCACACAACCAGGCGGCATGAGAATACACCGAACGGGTTCGCCATCGGATGATCTTCGATATGGTTGAGATACCGCGATAAAGTGCAATCATTTAATCTTGCCTTGCTTTTGCCGCTGCTGCTTCCTTGGCCTGCTCGAGACGCCACTCCTCCTGGTAACTGCGCAGACCCTCGACGGCCTTTTCGGTCTTCTCCATGACAAGACATTGCCGGTCGCTGTTCCGCGTCATGTTCGCTGCGTTCGCTGCGGTTTGATCCGCAAGTTTCGTCACCGCCCCGGCCAGCGCCTGAACCGATCCGGCCAGCGCCTGTGAGGTGGACTTGATTTCCTTGATCGTTGACTCGGAAGTCTGCTGAATCTGTTGAACGGTGTCTTTGATCACGCCGACCTCGCTTTCTATACGCTGCAACGCAGGCTGCACAACAAACTTGTGCATGACCCAAATCGACGCCGTAAGACCGGCGACCATCGATCCCGCATTCGTGGCGAGGTCAGCTACGTCAACCGCCAGGGTTGTCATCATCATGTCCGCAAACCTCATTTGTTCGCTTCAGGGATGAATAAATTTGACGAACCAGTTCGCGGTTGATCGGTGCCTTTGCCAGCATCTGAACGCGGATCATCTCCGGCAGCATCGTGGCCATGTCCCCACCCTTCACGACGACCGGGATATCGGTGTTCGGAGGGACGCCTATGCCAGTCACCGCGATGACCGGCATCAGCATCGGCAGACTGTCCAGGGACTTGATGGTGTCGTGGGCATCGTGTCCGGGTGTGTGCAGGTCAAGCAGGATGCAATCGACGGATTCCGTGCCGATGAACTTGTTCATTTCGACAGGGTTCTCGACGCGAGTCACCTTGCATTTAGGCCACACTTTCGCCAGGAGGCGGCTGATGATGACAAAGTCCGACTCAGAGTCTTCGACAACCAGAATGCAATATGGGTCAATCATTTGAATCCTGCTCGATCCGCTTGTTTCTCCACCTCTTCATGACGATCCAAAGGAGAGAGTGAAACATCACGCGGTGCTTCAACACCCAATCGGCACTTGCCATTGTCAATCGAAATAACACGAACGACCGTGTCGCCGATCTTCACGCTGTCACCGCTTTTTCGCCAGATCATCCACATCAGAACAAATTCCCCTGTCTTCCGCTTAACGATCCCATGGAATGGCCCAGTTCCACACCATCAAGGTTGTAGGAACCACTGCTGCCTTTGGGCTTTGGCATCGAGGGCTTGCCGTTCGACTTCTGAGGCATACCCTGGCTTGCTGCCCCCTCGGCAACGCCAAGGATACCGCCAACCTGACGGATTGCTTTTTCGTACTGATCGTCCTCGCGCTGTTCGCCCTGCATCTCGGCCAGCATCTGATCGTCAATCCAGTCATCAGCATGGGTGATGTCAAGAGTCTCAAACAGACGCTTGAGCGGTTCCTGATACTTGATGAATGGTGCGGAGATCATGGCCTGCGGTGCGGCAAACAGTTGTTGGAGCGCGACCTGGAGATTCCTCTGCTTGATCAGATTATCCGAATGCTCGTAGCTTGTCGGATCAACCTTGATCGCCATCTCGAAAAACGGGAAGTCGCGGCCGATGGTGCCACCCCAGAACTCGGACAGGCCGAAACGCTTACCGGCCTCGTCACCAAGATTGAAGTGAATGTCTTCGCCGTGGAAGTTAAACCATGTGACCGCTTTCCAGACCTGAGTCACCCCATGACGGAAGCGACGACGGATGCCGTCCTTCCTGACGTTCGTACCGGCATTGGCAATGGCGTTCTCGGTGGCCGTGCCTGTTCCCTGTACCTCGCCGCGAAGTGCGTCGGTCATCCCTGACGTTCTGTTCAGATGCGCTTCGCCACGGTCGATGGTGTCATTCTGGTGAGGATCAACACCACCTATCGTCAGTTCCATGAAGGACTTCCTGATGTCGTCGGAGTCAACCAGCGTTGTATGACCGTGGGCGGTCTGGTTGATCTTCTGCGCGTCGGCAGCGTTCTTCGTGCTACCAACACCAATGCGCTTGAAATTCGCCGCGTCGTTGGCCGCTTTCACCTTGTGCATGTTCAGTGCGTCGGCCTGCTCCCATGTCGCCACAAGAGGTGAGAACGGGTAAGGGGAACCGGGGACGCGAAGGAATCCCATGACCGTATACGGTCCCCACGGGCCGCAATAGGCCGGTCGGGGCTTGCGAATCATGCGGGCGCGTTTGGAGGTGCCTTCTGCACGGCTGCTGAATCCAATGGTGTAGATCGTGCCGTTGACGGCAGGGTCATCGACTTCAACATCACCGTCGTACTCGTCTTCGTACCTGATGTCGATCTCTGGAATCCATACGTCATAGGCCAGAATCTCGTCCCGGTCGGGGATGTCCAGCTTGGCGTCTTTACGGATGGGGTCGTAAGTGTCCAGATCGTCGTCAAGGATCAGATTGGCTATTTCATCCTCATCGTAATCCGGGTCACCGATCAGGTCTTCCTTGTCCGCTTTCCAGAGATGCCACTGGAGTCTTGGGCCATTGAGGCGCTGGGGGTTCCAGTGCTTGGCGCAGGCATCCATGGCCATGTGATGAGGCTCAAGCGACATCAAGTAAGGTTGTCGCGGTATCAGTTCCCGGCCGTTGTATCCCGGTTGATCACCGGTCACGGTCAGCATGACCGCCCATGAGAAAAAGAAGTTGATCGCAGCATCGAACATCGGATCGTACATGTCCGAGTTCACCGCCCATCGATTGTTGCCTTCCTGGAGCATGTCCACGAACGTCTGGTAGTTCATGCTCTGATCGGCCGCAAGTATCCCGCCCGAAGTCGTACTCAACTCGCATTGCGGGTTGTCGTACATGAGCGCGGGCAGAAGGATACTCAACACCTCATAGGCGTGATTCTGGACGGTGGGAACCTTGGGCTGCTGGTCAGATCGAAAGAAGCGTGTCTGGTATTGCAGGCGTATTTCGTCCGCAAACTCCAGGTGCTTCGCCCTTAGTTCGTTACCGGCCTGAATCTCGTCATACAGTTTTTCCGCGTCTGTGTTGATCATTTCAGGTCACCATTGATGGCGTTTCTGCAACCGTAGGAACGTGAAACTCGAATCTCACCCCTTCAAGATTGCGTTTGGAGAATCGTTCTTCGTCAACAAGGATGTCGCATTCGTCGCCCCATGACCTCACGTTGGGGAACAGATCACGCCAGGCGCGGCTGACGTAAAGCCTGTCGGGCATGTACGCCTGGCCAGCGGCCATCATCTCCTTCGTGGGGAGCGCGGCCGTGTAAGCCTGATCGACCTGATCGAGTACCTTGCGCCGCTTTTCGGGATCAAATCCCTCGGGCGGGAGCGGCCACAACTGCATCGTGCCGTTGTCGAGAGCAATGATCTGCCAGTCGGAGGGAGGCATCGTTCCAGGTGGAACAGTCATGCCCGGTTTGAGCGTGGAGGTATCGGGGGCCGGGAGTTGGAGACTGTTGTTGGCCGACATCGCGTCGTCAACGCGCTTCTGGATGATCGCGTCAAGATCGGACAGCGATACAGTGATCGTCTCTTCCTGCTTTTTCGCTTTCTTCTTCGATTTCTTCTTTGCTGACTTCTTCTTGAGAACCAGCGGTGTTTCTTCCGGTACTTCCAGGGTTGTCTGTTCTTCTTCGTGCGCCGTCATCGAGTTGTCCTTTCCTTGATTGCGTCCACGCTAAACGTGATGCGTGTCGCTTTGGGTTGGGGATTGAGAAGTTCGTTGTAGCCGAGTCTTTCTTCCAGACTGCCCTTCTTCCATTTCGTCTGCTGGCTGCCACGCCAAAGATCGCGGTCGTTACCGATACCCACCGCGTAACTGGTCGCGTCAACCTGGTCGTCCCAGGTGCCTTGAGGGAACTGGAGGAGTTCGTTTTCGTATTCGCCGAGCCACGGTGCGGCCTGGGGTAACCAGACCTTCTCGGCCTCAAACCAGACCTGGGCGATCCTTGATCGAGTCACCTTGTCGCGATCCGCTTTCAGCTTCTTGACGTTCAGGCCGTCACGCTGGAATCGCTGAATCACCGCAGAACCGTAGTGCTTGTCTTCAATGCAGAACCAGACCGGATCAAACCGTGTCCACATCGCCAGCATCGCGGCCTCGACCGTCGGCGCTTCAACCTGCTCACGCCACTGATCGACAAGGAAAAGAGTCGTGCTTTGCTCGAAACCCGGCATCTTCGCGCGCTCGCCGTCCCAGACCTGAATCACCGTGTGACTCGCCATCTCCTTCTCGCTCAAAGCAAGGTCACAGGTAATAAATCGCCAGCAATCGGCCTTGAGAACCCGTCGCACCTTATTACCCGGGTAATGGCATTCGTAGTAATCGCCTGAGTCCTTGTAGTAGCGGAACCACTGACGCTTGAACAAACCACCGGATGCTTCAAGAGGTGTCTGCTGGTACTGCGCCATGTAGTGCATAGCGCTCTCGGGCGTGGCCTTGATCTTGTCGATCACCGCCTGGGGGAACTTGGCCGGAAAAAGTAACTCACCCTTTTCCGTGCGGGGGTCGTTCGGATGCTTGTCAGGATGATCAGGGTCGAACTCCATGGGCAGAACGACGTGACGTACATTGCGACGGATCAGATGACCGGCAAGGTCATTGTGGTGAATCCGCTGCATGATCAACACGCGCGGGTTACTGGCCATGTCGTTCATACGAGAAGCAAGAACGTGGTCATAGACGTGCAGACACTCTTCCATGCGAATCTGAATCTGCTCACTTGAACCCACAACCGCCTTTTTGGCGTCAAGCGGGTCGTCAATGACCTGAGCATCACCGCGCTTGCCCGTGACGCTCGCGCCCATGGACATGCACTGGTGAAAGCCGCGCTTCGTGTTTTCGTAGTAGTGCTTCTCTCTCTGGTCTGCTGACAGTCCCCACATCGGGATCGAGGCGTCTTCGCGGTTCTTCATCTCCACGGCGATCTGATAGCACTCATCCTGAACGATCTCTTTACGCCGACGCGAGTCACGCTTGACCAGATCGTCATCGTTGGAAAGGTACAGGGCGCGGAGGTGGGGGCGCTGCAACCACTCCCATGTCGGCCAGAAGACCGAAACCAACAGACTCTTCATGCAGCCGGGAGGGATGCAGATAACAAGTTCGGTGCATTCACCGCGCGTCACCGCCTCAAGTTCATCGCAAATGAGGGAGATATGCCAGTTCCACACCAGGTCGGTGCCGGGTTCAACAATCTCCCAGGCCGCTTTAACGAAATCCTCAAGCGACCCAAGCATCTTGTCGGCCCGACGCAGCATGACATGGTGGTCAATGGCATCGCGCAGTATTTGCCGCTCGTCAAGTGATAACTCGACAGACGGATTCATTTTTCAGCCTACTCCGCTTTGCGGGGTAAGCAGCGTCCGTTAGCAGAATATCGACAAAACTACAGATGTGTCAATGAATTGCACCTTGACGCAACCGATGCAACATGAGACAATTGGCGAATGAACACGCTCTGGGATGACGTAGCGGAAAAGGACTTCCAGCAGTTCCTGAAAAAGAACGACAATAGTCACCTTGATCGCCCCGTCTTCAACATCGATGATGACCATGAGTGGATACTGAAAGAGGCCACAAGGCGGCATGAAGACAAAAAGAACCGGAACAGTTCCAGGCAACTCACAGATGTCGCAAGAGCGATCAACACCCATTACATGGGCCTGGTCGGTGAATACGCCTTTTCCCGGTTGACCGGATTACCCATCGACACCTCTGAACGCCCCTTCGGCGACAACGGAGTTGATTTCACCCTCAAGACAAAGCACGGCAGTTTCACGGTGGATGTCAAAACCAGCAGTCGCGGCGAGTGGTTGTTTGTCAACCACATCCGGGCCGACATCTACGTTCTTGCGTGGCATCGGGACAAGAATACGGTGTCACTGACCGGGTGGGAATGGGCGAAAACCGTCAGAGCAATGGAACCGGCCATCTACCACAAGAAGGGCATCCCCACCCACTGCTTGAAGAAATTGAGACCGATTCAGGAACTCGTTTCACAGATGGAGAAGTCATGAGTCTCTCATCAGGTGCATTTGCGGATTCAATCGGAACGGCGCGAACGGAAGACGGTTACGGCGCTGTTCTGGTCTACATGGGCCTCATCCTCGGCCTTGAGCCGTGCGGTTGCGACGGGTGGTCGGTCGAG
>Ga0098035_1000348_pt1 | contig 23921 bp, 29 predicted proteins | sample 3_EtaG_FD_75046 | JGI IMG/M metagenome (GOLD analysis project Ga0098035, IMG submission 75046) | Marine viral communities from the Subarctic Pacific Ocean - 3_ETSP_OMZ_AT15126 metaG | ecosystem: Environmental > Aquatic > Marine > Oceanic | place: Pacific Ocean | collected 2015-01-07
GCCGCAATGGTTCGACCACTAGCTGCCAAAGTAGCAGTAAGGTCGTAAGCGTTAGCATAAGTAACGTTTGTACCATCAAGGGCGTTAGTTGCATCAATCGAAACAATGTCGTCAATTGATGTAAGCCCCGCTCGACTGTATGTGAAAACAGCGTCAGCAGTTGCGGGGGACGAGTCTAGGGCTGCAATTGTTAACGCCCTAGTAGAAGAGTTTTTAGCGGAAATGGCAGAACCTGTAGTATTCTCAAGGTTACCAGCATCCGAGAAACCAAGTGCGTCACCAACTCTAAAGTTATTTGTGTTAGTACAAATAATAGAAGTAGTTGATGATGCGGTCGTGATGCCCGCTACTGAAGCAGCTAGAAGTTCAAGGTTCATTTCCTTGATGTGGTCTAGCTGTGCGTTCTCGTTCTCAAGAGCGAGAACATCACCAACACCACCCTCAAGCTGCGATGTAAACATCGCCTTGACGGAGGCTGCGAACGTCGTACCAACGATACGAGGCAGTGAAGATACTGTCTGGATCGCTGAGATGTCCACAGTTGGGAGTGATCCCGTCTCTGTAATCGGGTTAGAGCGTTCCGACCCACGGTCTGAACGTACCCTCCAACCAGCTACGTTACCCCAGACATTTCTGGGAAGTGCATTGAAGAACCTAGTTTGGTTATTCAGTGCATGCCATACCTTACGACCAAAGGTGGTCGTAAAGACGTTTGTGTCGGTATCGACGGTAAACGGTGTCCCCGTAAACGCCTTCGACAAATACTCAGAGCCTAGAACCGATTGGGTTGCCCCACGGTTGGCCTGAGCAATATATTCTGCAAGTGAAACTGTCATTTTTATTTGCCCTCCTAAGGTCTCAGACTAAAGTGTTACATCACCCTGTTCAACAGAGTATTGAAGCTTCCTAAGTTCTGAGTAAGACATATTCGCTAGTTCATCGACAAGCTCCCCACCAGTTGGGGCGGCTTTAACTATCTCTACCTCGTCATTACCCAAGCTCAACGTAGGTGCGACCAAGCGACGCTCTTCCTTCCAACCCGCCTTGCGGAGAGTGGATTCGGTTTCGTCTTTGACAGACTTAGAAAGGTCTGTGTTGAAGCTAGAAATCTGTTTCTTTAGATTAGAAATTTCTTTCTTCATCTGCTTGTAAACGGATTCTTCTACTGCTTGATCGTCATCTTCGTCATCGTCATCAGAAGCCTCTTCTTCAACAGCTTCATCATCGTCATCTTCCTGTTCCTTCATCGGATACTTACCCATCTTTTCCTCTGGCTCTTCCTCTTCATCGGGTTCGTCCTCAGCCTGAAGCGTTGCTTGCTGATTAGGAGCGTCGGTAGTAGGGGAAACGGTAGTGGAGCCATCGTTACCATCTTGGTTTAATGCCCCACTATTCTTAACTTTTCTTTCTCCAACATTATCAAGATCGTCAGTTGACTTTAGCATAGCTACGACCTGAGAAGCCACATCTTTAACTAAATTTGTTCGAGCGTCCTCTTGCTCTTTTGCAAACAGTGTTGCTTCATCATCATACTCAGCCTTTGTAAGGCGGGAATCCATCTTTGTAAGTACCTCGGCAAGGGCCGTCAAACCTAATGACGTTCCTTCCATATACTTTTCAAGACGAGTGTATAGTTCATCTGCCATGGTGTAACCTCCATATATTTCCATTCCATATCCAAACTTCATAAAGGTTGGTCTAAGCCACCGCCGACCCCTATAAACAAATATAACCTAGTTAAGTAGGTGTGTTAGAACAAACGTTCTATATTATTATACTAAGATTTTTGAAAAATGGCGGGAATTTATGAGTCTTTGTAAGAATTTATATCTATCTTACCTTCAAGATACCGAAGCATCTCGTTACGGAAGTCGTAAAGGGGGACTTGTACCAGTTTTTTCACCTTTTCACATTGGTTGCCCTCAGGTATTGAGGACTCAATTTGATCTAAAACTTTACCAACCATCCTTGAATGGCGAGCTAAAACCCACTCTTGTTCCTCACTAACCTTTTCTATATCCATAATCTATCTCCTTATAACAATGTGGTGGGTTCAATTTTTACAGTTAAACCCCCTCCCAATTTTGTACCTAAATTGTCAAATGACTTCTCAATTCTCTGTGGTAAGTCGTTAAATATTTCTTCCAACGGCGCAGCTAAATACTTCTGAGCTTTATACCTACGCCCTTTACTATCTATACCGCCATCATGTATTATAGAAGCGTATGGAGTACTGTAAGTAATATCTATAGTGTCATCTCCCACCTGAGTCGTTGTTAAGGACGAACGAAGTCTCCCAGTTTTTACAGGCATAACACCACCCTCAGAAACAGGTACGTTTGAAGACACAGCTAATTCCTGCGTAATTTCCATAACCAAATTCTGAACGAGACCGTATAAAAGTTCTTGCAATTCATCCATAGTTTATTATACTATGAATGCCACACTTCGGGAATCTCCAATTCAAACCCAGATTCAATGGAATCAAATCTATCTAAGTAAATTACCTCTTTACCTACCTGACCGTGGTTAGGGTGGTAATACAAAACTATGTGTTTTGGCTTAGTTATAACATGAAGTCGGCTAAATACAAACTCGTCCCCACCCTTTGTGGTTCCGCAGATATGTAAACTACCTGTCCCAATATCTATCTCGTCCACCCTGTGGAAATGTCCCAGTAAAACATCGTCAAACTTATCAGAAACACTAAAACTATCGTCGGTTATTATCTGCGTCTTGTACTGTAAGACTGCCCTCAACGAAGTTATAGCTCTCTGGATAGTTGCCATTGCTCCACCACCACCCACGGAGTCGCCGTGCATCATTAGTAAGTCTCTCCCTGCAACAGATATCACATGAGCAAAGGACTTGGGTATTTCAAATTTTATGTTGTCCTGCTTGGAACAGAACACTGCAATCCATTGATACATCATGTAATCCCAATCCATGTACTTATCTTTAGATGGAATCTTTCTTGTCATACGACCGTGGTTACCAACAACACACGGAACTTTGACTTCTTTGAAATGTGGTGCTAAGAACATCAATGCCTGACTAATTATCTTAGCCCCGTACATCATTTGCATCATACAGTTATCCACATTAGTTCGGGCTAATTCATCGTGAATATCCCCAGAGACCATATCTCCTAGCATGGGTACGGTAAGTTCATCTATCTCACAAATGTTTCGCCGGTACTCCGCTAAGTTTAGAACTTGATTAGCCCAGCCCCACATACGGCGACTAAACAACTCAATGTCATAGGAATTTAATCCTACCATCTGCTCACTATTTACGTAATCTCCCACATGTGTATCTGTAAGTGGGGCAACCATAACCTGTTTCGCTGAACCTTTTTTCGCTCCAGAAGGCTTACGAACTTTAAAGGTTTTAGTTTTAGGGAGTGGGGTTGTGTACCGCTTTATAGTATCCACAAGAATTTCTGATCGTACAGTATTCTTTATGGATTTTTCATACAGTTTTTTATAGTAAGTAGACTCTGCTTTATATGTAGCAGCCCTCTTATCTATACGAATTCTATCCTTAAGAAAGTCCTCTTCTTCTTCCGGTGCTACATTATCAGCCCACCCAGCCGCTCTCTCGTCAATTACAGAACCCGCATCAAAGACTTCTCTGTCGTACCATCTTTGAATTGTAGAACGGTGAACACTAATACCAAATTCATCTGACAACCATTGGGAAAGACTAGTCCAAGTCGCTCCCGCCTGTCTCCTCTGAATCAAGTCTTTCTTCGACATCTCTGGAATCATCGGTACTCTCCTGTTCTTTATCTAGGTATTCAAAGTAATCTTTGAATAGACTATAAAACTCTTCGTTATCTTCTTTACTAATACTCCTGCCAACTGGGGCAGGTTTACTAGGCTTCGGCTCGCTAGGCATTTTCTCCGGTTTGATTTCCTGCTTACTCTTAGGCGCCGCCGCCTTACCCACCGAACCAATAACCCTAGGGTCTTCGCCATATTTATCGTCATCAATGTTTTCTACCCACCCATCGTAAGTTTCTTTTCTTACAGCAGGGTAAGGAGGTTCAACAGCTTTCATGATATCATAATCTCTCAAGTCTTGTAAAGCCCCTTTTACAATAGTGGTTGCAAACTTTTGTACATGTTTAGGTTTTTGCTTATGTCGTAAAAATTGATCTAGTTTAGCAACGCCGCTTCTTTTCTTTTTCTGTTTTATTGGCGACCTATCACCATAGGTTGGGGAAAACACTCCGGGGTCTGATGATACAGCAACAGTGCCCATCCCGTCAACTGTTCCTATAGCTCCCTCTTTGTGTAAGAAATTAGTAAAATCTGAAAGGTGGGAGCTTTCCGATTTTTTTACCGGCCCGCTATCTGTGGAACGCCTTGGAGGAACTCTCTCAGGAGTTTCTTTGGGCTTATTTTTAATCCTACCTAGTTCGTCTAATTCAGGTACGGTTTCACCTGCACCACTGAGACGCTCAGCCCAATCTGTCAGCCCCTCTCTACCTTCCCGTACTCTTCTTACGCCTCTTTCTTTATGAGCCGCAGCAAGGTCATGCCCATGAGCCGCAGTTAAATGACTAAGGGCTGCTTTATCATCAAACAGCCTACTAACTTTAGCTTGTTGCGTATGATTAGCAGCTTGCCGCTTATGGAACCCCGGACTATTTTTAGTCATGTCTGGGTGATGTATAGACCGTACACCGTTTTCGTAAAAATAAGTCACAGTCCCAGTGGCCCGATCTACCTGCTTATCTATATATGAATGTTTAGCTGACTCATTGGAATCATCAGGTTTTAAATAATGTCCCTCATCAGAATCGGGATGAATTTCATCTTCATGTCTTTGGTTCGGCTTTAAAATACTCCCGTCACGACGGCGGGTTTGATCCGGTCTTCCGACCATATCCCGGGGAGAAAGGTCATCTCCAACATCTCTTGCTTTCTCCAGTTCGTTAGACATTATTCATCTTCCTCCATGTCCGTTAGAGTCGTTACCCCGGAGGAGGAAGGAGCGTTTGACTGTAACTGGTTAGATGGCTCAACCCGTTTTCGTTGAGGGCGAGCCGTTGTGAAAGTTGCAGGTTCAACTTTCGAAACACCGAAAGGCGTTAAGTATGCAACGAGGTTTCTGTTGTTGTCCGTGAACCACAACTTACTGCCGTCTGAGGTAATTTCTTTCACTAGAGGTGACGTATAACCTAGATCGTAAAGACCTTCCATCCAAGTTGATGTACCTCCTTTTACTAAACCAAATGACCTATCCTCTCCTTTTCTCTCACGCGCCTCAGCGTACTCATCTAAATCACGTTCATCTAATGGCATCTTATCGTTAGCGTCCGGAGTTTTCCAACCTAAGTTTCTATCCTTGTATTTCCCTTCAGCTTTACCTACATCCATAGATTGCTCAACTGGTTCTTCTTCTCCACCTCCCCCTTCTCCCGCTTCTTCAGCAGCCATCTGCTGTTGCATCAACTGCATCTGCTGTTGCTTCATCTGCTCCTCTTGTGCAGTTAAGGCAAGAACCTCAGTCTCGCCTCTAATCTGAGCAGACGGTACTGGTTCCCCAGATACAATAAAGTCTACATCATCCATATCGGAATCTTGCTGTTTTAGCACAAGGTCAAACCCTAGGTCGTTCAACTGCTTTGCAATTTGAACTCTTTGGCTAGCAAAATTAATTCTTGTGGCTTCCGCTTTTTCTTCTGGGTGAGGTAAAGATAAAGTCCAATCCGTAACCCCGTAAGCTTCTAATATTAAGGGGAATACTTTTTCATGGAATAACCGTTGATCCGCTTCTACCACACGACTCATAACTTGCAGACCTTGTGTTTGAGTAGAAAGCCCGCCAAACGCCTCTGGGGTTCCCTGCCATGCTGGGGACACACCCCACAAGGCGGCAACTCGTTCACGTATTTCTTCTTTCACCGGAAGGTAATCCATCTCTTGCAGAGTATGGAAAAGCCTAACCATGTCTACTCTACCTCTATTCGTTTTAGAAGATACAGCAACCATCGGAATATAGTTGGGGTCTGCTTTCGTTTGGGCTGCGATGTTTTCTCTTTCACGACGTAAACTTTCTGGATCATCTGTAGATACCATTAACATAGCGGAAGGCATTTTACGCTCAAAGAAGTACCTGTAAAGGTTTCTATCCATCCCTATGAGAGTTAAAGCCTTTTCAAATATGGTTAGTATGGGCGACCACCCATATGTTTCAGTTGGGGAAAATTTAGATATGTGTATAACTTCAGAATCAAGTAGGTAGTAAATTTTACTGCGATTAGAGTACCGATACATCGCTGGTACAGTATCGACAGAACAGTCAGACTCAGAGCAGCATCCCGGCTTCATTGCAGTAGCCGCAGTATTGGCTTGCTCTACATATTCTGCGTTTTGCCCCAGACCTGAATCCCTATGAACAGGGCATAAGAAATGTTGCTTCTTGGGCAACCCCTCTTCATTTAGATCGAACTCTACCAAAGCTGGGTTTAAGCGTCGAATTTCTATTATTCTTGACCGAAGTTCCCCTTTTTCAGTAGCGTAATATTCCTTGTTTAAATAAATGAACGCATCATCTACTGTATTTAAGTCTAGATGGAACTGTCTAAGCACTTCCTCTAAACTTTGATCAAAGATGTTACAATCTTTCAGGACTTTCTTTAGAGTCACTAACTGTTTTTCGTCTGCGTTTTCGGTTACAGGCTGGAACTCTAAACCTCTTCGAAAAACCTCACCCGTAATATGCCCTATAGGGCCTCGTATTTCCTCTACCGAAAAAGCAATGGTCTGCAAATCTTGAATAAGTTGTTTACGGAACCCAATTTGGTTTTTAATATACTGATTAACAATGTAATCAATACCAAATGTAGGTGATTTACCTGTATCTCCAGCGGATTTACTTAGATTTAGCATACTCTGCATTCCAAGTTTCGCATTAAGGTCATCCATCTTTCCTACCAAGGATGGAGCTTCAGGTAAGTAATCCAGAATTTTCATACGTTAGTCCTCTAACTGTTTGGTTTTAGTTAGACCGGACACTTCTTCCAGTGCCGTCAATTTAATTATAGCTTGCAGCGCGGATTCCTTTAGTAAATAACTTTCAGATAACTCATCTGGGGGCCTTCTCTGTTCAGGTGTATCTAAAAGTTCTTTATTTTCTTTTCCTAGCCGATCTACCTTCTCCTCTAATTCTGCACAATAGTCACGCAAACTAAAGTTTTCAGCGTGAACCGCCCCGGATAGAATTCCTAACCTACCAGCTTCCTTTAGCAGTGCGTGATACGCCCCCTCACTTAATATCGTTACAGCATCATGATCATCGGGTACTTCTGCGTCAGGCTCAAATCCGCCTAACTCATCATCCCACGCATCTAATATCCTCCATGTACCCAAGTCGTCTCTATGAGCTACATATTGAGAATCACGATCACGCAACAGTCCACCTATAGGCATAACTTTTCTCCTTACTACAATATAGTATTATACTACTCTTCTATGATATATGACATTTCGACCACCCGCAAGCTTTGCAAGATGAGCAACCGCTTTCTTCTACAATAAATGGGGAGCCGCAGCAGGTATCCGATTGTACTGATTCACCTTTAGTCAGAAAGGGTGCATTTACTAAATTTCCTAAATAATCGTAAGTTGTGATATCTAGAACATCTCCCGACTCAGGTGTTTCCGCTTTTATTAAAACCTCTTTCCCTCTACTTCCAGAACGATAAACTGTGATACCTTTACATTTAGATTGCCACGCAACCATATACGCAGAATATACGTCCTCTACTGTAGCACTGTTTGGAAAATTAATCGTCTTGGAGATACCGGAGTCGCAAGACTCTTGGAAAGCTGATTGCATAAGTACGTGCGCTTCTGCGGAAATTTCATCTGATGTAACATATACATCCTTAGCCCATTGCGGCACATCAGGTCTATCTTGTATTGACCCTCCATTAGAGATGTGCTCCATTAACTCATCCGAATAGAACTCATGTTTCTTTGCATCTTTTTCAAAATATTTATTTACGTAATATAAAGTTTCTCCATCAAGGATATTTGTCTTGCGCCACGCTAAAGCAAACAAAGGTTCTACCCCACTTGATGTATCAGCTAGCATAGAGATGGTGCCTGTAGGCGCAACCGTAATTCTGCAAGCATTTCTAAACTGCTTTTTGGAGGAAGCGTAATCACTCTTGCCCCATGCCGGGAACACCCCTCGTTCATCCGATAATGATTTAGATTCACTATCTGCAACATCTTTTATAAACCCCATAATTTCTCCGCCAACCTCTCGACCAAGTTTAGTATGATATCCTATATGTAACTGAGTTAAAAGATCAGCGAAACCCATAATACCCAACCCTATTTTGCGGGTACTTTTAGTCATGGTTTCTATGTCACGAGTTGCGTAATGATTAGCATCAATTACGTTATCTAGAAATCTCGTAGAACTTTTTACTACCGCCCCTAATCGGTTCCAGCTAATCCCTGCCTTCCAATTATCTGTATCCGGTTTCTCCTTAACGAAGTTGGCTAGGTTAATAGAGCCTAGATTGCAAGATTCATTGGGTAGTAAGGGCTGTTCACCACACGGGTTGGTTGCAATCATGTCCCCGTATTGATCTGATACATGATTATCTTTATTAATAGTATCTAGGAAAACCATGCCCGGTTCCCCATTTCTCCATGCCCCGGTTATTATTTTATTGAAAACATCTCTCGCATCTAACTCCCCCACTATTGTATTGTTACGTGGGTTGATTAAAGGGAAATGTGTCCCTGCTACGACAGATTTCATAAAGTCATCTGAAACACCTACAGAAATATTAAAGTTGTGGATTTCCCCCTCAACCTTTTTGCAGTCTATAAACTCTAAGATGTCCGGATGATGAACATCCATAACCGCCATGTTTGCGCCATCACGTTTACCGCCTTGGGTAATCATAGAAGAAACACGGGACAGGGTTTTAAGAACCTCTATCGGGCCGCAAGAAACTCCATGTGTCGTTTTTATCCTGTCCCCCCGTGGACGTAATTTAGATAAAGCAAAGCCAGTCCCCCCGCCAAATTTTTGAACCATGGCTGAATCATGAGCGGCTTTCATTATGCCTTCCATGCTATCTTCAAGAGGTAGCACGAAACAAGCCGATAAAGTACCTTGGTTAGTACCGGCATTCATTAGGGTGGGAGAGTTAGGGATGAAATCTAGGGCACTCATCATCTGAAAGAACTCATTAGATATCATTTTAATTTCTACATCAAGTTTCCCATAGTTCTTCTCAGGTACTGCAATCGCATTAGCTACCCTTCTAAACAACTCGTCCGCATCTTCAATAGGAGTTCCAGTGTCATTTTTCTGGAAGTACCGTTTTTCAGCTACGATTTGAGCTTGGGAAGTTAAAGTTACCATGTACATCTCCTACTAACCTCTGTGTAAACACAATAGACAAAGTTTGTTCTCTGGAACCCATACAGCGGGAGAACATTCTGAGATCGTGCAATCGGGGTTAGGGCGATCAGGATGGTTTTCCTCTACGGGGTTAGTATTATTATACCCTTCTTTACCAGCATTTTGCAACCTCTCCATCATCTTTTTGACCCCACTTTCATCCTCTTTCTCCTCTTCAAAAGCGGTAGCTAAATTTCCTATATCTTGTACCTTGTATCTGCCAGATTCATAGGCGGCAGTAAGAGCCATTCCAATTGAAAAGAAAGCGTCCCCGTGACCCATCGGGGTTACGGGAGCCTTCAAATCATTATTGACTGAAAGTATTTGCTGCTTCTGTCTTTCGTCCCGTAGCAGCTTTAAGGTACCGTTATGTACTGTTTCCTCAAAAATTTGAGCCATTGTATGTTTACTCTTACTTGTAAACGACATTGGGAACCAAGCTGAGTTTAAACCTCTGTCCTCTAGCTCCCCTCGGGTGTTATCTATATATCCTCTAGTAATTTTAAAATTCTTCGCTGCGTCATTCAAGTATTCAATCTGCGCTGAATAATCCCAGCCATCTAGGAATGATTGATGAATTTGCTCTAGGTAGCTACCGTTTCTTTTGAAAACAACTAAGTGCGATGGGTGTCGTTTTTTCCCTACATCAAACCCAGCGTAAATTTCGTCATCTTCATTAAAGAGATGCTCTGTCGTAGCAGATAAACTACGTAAGCTGGCATCCTCACATTTGGAAATTTCATCATAAGAAAAATAAGCCTCCGTACTAAACGCTGGTTGTAACAAAAATTCAGATGCAAAAGATTTGGGGTTAGCTTTTTGTGTATCAAGTAAAAACTTTTCAGAGTACATAGCGGGGAACAAAACTCTACGCCCCGGCTCCGGGTCTAACGCAGGAAGCTTCCGTGTAAAAAACCGGTCGTCTTTCTCCAAGACGGTTAGTAAGTCACCCGGTATCATCGGGGTACCCACCACCATAATTGGGCAACCTTGATTAGGTATGAACATAGATTCAGTCATGAAATGATCTTCAATTTTATTCATCTGACCGACAGCTAACGGGTTGTCGGGGTCACGTAGGATGTCATCTGCAATCAACGCTCCGTTAACATGTAGCCCACGTTTGAATGAGAATAAGCCCCCATGTAAAATCTCAGCAACTTTACCGTCAACTGAATACCTAAAAGTGAAATCCCCACGAGGGGTTTTATCCACCATCCACTGCATTAATATAGGATTCCGGACTACTTCTTTATTTAACTCCCCTATATGATATTGAGCCATTGAAGCACTGTAAGAAAGATACAATGTATTTGAGTTAGTCCCTAATTTCAGCAACCGCCACACAGCAAAGGCATGACCTAAAATAGTGGATTTAAAATGCGCTCGTGGTAACACGCTCACGTAATTCAATTTTTCTTCTAGTGCGTACTCTACATCCTCACAAATTCGCCCCACATGCCAAGAATTAAATAACGAAGGATTATCAAAACTTTGAGACCACACATCTCTTACAAAGTCCCAAAAGCTGCCGACAGCAAACTTTTTATTCGTCTCTAACTGGTCAGCCATTAAAGCTAACGCATCTACAACTGAAACCGTTTCCGCTTTAATCAATGACTGTTGCTTTCTGATCTTGGTTGGCAGTAGAGACAAGGAGTCTAAGTTTAGCTGCTATACGTTGCATTAGTTCAGCATCGTCAATCTCATCAATTAGAATTTGAATAACATCCTGTACAAATTGCAGATTAATCAAGCCTTCAATTACCTGCCTCTCACCATCTATACCTATAGATGCAGCCTTTACAGCGTCAAAAGCTCTGTCGAATGTGAGATTATTTAATTCAGTTGTAGCCTTCTCTCGTATGTTTCCGTAAACATCTAAGTGTTCCTGTTGAAGTCTAGCAAGCCTACCCGATTCAGTTTCAACAGTTCTCTCTAAAGCTTTAGTTTTTACGTCAGTTCTCTTGGAATCCCAATCGTACTTCTTAGCCCAAGAGTACACAGTTTGGTTACTTACTTGAACAGAATATTCTGTAGAAATAGCGTCAGCAATTTGCCGTGCTGAAGAATCATCTTTTAGGTATAATTCCATAGCACGATTTTTAACTTCTTGGGGAATAGTTTTAGGCATAAGTTATAGTACGCCGTCTCGGTCAGGCATTGGGCGGTCTTGGAAGTCTTGGTTGTCGGTGGGCGGCGAAAAGTAGTCGGAGCTTTGGGACTCTAGGCTACCGCCGTAAGGGGAACCGTCTGATTGCAACAGCTTACTGAAATCCATATATCCTGTTTTATTAGTAGCTGCGTTATAGCAAGCTGGTACTTTAAATTTGGCTCCACTAGAGAAAAATTGTTTAAAGTCTATTCCAATCTCATCTCTGGTACACACGCCTTTCCAGACATTATTTTTTTCAGAAATGGGTTTGTACTGGGGGTTTTTTCGAAGCGACCCTGTTGTACGTTGGGTGTCTTCGACTTGCTTGTTATTAACACAAGCATAATATTTACACCAAATAACCACACCGTGCTTTTCTTTTAAATCTTCTAACGTAGTTCCTTCAGGGAACCTATCTTCATAGACTGTGGGAGCATCCTCTTTGGGGCCACCCCTAGACACATACATCTTAAACTTATCTTCCATACCTTTTCCCCCATAACGCTATACACGCCGCATCCGCATAATCCTGCTCGGGGAATCTATCCCCCCATAAATCTACAGCGAATTTCATTATATCAGACTTCTTGGCGTTACCACGCCCTAGAACCTGTCTTTTCCAAGTATTATTATCCACAGCCACAAAAGAGATGCCACCTCTATGAAAACCATATTTTACGCCCGCCACCACCGAAGCAATGGCTATTGTAGCCTTAGCATTTTGTATGTATATAGCAGACTCTATCGCCGCTGCGCTTATATCTATTATACTTAGATCAGCATAGACTTGATCGAGTATTTCATAGAAACGATCCTCAGCTAATTTACCTTTGCTACCATATTTTTTTAGTTCCACTAGTTGCTCGTCGTCATCTATGAGCGCTAAATGAACTGCTTTTGTAGAGCAATCTATCCCCCCGATCATTCAAGAACCTCTGAGGCATTCTCTAAATCTTCATTTATGTCTAACAGGACTTGCGCTAAATCATCCACAATCAACAACCCCTCATGAGTACCCCCGTTTAGCACGTAGTATTTCAACGCCGAAAGACCCAATTCTATATAACTTATCTTAGTTAAAAGTTCTTCGGTCATCTGTTTTCTCCTCATACGCTTGAGTTCTTATAGCGACAACCCTAGAAACAGTAGCATAGGCTGAGGTGTATAATTTCAACTCCCCTAAAACTTTTTGGTATGCCGTATTGATATCAATGCAATCCCTACGTAAGTCCATTAGTGACGGGTTAGTCATAAGAACCTCGCCCCGCATCTGGTCTCTAGTAGGCTTCTTTTTTGCTTCAGCTTCATATTTTTGGTTCAATTGAAATATAGCAATATTATACCCCTCATCAAACTGTGCTTCCATTGCGCCACGCCTAGCTTCTAAATCAGCTACATGTTGCTCTAAGAGACTTTTGGAACCCCCGTACATAACTAGGTAATCTACAAGTTGTTTATTATCAGCTTTCATAACATCAGCAAAGTTTAAACCTGTGTGAGGCTTCTCCACCTTTAATGTAAACCCCGGCACAGAAATACTATCTACGTACTCTTTAGCCTGAGATATAGCATCTTCATGAGACCATCGTTTTTTCATAGTAACACCTTCTTACAATTGCAATACCACATCCCAGTACATTTTACAGGCACTTCCTTCATCTCCATAATTCTATGACATCTACTCACTAAGTTTTCCCACGACAGGGGGTCACGTAATAATTTAAAGGACTTCAAGTCTTGAGTATCCTTATTCTCGTACAACAGATAAGAATTTTCCTGCTCTGCGATATTCAAATACAACTGAACTTGGATTAGATGCTCAGGTTTCGGGCCTTTCAACTTAGAAAACCCCGCAGAATTTATTGTTTTTAACTCTAAAATAGCACCCCTATCCGTACCATCCTTTATAATAAAGTCAATTCTTCCGGAAATTGGGGGGTCATCAAACGTAGCTACCAATTCTCGATCTATTAGTAGGTCAGCTTTCTTTAAATACACCTCCACACGTTCCTCAAACGAACCACCCGTATCAAAAATGCGCTGTAATTTAGGTTTTACGTCCAGTGCTGGCATTAAACCATTGTAAGAAAGGTAAAGGTACCTATCGCAAGGGTTTCCTAAACTGGATGGGTAGAACACCCCTGCTCTAGGAGGTCTCCCTTCGGAAACCATGGTGCCTTCTAACTGTTTAATTAACCATTTATCTTTAGATACGAATTCCCCTATACCTAAAGACTGGCTTCTAATTTGTTTAATTCCAGACATAATCTTCCCTTTATAGTTTCTAGTGTATTTTCTCTAAAATGCCAAATATCTTCTATACCCATATCCTTTAACTTACCGTCTCGATATGCATCACGTTTAGCCAGATGACCAAAGGGGCCGTCCGCTTCCACAACCACCTCTATCTCAGGTAGGTAGAAGTCCACATCATATGTACCGAATCTAGCTTGGGATATGTACCGTAACCCAGTTTCTTCTAAACACTTCTGTATAAGCTTCTCCTGCTTAGTCCAAAATTTCGACGGCATCCACTATCTTCTTCATTTCATCTGGGTACTCCTCAGCGAAGCCACGCAAGTTATCAAACCCTTGCAGCTTACCTGAAGGAAATTTATCGTAAAAATACCACGCCCCACGTTTAGCTATGATACCTTTTTCCAAAGCTTCCCGCAAAAAGGTTTCATTAGTGTCTATGCCCCCTTCAATACGAAATGGTACCTCAATCTGTTCCCACCGGTCTCCGCCAAACTTATCTTTCAGTAGGGCGGCTTGAATCATAAACCCAACACGCTTATCCTTTTCTTTAATATAAGTTCCCCTGCGAGTCTCCATTACAGCATGAGCAAAAAATTGCTGCCCTTTACCACCGGGCATAGTTTCAATAGCGGATACAGGCCCCATAGAACCCCTCACTTGATTGACAACAACTAAAGCTGAACCGTGCTTTAATAACGGAAGCAACCTAACCAAAGCTTGGTTCCACGACCTTGCTTGCCATGCTATAGGATTGTACCCAAAAGAGTCCTTGTTATCCATAATTTGCTCAGGTATAAGACCAGCTACACTGTCCAGTACAACTAAATCAACCCCCGCCTTAAGACCGGCCTCCATAGCCTTGTATGCCTCTTCTGCTGAGGGGGCTTGCTTTATTAGCATATCGGACGTATCTAGTCCACACTTATCCATCCACACCGAATCCCAAGACATCTCCGTATCTACCCATAACGAAACTCCGCCCTGCTCTTGAACAGACTTACATAATTGGCTAGCGAGATAAGACTTACCGGACGACCAGCCTCCAAAAAATAAGGAGAACTTTTTCTTAGGTATACCCCCATTAGTAATTCTATCTAATCCTGCTATGTTGAAGGGTATTTTCTCGTAAGAGAATTCATCTGAATCCCCCGTCACCAACCCTAAAGTCTTATCGTCTAGCAGGTTTTTAAACAGATTGTTCGCTGTCATCTTTTAACCCACCTCTATTAATGTAAGCCTCTGACCACGCAAAACAAACCGCTGCACATTGAATAATCTCCTCAAACATACCCGCCATACGGTGGTCATTCACATCCTTGGCAACCTCCCCGACCTCCTCAGTTAAAATTGATATCCACTCTAAATCGGTATTGTGTGTTTGATCCCCCCACCGCTCGTCCTGTCTCTCCCTTTCAGATAGAACAGCTTCAAGAATCTTCGCTCGTGTTATTTCGCTCATTAGCCCGCATCCTTTAAAATCTTGTCTACTTCCGCATCAGCCAATTTATATAGTTTAACAAAAGCCTTACCTAAAGCTTGTTTAGCAGACTCGATTTGTTCTTCTATATCATGGTCGGTGTCCAGATCGTAAATACCCACCGTCGCTTTTGCAGAATTATAATTTCCTAAATTTACAGTAAATGACAATTCCTGTGATACCTTCGCCATTAAACTCTCCTTAATCCCAATCTATGTAATTACTAATTATATCAGGTTCTAGTGCTTCCGTCAATACAAAATCCCTTTTAGTTGCCCAAGAAGGATCACATATCTCCAAGTCTACCTGCAAAGGTATGTTTAATGAATTCTCCTCTAACAGTTCTTTAATTGCGGGGACAACTTCAGGTGCCTCATCTTTATGTATCTCGCAAATAATCTCATCATGTACTTGTAATAACATAGTGCTTTTCTTACCCTTTAGATATTCTGAAACTACAATCATACGTTCACTCAGCAAGTCAGCGCTAGTTCCCTGTATGAGATAGTTGACAGCTTTGTAACCTTTGTCCGAAGGTACTCTGTAGACTCTGCCAAATTTATTTTTAACCCACCCACGATGTTCGATCATCCTAACAACAGTATCAAAGAATTTCTTTGACCCGGCTATATTTTCAAAATAGTCTCTCTTATATTTGGCTGCTTCATTAGGAGTGGTTTTCAACTGTTGAGCTAACTTATCCTTACCAATTCCGTATATAACTCCGAACGTAATAGTCTTGGCAAGTTGCCTGTAAAATTTAAAGTCCGGACTATCTTCGCTTACTTTGAACGCCAGCTTTGCAGCCTCCCCATGAAAATCTATATCCCCCTGCTTCATAAGTTCCAGCATATCTGGGTTATTTATGTAGTACATAAACATACGAACTTCCATTTGAGAGTAATCGTATGACACTAAGTAATGATTTTGCCTCGGTACGAACAGTCTTCGCATAGAAATTTGCTCAGAGTTAGTCTCATCAAGAGATTCGTCACCCATAAAGCCCCACGACTTTATAACTTCATCGCTTAGTTTCTCACTATCTAAAGCGTTACCTCCCTTAGAGGCTATAGTTGCACCCACCCGTTCCCGAACATCCCGCAGTTCTTCTGGAGTGAAATCCACATCATAAAGTTTAAAGTGGTTGCGTGGAATGTTTTGTAGGTTAGGACTACGGGAGGATAGCCTTCCCGTAACAGTTCCCCAATTAGCAAAGGTAGTGTGCATTACAGGCGTTTCAAGGTACGGTTCGATGTATGTTGACTTTAACTTCGCCAACGTCCTGTGCTGCCGTATTAGACCCGCTACAGGATGATTTATTTGGACTAACGCCCCCTCATTCCAAGCCTCTGCCCCTGATGCGGTCTTCATAGGAGAGTGTATACCTACTGAGTTGAAGTATGAACCGACTTGTTGAGGACTGGACATGTTAAATACCTGCCCCGAAAGAGCTTCTATACGATGTTGGATGTCTACACTACGAATACTAAGCTTTTCTAATACCGTTAGGGCGTACCCCCGATCTATCCGTATACCCTGACGCTCCATATCTAACAAAACTCTTGTTAAATCTATCTGCATCTGCCATATATTCTCTTGATTACTCTTTTTTATCTTCTCAAGTGAATCTTCATATAATTTTAATGTCCAGTAAGCGTCCTTTTCACAATAAGGCCCTAAAATTTCAGTTGGGCACATGGAGAAATCACGATTCCACTTGTTTCTCACTAATGTTTGCTTAGTTTCCTTGTCATAAGAGGCACTATTGGGGCCAAAACGCCTAGAAATGGTCTCTGTTAGGGATAACGTATTTATACTGCTCGCTTCAGTCAACCTAGCCATCACAATCACATCAATTAGCTGCTTATCATCTGTGCGTAACCCTTCCTTCTCCAAAAAAGGCACATCAAACTTCAAGTTGTAGGCTACAACACGCTTTATCTTGTTTAACTCGTCAAATAGAGGAGATAGGTACTTCGGATCGAGATTACCCCCTAAACTTTGGTGTCTGAATGGGAAATAAAACGTATGGTCTGGAACCGCTACCCCAATCCCACATAATTGGTGATAAGAGTATGCGTCCAGACCATTTGTTTCACAATCTACTGACCAATCCTCATAATTGCTGAGGGTGGCAACAGCCGAATCGAATTGTTTGTCAGTTAGAACTAACACTAGAAGGGAAGTGTGTCGTCATCGTCATCCGAAGCTAATGCCGTAGCTGTATCGGGTACACTTGCAGCAGTTTCTGCTGACGAGGCACCGGACTCACTATAGGTTTCCATCATGTAATCTTTTACAGATTGAAGGTCTCCGACAGTGTTGTATACGCCTTCAGGTATCTCATCTTCTTTAGTGGTTGCGGTTATTGTATAGGTAGTATCTAGTCCTGCACCTGTACGCCTAACCCTGATAACCCCTTTGTTCAAGAAACCCCAATCATTATAAACATCTACCAACTGATTCCAGATATAGTTACCACGACCGAAGGTTAGAGGCAGTATACGGAAATCATTAACAACTTCCTTGTACATAGTCTTACCTGAAGGGCCTGTAATTGATTCCCATGAATCCACTCGACGCTCAGGATGAAATACTTCTGTAACGTATGTCCAGAAAGCAAACCTGTGTTGAGGCTTACTATCTGATGGAACCACCCCTAGGGGGCCATCTGGCCCAGACAGCACACTTTTAAAGGTATTCTCATCCCTGAATGTATGCATCCAATATTCTTCCAAGAACGGGTCATCATCATCTCCAGTAGCAACCGGAATAATAAATGCTTGGTCACCATCCCGCAACCATATTTCTTTCCTGAGACCACCTAAATTGGATCGCTCTGAAGATGTTGAACGACCTGCTCGCTCCTGTATAGATTTTATTCCACTCATACTTATCCTCCTACCAGTATTCCCGGTCTTGGATTATTTTATCCATTATCTGTTTATCTCTAATATCTTGAACATCCTTATATTGTGAAGGAATATCAATATATGCTATTCTAACCGACTGCCCCAGATATGTCAAGGCTTTCTCCTTACCTATCTGTCCAGCCTCATCATTGTCAAGGCATAACACCACCTCACCCACAGGTAACCCCTGTACTAAATCTACCTGCTTTTTAGATATAGACATACCTAAAATAGCTACTGCGTTATATCCTAACTGATTTAACCACATTGCGTCAAGCGGCCCTTCGACAATGCATAGTAAATTTGAAGGCTGTACTAAATTACCACCAAACAAAACTCTAGATTTTTTAAAGTCCTGTGGGTACAAGTACTTTGGAAACCCTCTCTCCCGACGTACTACCCAGCCTACTTCAACATTATCTAAGTCGCTAATAGGAACCGCCAACCCGTTCTCTGCTGTTATCCCTGACCCCCATTTTTTCAACGTCTGCTTATTGAAACCCCTATCGAAAATCCAATTAGGTACAAAATTTTGGTTGAATGGGAAGTCTACTTTCGGGAGGTGGGTAGACTCCATCTCAAATTCATCTAAGAAATCTGCATCAACTGATACACTGTGATCTCCCAAGAATTGAGATAACTGCCCTGAGGAAAGGTTCAAGTACTCTTGAACAAAACCTTTTAAGCTGCCCTGCCCACACCCCCGAAAGCAAATCCATACACCTTTACTAGTGTTTATGGAGCACGAGGTATGCTGGTCATAGTGAAAGGGGCAAAGAATATTGAATTGTTCCTCGCCCGCAGGTACCGAAATACCTGCTTCTAATAACACTGATGCCCAGTCAAACATTACGCCTTCGCTTTACGATCCGCTTTGTTTGCCCTAACGAATAAAACAACTTCGTTCTTGTATCCTCTGGGGTCAGAGACAGACCCGTTACGGATATCCCCGACTGTAATAGAGACCATAGGTTTCCCCGGCCCTTTACTACGTCCAGTTTTTACAACTATGCTGTTCTCATCATCTTTAAACCAACTAAGTAATCCCATTATAGACCTCCTACAGTCCTATATCAAACTCTTCAACTTGTCCACTATCCACATTCCAAGTAAATGTGCAATTATCAACCGGTAAGTCCCCATCCCTATACTTCTGAAATTGTATTTCCCTTTGATCGTCAACGTCTTCTACCATGCACATTGACAAGGCAACATCAGAAGCTCGGATAAGGGCATCGCCAAATGCAACCTGATCTGCTCTGGGAGGCGCAAACATGTTTGACGCATCCCTTGTAGCTTGTGTTGAAACCATTATAGCATTATTCTGCGATAACGCAAAATTCTTGAGGCCGTAGAATAAGCTGTGGCTTTGTTCCCATGCCGCCTTTCGTGAATCTGATGTGGATACTAAGTATACCCCATCTATAACAGTAAGGTCGGGTGAGTATTTACGTATCAATCCTGCGATACTGGGCAAAGATATACTATCTTCACCGTTAATATGATCACACACTAGCAGTTTATTGGTGTTTGTTTCCGAAAGGAACTTCTTATATACAGTTTCATCTATAGGTTGACCAGATCGTAAAGCCCTATGGGATAGCTTGTACCCCATCATGTTGGCAAGTACGACATCCATACGCATCTCTATAGAACGTTTTGTCATTTCGGTGGATACCAACAGTACTCTACGGTTATCCAATATAGCTTCCGCTGCAACTTTTACACATAACCAAGTCTTACCGACGGTAGGGCGGGCAAAAGCGGATACCAAGTCCCCTTCCTGCCAACCCATTCCCGTGCTGTTGAGAGTTCTGAAGGGGGTACGTATCCCAATCATACCATCCCCCATCTCTCGTTTCTTATTACGGGCTTGCCACTCTGCAAATCTATCTGAATCACCGGTATCGTAGTACGATACATCCTCATCATAGGTAACCTCAACATCTGCTAGAGACTGAGTAATTGCACTCAAAGCAGCCTTAGGGTTATCTTGCAATACAGCCTTATTTGAACTGAATGAATTTACGATTTCCCTAAACAAAACCTGCTTCTTAAACTCATCTTGAGCATAATCAAAGTTAGTAGTAACCGCCTCAATCCTTAACTTAGGAAAGTTCTCTGTTAGAACACTAGGTTCTGGAAACTCCTTATATTCATCTATGTGAGAGTTAATAAATCTAACTGCGTCCCCATGAATAACGAAGTTCTTTATAGGAAATTTAAACTTCCGATAATTGTTTTCGTTACAAAGACCGTAAACAATAGCTGACTCCATAAAATTAAAATTAGCACTATCCATGTCTGCTCTACCTCGATGAGTACATTACTCTGTTATAACTATTATGTATATAAAAATTACACGCCGGGTCAGGGGGGTAATCCACTACCCGCTTGGCCTCTGTGTAAGATGAGTATACCCCATAATCCCAAACTTGTCTAGCTTCATTATTAACGCCCACAACCCTAAACTGATTATTCGGGGCCGCTCTTTGACTCAGTGTTTCAAGTAGCCGGGGTGAGCGCCGCTTGCGTTCCTTGTAAGCCATACTTCTGCTCCAATTGTAAAACTAAATTTGAATATACTTTTTTGTCAGATGCGGCGGGAAACCATTTAGTTTCCAAGCGCATCAAGTGTCTCCAAAGTATTTTACAGGAATCAGAAGGCTGAGTCAATACTAACCAGTAAAGATCAGGGCGTTTACAGTCGGGAAGGTAATAAGACAGCCCCCCTAAAGTATAAGGAATGGTGGCGTTCTTATCATTCTTCTTAAGTGAGGAAAGTAAAGCACAGAGAATATCATAATAGCCATGCTTCTCTATAGCATTCTTTAACATACTCATCTCTCGACCAATGAAAGTGGAAACCGTATAATCCTGCCCAGTTATATCTGAATATAACTTCTCATATTCGGAGAAGGCAGTCCTACAGGTTAGTTGTTTTTGTGTCTTGGTTCCCATAATAATTTATTAACTTATCTTTAACTTGCGCTCGTACCTTGTGTGGTGAGATACACCCTAATTTAAAGTAAATTTCCTTATTATTATACTTATTTAACTTAGCCTCGATGTATTTTTGTTCGGTAGGCGTTAAATTTAGTTGCTTTAATTCTTCTATAAAAGCTACCGTTTGGAAACCGGAGTCTTCTATGGCTGCTAATTCCTCAAAGCTTTGATTTGTCCCATCATCGGGAATCTGAACGAAAATCGGTTGCCTTTTCAAACGGGCTTGTGCTTTTGTGATAAGAGTTCGTATGGTATTTACCATACTGGTATGTAAATAAGTATGAAATGAGGCATTTCGGTCAGGATCGTACTTTTTTGCTGCCTTACATATAACTAAACGTAGTTCCTGAGCTATATCTTCTCGCTCCATGCCCACAATTGAAGCTCGGGAAGCCATTTTTTGGACTTTGGGTTCCCACTGAATTATTAAATTATCGTTTATCTCCACTATGTACCCGCTTTTTATTTTTATAACATTCTACCGTACAGTAAGTTTGCTTCTTTCCTACTAATGCCCGGTGCTTGATTACAGATTTACGTCTATAGAAAATAACATCGCACCAGTTACATCTTATTTTAGCATAATACCACTCAAAATAGCAAGAACCTTTACATAATGGTGGGACTTTCCCCCGGCTGATTGGATTTATGAGTATCTTACGACAAACCCTACATCTCCTCCTACGGACTTTAGGGGGCCTGTCCTCCGGATTAGGGCGAACAGCAGCGGTAGGCATACCCCGTCTATTCAGAATCTGCCAAACGTTCTCTCTGCTAGTACCAACCTTCTTAGCTATGTAACCTAAAGTCCACTCAGGGTGTTTCTCTCTAGATCGAATAACGTGATTTACACGGCGCATCCTTAAAAGTCATCTGTAGATAGTAAACTCTCTTCATAGTGCTTTACTGCGCTACTAATTTCTTCTTTCCATTTAGCAGCTAGATAACTGGCATCTACATTCCCAGTTTCATTAGGAGCTTTTATATGTCTAGACGCTGCTACAATTCTTGTCCATTGTGCGTCTGTAAATGATACCGTTACATCAGGCATTAGTTTTTCTCCTTTAATTCTTTAATTTCCGCTGAAAGTTCTTGTACTGCTTTTATAAGTATTGGGATAAATTCTGTATATCTTGCGCCATACCTATCCTTTTCCGTATCGAGAACTATTCCCCCAAAATCATCTAATGAATCTATACCATAATCTTTTAAAGTTTCTATAATATCTTGGGCTATTATACCATAGTGGGTAGAGGTATCCACACCTTCATCTTTCCACTTATATGACACTGGATTTAAATCATTAACAAAATCTAATCCTAACGTGTTGGGCTGAATATTATCTTTAAGCCTTCTATCAGAATCGTCAGATGGAGCGTTAGTTGAATGCAGGTCTATAAACCATCCTTTTTTCCATCTATAAGCTGTAGTACCATTGTTAGTATCATCTCCGAGAGTTCCCTTTAAGGGGTATACCCCACCGTCATAAATCCCCATTTGTGCAATCCCATTAGCAGCAAATGCTAGGATGTTACTTGATACCCGATACATACCAGTGTCAGGGTCTGCTTGGAATAAAAGGCCCGGAGTGGCTGCGGTTCCCGATCCTATATAATGGTAATACGCATTTATCCCATATAACTGACTATTATACCCAATCCATGCTCCGTTGTCAGTACCGCTCCATCCCACTATAGGATCAAAATGAAGTTGATTGGCTTGACTTTCCATAACCCAAAAAGATGACCTGTCAGTTCCCGTAGCAGGAGTAGCGTTAGTTTGTCCACATAAGAACCCTAACGTATCCGCACCACTCGCACTAGCATCGTCCGAATATCTAAAGATTCCGTAAGCACCTGTCTCAACTTGACCACTTGAAACCCCATTATCGAAAGTAAGTGCTGTAAATCCTTTAAGGTTAAGTTTACCGCCATCACCGTGAACCACCTCGTCGGAGGCATGTGATGAATGTCCGTTAAGAGTACCCCTATTATGCGTAAAGGTAACAGGGTCGTTTTCGGTAGTACTAAAGTAAAACTCTACTTCGTCAGTAAAAGAAGCCGTACCAAAATTTAATTTAAGTTTTCCTTCTGAATTTGAGCCACTACCATACGAAGAGTTTCGTGAAAGGAAATTGAAATCTGTACTTGCAGTTGCAGGAGCATAAAAGGAAAAAGATAAATCTGCATATGACGAACCCCTCGCATCACCAGCACCCATTCCAAGCGCAGCACCATCGGCTGCGGTAGTATTAAGGTTTATAAATGTGAGTACCGGGGTAGTTGAGGGGTCTGTATCTCCGCTATCTATTGTAATACCATTTTCATCAAGTACTACAGTTCCACCACCTCCATAGAGTTTCCCGTCAGAAGCATCAGCGTAAAATTGAACATAGTCCGCACCTGTACCTCCGTTATTACCAAGAATACCGTACTGGTCTATTAGTACCCCCTGCCCTGAATCAAAGTTTGCAGAGAGGTTATTAGCTGTTCCATTTCTTACAGCCCCAACACTCGTGATAAACTTGCCTCCGCCTGAAGCTAACGTAATTGTATGGGCATCTAAAGCATTAGCTGCAATTTTATCTGACACTATTGCATTAGCTGCCAATCCTGATGTTGAAAGGACGGGGGCTTGACTTCCCAATGGGGCGATGGAGGCCGCTGGTTCA
>Ga0098035_1000350_pt1 | contig 23847 bp, 6 predicted proteins | sample 3_EtaG_FD_75046 | JGI IMG/M metagenome (GOLD analysis project Ga0098035, IMG submission 75046) | Marine viral communities from the Subarctic Pacific Ocean - 3_ETSP_OMZ_AT15126 metaG | ecosystem: Environmental > Aquatic > Marine > Oceanic | place: Pacific Ocean | collected 2015-01-07
AACAAATGGACCTCCAGAGGCCGTAGGATCCTCTGAGAGAGCTTTGAATTATCAGGGTGCTGGGGTACCCTGAATCAAAGGTATGGCCTTAGGGGCCGCATAAGGAGCTTAGAATGGGTGTAGCAATTGGCATGGGAGCTCTGGCAGCCGGTTCTGCTGTATTCAGCTCCCTGATGGGAGGACAGCAGCAGGTAACACAAAACGCTATACAGCGTCTTCAATTCGAGGAACAAGAGTTCCAGCGAAAGATGCAGAACCAAGTTAAGAATCGTCAGATTGCTAAAGTAAATGCTGCTAAGTGGATGGCTAATAGGAATATAGCCAAGGCAGCTAATAAGGCTAGGGCTGAAGAAGAGTTTTGGATCGATTATAATTTTAATAATGCTAGTGGACAATTTTCAAGAGAGTTCTCTAAAGCTCATGATCAAATTAGGGGTGTTTTTACAAGTCGAAATGTAAAACTAAATAGCGGAACTACACGGGCTTTAATGAGAAGCTCTATAGAATCAGGTCAAAGAGGTATGATTTCTCAAAGAGTATCTCAAGGTAATGCCTTTCTTTCTGCTGAAAGAAAACAACAAGCTCTCTTGGCTAGGCGAGATTTTGGATATAATGATCAAATACCCTTTATGCCCGGACAGTTAATACAACAATCAGATTCAAGTATAATGTCAACTGCTTTAACTACTGGATTAATTACTGGAGCAATGTCTGGAGCTTCAGCTTATATGGGAGCAAAGCAATCACAAGCACAAACAGCCGCAACACAAGCAAGTGCTGATGCAACCCAAGATCTTGCATGGCAAATGGACGGTGGATGGTGACCCTCACCATATCAGGAACCATAAGGAGTTATAAATGTCACTTAATAAGCTAGATATTCTAGGAAGTATAGCAGGAGTATCTCCGAAACAAGATAATCTTGAGATCGCTAATATAGAACACGCTAAATCTTTTATTACCACCTCAGAAAAATTCTTTGAAACTAATAAAGACCTAGATCCAAAAACTTTTAAAGATCTTTGGGATAAGGAAGTAGGAGATTCTTGGGATATACAACCAGATAATAAAGATTACTATTATAAAACGCTGGAGAAGATAGATCTTCAAGGACCACAAGCTGCTAGAAATAAAATACTAACTAATATAACTACAGAAATCGCTAGTTTAGGTACTGCTCAAGAACGAGAGTGGAAGATGAAAGATCTTGCTCGAACTTTACCAAATTATGCGTGGACAGAATTAGATTTCTTTAAAGACCTAGACTTAGAAAAAAGTAGATTAGACGGACAGTATGAGGAAACATCTAGAATTGGACAATTTCTTACTTATCTACACGGTTTAATAGAAAAGGATTTTACTGGTTTAGACCCAGATAAAACTAGTTCTGCTCATACTGAAGACTATCTTAAAGGAATAAGGGGTGGTCATGGGGATGATATTAAAGTACATAATGGTAACTTCTCCATTTCTTTAAACGGTGCTGTTGTCCCCTTAGGTAGTTTATCTAATAATACTACCGATGATATCCGACAACTACTCATTGAGAATAGAGATATTAAGCCTCTATTACAAAAGAAGATTAAAACAGAACACGAACGATCTCAACGAGTTGCTTTAAAAGAAAAGAAAGAAACACAAAAATATATCTTTGAAAACGTTAAGCAACTGCCTAGAGAGTTTCAAATGAATGCTGTAAGAGACTATGCTATGACCCAGCATAATAGTGGTGAACTTACTTATAAGGCCATTACACAACTAGTAACGGAAAAGAAAAGTACTTCTGCCGTAGACAGTATCCGAGACTTTAAATCCTATTTCCTAGATATTTTATCTCGAACAGAAAGGTTAATGAACAATGTCTGAATCAGATATAACTTTCCCAGAATCAGGTATAACTCCTCCACAACCCCTAGCCCCCGAACCTGTTTTTGCCGGGCTCTCAGAACACGGAATAGATTTTGGGGCGTATAAAATTAATACTGCAAATGTAGATTACTATTATAAATCAGTACGGGGTATACTTAGGGCAGGAACAAGAATGGTTGAAACCTTGTTTGATGTTTCTCAGAAAAAACTTAGACTAGAAGCTAATCAAAAAAAAGAGCGGGCGAATTTGAGAATAAGAGAAATTACAGCGGAAAAAAGAAGGTATACAGAAGAAATGCGGAGTAAGGAAATAGCTATGCGGATGAGACTATTGACCGAATCTGCTGGATACAGGGAAGAAACTGCGAAGAAAAAGGGCTGGATGGATATGGCGAATGCTTGGATAAAAGCGAGAGAAGATGAGGAAAAAGAAGCAGCAGCTGCGCTCAAAGCAAAAAATACCTATCTGGACAGGGAGGCTGAGGACGAGAGAATAAGAATGCGGGAAGAGATCGAAGAAAAAGAGAGACGAAAAGCTGAAAATGCATTCTGGGAGTACCGACAATGAGGACACCAATACCAAACCGCACAAACGAGCAATCAGGCCCGGCCCGGTTTAGCCACTGGCAAGCTCAATACTTCTTTGACTATCCAAAAGACGGCCCGCCACTAGGAAATTTCAGGGATTATCAGAGGTGGAACGAAAGACAACAGATAGAACAATATGGTATAGCCCGAGATCTTCCTAGCCGGGATCACCAACAAGCTGGTGAAATGGTAGAGCGGTTATTGAATATATACTCACCCAATGAAAAGCTTGGATATCTTAAGGCTATTAGAAAAGCTATACCAAACTATCAAAGCCTACATCCTCACCTATTACAAAACAATGCTGGTTTAGATGAAGCAACAAGAGCTGATACAGAAAATAAAAAAAGAAATGCAGTGGGCAATCAGCTAAATCCCGGTACAGTAAATCCAGATCTAATTGATCCATTAACGGGACTAACAAAACTTTCTTATCATCCAAATGATGCTGGGGTTTTAGATGCGGGTCTTGCAGTTATAAAAGAAATAGACCAGACTGCCGCTGAGTTAGGGAATGGGGCATCTTTAACAGAAGACCAAAAAGCCAAACTAATGCAGGCATCGCTTGGTTATATGGACTGGCCTACAATGGAAGCTGGTTTTAGAGAAGCAGGTTATGGAGAGCAAACACTTCAATATTTTGAAAAAACTATACCGGGACATTTTGCAGCTCAGGTACAGTGGCAAGCAGTAAAGCATGCTTTGGCTTTAAAACAAAGTTGGCAAGATGAAAACGAAGTAACGGAAACCACAAAACAAATACTTTGGGCTGCCCTTCAAGAGACATCAACCCAAGAAGGGGGTGCATTAGATGTAATTAAGTTTTTATCCTTTGCTTCTCAACACGCAAAGAACATGACTCCTCAAACCGCAGAAGGACTTACTGAAATTTGGGAGCAATTAAACCCACGCAGCGGAACTGGTGTAGACATGGAAACTTTTGCGAGAACTTTAGAAGAACGAACAGGTATTGACGTTTTAAGTGATGATACATCCTCAGGGGAAAGATGGCGTATTCTTCTTGCTTCTCCTGCCATACTTGCTAACGATAAGGATTGGACTCCTGAAGAGTTACAAGAATTAGCGATGAAAGGAAGGGCTGCTTGGAATGATGAGTTTGGTAAATGGAAAACTGTGGATGACCTTAGTGTAAAACAATTTGTTATTGAAACTCTTTTATCAGAACACCTTTCAGAAATGCTTAGAGAAGATATTCAACCCCACGAATTGCTTGGTGAAATAGAGACTGCTTTAACACAAATAACATCTAGGAAAGATTTGAAAATATTTTCAAATCTTAGGTGGCCTTGGGATGACTTAAGAAGTGAAGTTAATCATGATGTTCTAGGTGGCCTTGCTCCGGGAATACTTGAGATGCTCGAACAGACAGAAGAACTAACTCCCGAGGAAGCTATGTGGTTCCTAAAATCTGCCGATAGCGAGCAATATGATCAAAGAACATATGAGGAAGTAACTCAAAGAAGTGTCCTAGCGAGTATAAAAGATCAGATGCCTGAGTTGTTACTAGCATATCCAAAATTAGAAGGTACATACTTAAGTAGTTTTGCCGGTATACAGGCTCTCTATACTGGTATAGGAAATACAAAGAAACCTGTCAATATGGGTAGAGTAGTTGATGAGGAAGGCGAGATTTCATATGATCCGTACCTGCACAAAAGGCGAGTCGAACAATTGCAAGATATTAGAAAACAAATATATGAAGAGAACAAACATCTTCTTTTGGATACAGAACCAGCAATGATTCCTGCGAGAGAAACAAAAATACAAAATCAATTAGCTGGTTTGGGAGAAGAAAAAACTGTTGATGCAGATCCATCAAATAGCCCAATACATATTCTATGGGGTTCGCTAGCTCATGAGACAGGACTTAAGAACCGAAACCCAGCACATATACAAGCTGAAAGTATAGGAGCAGCTATGCTATCTAGTATATATACAGGACATATGGAAAAGTTACAGGATAAAGATATACTGGGATTACTAGACTTTCCTAGTAAAGATCGCATGCCCGGAGCTGTGATGAACATAGACTTGGCAAGTATGGATCATTTTCAAAGAATAGCCGTTATTAAAACAATTGTAAATGTTCAAGAAAAATATAAAAGCGATAGCGGACTAATTAATCATCCAATAGTAGCACAGGTTCAAGAATATGTAGCAGAAAATATAGATGCATTAAATGTAGCCTTTGTGAGCAGGATAATAGCAGGTAAACCTGATGAGGCAGATTTAGAGACGGGTAGACAAATAATCAATACACTAGCACTAGTTGACTACTTAATAAAAGACGGAAGAGGAAGAACAAGTGTGGATAATGTTAAGGGAGTATTGGATATCCAAGGTGCTGACTTTTCGGCTGTTCGTTTATTAATAGACCTAAGCAATGCGGCTGGTATTACAAACTTTACGAGTATAACAACTCCAGACGAAATTCAGGCTGCTTTCGTAAATCTGGCGGCGACGGGAAGACGGGGTGTTGATCTGCTTGTTGCGAATAGAGGGCGGCCTCAGCCTTCGCCAATGGGATCACCAAAAGGTTCTAATATGACAATTCTAAGAGTATTCGGTCGTGCTAGTACTATAGGAGAGTTGAGGGCTGCGATGAGGCAGACCACAGCAGATAGGAGTAACAAAACACAAGCAGATGCATTAAGAGAAATCTTTTCGGATCTATCATGGAGTTTTCCAAAGGATAAGTTAGGTTGGCAGAAGGCGTATAAGGACACCGCACCTATAGGTGCAACGCTGGATAAAGGGCTACATAAGGAAGTTTACGATTCAGGGGATGAAGGCCTACTAGAAGCTGGGGTATATCAAAACATAGCACAGATACTATTATTTGAAAGAGGATCTAGTAATGAACTACCTTTAGGGCCTCTAGCTAATCTAGTACTGGCAGGACCTAACACAATAGGGTCTAAAGTTCCATGGAAGATAGACGAATTTACATCGCTCGTTTACAGTATTCATAATACAGACACAGGTGGTACACCAGTGCGGTCATCGATTCGTTATGGACAGCACTTCACAGTTCCGCCTTCAGTACATGATGTAATAGAGAATCTGACCCCGCCTAAACAGGCCGAGGTCGATGAGGCAGGAGGACTTTTTCCTTATATCTTAAACGAAGAAAATTATTGGAATGCGTCGGTTCATGATTTAACTCTTCCGGCTGCTATGGTGGCTAGACGCGGTGAATTTACTCTTTTTAGCCCTAGGGAAAGCCACCTTCCAGAACTTAATTATAATCAAATAACGGAGATAGTACTTAGTCATTTTGATTTAAATCACCCTGCTCTGAAGGATCTTAAAGTAGAGGAAGTAGTAAATGAAGTTATAATGAGTGCAAAAAAGCATGCATTTATGAGAAAAAAGATTATTGAACTACCGGATCCATCCTTCGTGGGGCAAACCACGCATTATCTTGTTACAGGTTCGCTAGCACCCCCCACGCCAAGCCTTGATCCAAAGGCGGACCTAAAAATAAGAGACTTAGTAATAGAAACAATTTACCGCTTGTCTCCAGAAGATGCTGGCGCGAAGGGTGCAGATGGAAAACCTGTTCCGCTTCCACTAAGAGGATTTACTAGAGGAGATATGGGAATGCAAGTCATACCAGCAATTGACCGAGAATTGGAAGAACTTATTATGAGGAGATACCATCGTCGTTGGGGTCGGGCTGCTTGGACTGCTCGCGTCCAATCTCTACACGTTTATGGGGGCGCGGAGAATCCCGTACGATTAGATGTAATGGAGTCACCAACTAATGGAGAGCAAATAATAATACAGTTAAATGAAAGGGATGTACCTTACCTCAGGTTTAGAATTAGATCCGAGAAACATCGAGAGGATCCCAAAGCTATTCTTTTGGATTTGGATAATATTATCGATTCAGATTGGAGTAAACGTAAATGACACAGCAGTGGTATGATAATCCAGTAGAGTTTCAACCTACAGAGCTTATGCTCCAAAGATATTGGGATGAAGAACGACAAAAACAAAGACAGAACTACTTTGATTTACCTATAAGAGGCGAGTGGAATAGAGATATTGCTGCCTCGGGAGCTCTATGGTTTGATATTAATAATAACCAACAGGCCTATAGGGGTCTTTTGGATCATTCAGTTGCTACTGATGACTCAATGGCAGAAGACTATACCCAAGGATACTTGGCTGATAACTCTAATCATGTTCGATATGTGGCTAGAAATATTCAATCCTTATATGGTGGTACAGATTATTCTGATACTACTTTAGATATAGACCCAGATACAGAGCGCATTATCCAAGAAGGTGTTGCCTTATCTGGTTGGAATACTGTAGATCAATTATCTGGGGGTATGATAGGGCTTGATATTACAGACTTATTAAACATGGATGCCCCAGATGGCTGGTCTCCAGAAGAAGCTTTGGATATATTTGAAGAACGAGACCCTAGGAGATATGGAAATTATATCACATTATTTAGGGACAAAAGACAATTATTAAGTATTGTTGAGGAAGCTAAGAATCCCATAGATTTCTTTTATAGACTTTCAAACGCAGCTCATAAGATACAAATATCCCAATCTATTCAACACTATAATGAAAATACTGCTGTTATTCCTTGGTTGGTTAATTGGACTAAGACACTAGTAGTAAATGGTATTATAAACGATCCGGATTTAGCCTCTTCTACAGGAATATCTTTGGCTTTAGGTATACTTACCGGAGGCTCTACTTTGGTTGGCACTGCTGCATGGACAGGTTTCAGAAGTATTAAACTTGCTAGAAGAGCTTTTAAATTTACAAGGTGGACTAGAAACGCACAAAACTATTTACCTGAAACCATAGGTCCACATCTACTTCGAAAATTTGTATGGAAGAATACATATAAAGATGCAGGTTTTTGGGGAAGATCGTGGAGAAATATTCCGGGTAATATTGGGGAGGGTTTGATAACGGGATTTGCCGCAGAAATGAGCAATCAGCATAGAAGAGTACACCTAAGATATCAAAAAGAATTTGATATGACAAGAGTAGGTTGGGAAACAGTTTTTGAGGGAGCTCTCTCACCGGCTATTAATCCTGTAATAGGTCGTGTTTATACAGGAATTGGTTTATCTGGGCAAGGGATAGGCTTTGGAGTAAACTGGGCAGCTCCACATTGGTTAGGAGGACAAGGAGGTCTGGGGGGAGGAAGAAGTAGGGAAGGTTATGGAGCCTTTGTTACCTTTGCTAAGAAAACCTTAAAGAAATCCGCTAAATTTTCTAATCCAAACTATGCCGAAGCATGGTTAACTCATATGGAAATATTAGAAGAACTAGGTGGAGACTTGGATACATTACTAGGAAACGAACAAGGCATTACTACATTCGGGGAACCTGATCCAGCAACGGGATTATTGGAACATCCTGTATTAATGCTTGAAACCTTATTTGATGAATATGGGGTACCTCCTCAAAGAAGAATGGAAATACTAAAGAGATCTTTACAAAGACTTAAGGTAGTTATGGGGGAAAAAACATACGGAAGCCCGACAGATTTGATGTTAGCTGTAGCAGATGATTTGGGAAGTAATGAACAGAGTATTGCAAAATACGCAACTACGCCCGAAGGTAGGTTAGCAATAAATAGAGTTAAAAGCCACGTTTATTTAATTTCCCAATTAGCTAATCACGCTGCTGAAGAGGGAATAACCTTGGTTGAGGCTCACGAACGTCTGTTAAAAGATGAAAATTATTATGAGGTCTTAGTAGATGATGAAACAAAAGCTAAGGTAGAAGAGGCAATTCAGGGAGAAGACCTTAATGATGCGCAAAAATGGAAGAAGGCTCAAGAAATACTCGCTGAAGAACAGAATCAAAATGAAGCCAGTATACAAGAGGATTTAAGTGGAGGAAGACAACTGGCCGAGGATATAAACGACGCTGTAGACCCAACTGGAGAAACTACTGTTGTTAGTGTACCTCCTCAAAACCAGTCAGCGGGAGAAACTATAACCGCGCTTGTTAAGGCAGAGGAGCAGGGTCGAAGTTATTTAGAAGAACACGAAAAAACTCATGGGGAAAATCAAGAAAGTGTTAAACAAAGCACAGCAGAACGAGAAGCAGCCGTCGAACAGCAAGCAGTTGATCCCTCTAAAGAAAACGAACAAGCAGTTGAAAACGCACAGAATAAAGAAGACCAAGCAAAAGAAACACTAAGTAAGTCTGAAAATACCTTAGAGACATTACGAAAAGCACTTGATAGTATTTCTCAATTATTATCAGATTTAGACGCTAGGATTCATAACTTAACAAAAGCTGAACTAAAGTCTCTTAAAGAACTTAGTGCTGACGTTAGGGGTCTTGAAGCAAAGCAAATAAAACATCGCCTTGTTTTTCAGAAACGACTGAATGAATATCTCGATGATCTATATGAGCTTAATAAACACATAGATCGTTTAGAAAGTTTTGCAAAGAAAGGGGGCATTTCTAGAGAAAGTTTAACAGAAGAGGAGCAAAAGAAAGTAACGATTTCAATAGCTATTCTTATAAAACAAGCCGAGAAAACAAAAAATAAGAAACTTCTTAAAGCAGCACATAAACTTAAGGATTCCAAAAAACTAAACACGAGCTTAACAGGGCCATTAAGAGACGGTATAGGAGCTCACTTAGATAAGACTTTTACTTCTATAAAGGAGTCTGATTCTCATATAGCCCATGCTAAGTTAAATGAAAGAATAAAAGAAAAGCTTGGGGAAATTGCCCTTATTAATAACCTATCCTTAGCAAGAGTATCTCGTCTATCTTCAAGAAGGTTTGATAGAATCGCTTCGGCCAAAGGTGTAGCCCGACACCAAAAGCATATTAAAAATACCCACAAAGCGAGACGAGGCGAGTTTGAGGGTGAAGCGCGTTTGCGGGGTGAGGATGGTAGGTTTACTCGACAAGAATTATTTGAGGCTGTAGGACCAGAAGGCATGGGGGCTTGGATAAGTCCACTTAGTCAAGCTAGGCGAAATTATTTTAATACCAAGAACAAGCTCCAAGGTAAAGCTCGGAGTGAGTTTTTAAAACATGAGTTTACTGTTAAAGAAGCAAGACAAGAACTTAAAGATGCTATAGAAGAAGTTGAAGCTCGTCTAATTACAGAAAAGCCGGGGAGTATAATAGGAGAAGCAATCCGATCTAGAAAAAAAGCTGGGGCCGAAGCTTCTACTATAGCCGAAGAATATATCCCAGTAGCTGATGTTACCGCAGACGATAGAACTGCTCAAAGTAGTCCGGGTACGCACTCTGTAATCGGTACTCCAATAGTATCCGGCAGAAGGGTAAAAGGATATGTCCGTTTAGAACCAACTGGTTTAGAATCAACTGGTAAAGATATTATTATTGCTTTTCAGGCTGATTTATCGACAGCAGTTCATGAACTAGGTCATATAGTTAGAACTCGTATCTTAAAGGGAAATGATCTGGCAACTATTGAAACCCATTTAGGTGTTGAAAATAAAAGATGGACAACAGAGAATGAGGAAAGATTTGCTGAATTATTTGAACAATATTTTGTTGAAAATAAAGCCCCAGAGAATGCGAGTGAGGAACTAAGGTCTGTATTTAAGAAGATTGCTACGGTCTTAGGAAATATCTATAGAACACTTCGTGGAAAAGAATCTATAAATTCTGAGGTTAAAGAAGTGTTTGATAGATTAATACAAAAAAATAATGTAACGGGAAGCTATAATGTAAACTCTCAATATGCCCAGACTATTGCTGCTGCGACTGGTATGACAGAAGGAGAGATAGGGGCTGTATTAGGACTTATGGAAGCGTTGGGACTACAACAAAGTAACGTAACATGGAAAAAAGCTACTCAAGGAGATGTTGAGTTTTTATATGAGTCTTTGGCTTTACAAGAGGAAGGTGAAGCAGTGGTATCTACTTTCCTTCAACAAGAGGATACCCTCGATACTGAGACAGAAATGCTCCCCGATCAGTGGAGCACACCGGTGACGCGAACGCTGGATAAAATAACCGAAGCAAGAGAAAAAGCTGGGATTGAGATAGATACAGAGGAATATCTAAACAATCATTGGGTTTCGAAATTAGAAAACTGGGAACAAACGGCATTGAGGGAAGAGTGGTACGAGAGAATGGCGGAACAAAGGCTAGGCGAGGGGGGTGAATTGGGAGAAGATTGGATTCCAAGCTGGATTGAAGGAGTCGGCATCCAAGAGCAAATAAGAATACAGGATATTGACAATTACTTTCAATTAAAAATGCTTATGAGTGAACTAGAGTTTGCGGAACGGCTGCTGAAGGAGCTAGAAGTAGCTGAGGCTGAACTAACAGAAGAAGTGTCTCCAAAACCTCCGGAAGTCTTCACACTCGCTGTGTTTAAAAGGACGCTTTCAGACGTTCTAAGAAAGCTTAGACTTGGAACCTATAAGAAAAGACATGAAGTTATCTTTGAGGCTATGGCAACAGTAGTTGGTGGTAGAGAGGTATTACAACAGTTATTAGATAATGAGAAACTACTTATTATGTCAACATCAGAAACTACAGAAGAAGGTTTAACACCTCTTCGACAGAAGAAAAGTATAGAAAGAGCATTCTTTGCTCCATACTATTTTGGGCTCGAAGGGGGTACTGTTCCCGGAATTGAGATAGGTATTGATGTAAAAATAAAATTAAAAGCTTATGCTGTAATAGCAGCTCATGAAGGTTACCATTTTATATGGCATACAAAACATCGTAGTAAAAGAGCGCTGCTGCGAAAAATTTGGGCTGAAAAACTTTTAGATAAGTTTTCACAAACCGAGGTTGGAAAAGGTTTACTGAAAAAATACTCAGATCATTTTGATTCTGCTGTAGAACAAGGCAGGACTATAAATCTTCCGATTATTAGTTGGGATATACGCCTTGATGAGCCCGCTACGCAAAGCGGAGAAAGGCGTGGCCGCATTCGATGGGATTATTCTAGACAAGAAGCAGCCTTAATAAATAAGGAAGTTTATTTATATCACGCGAAAAGACAATATCTTCTGTTGATAATAAACCTATTAAACGAAGCACACTCTGATAAGAAAGCTTTAAGAGATATACAAGAGAAAACGGGAAGGCCTTTAACTTGGAAGGAGGCTAAGAAGACTTTTAGTATTGAGCCTAGAAAAGAACGTTTCATTTATACAGCTACTATGATAAGAGAACTTTCTACCACGGTATTTGGAAAAGACCTTCTTCTAGACTCTCCTGAGAAAGTAATGGATGCTCTGGAATTGGGAAGTTATGTTAGTACTTTAGGCCACTCACACGTAATGGCTTTAATCTATATAAGGCGAATGGAGATAATTAAAAGATCAGGTACTAAGATCCCTAAAAAAGATTGGGCCGATTATGTTGCTTTAAAAAAGATGTTTGTGGAATCACCCAAATCTACACTAAACTTCTCCACTCCTAAAGTCCTGATGCAGTCAATGGAAATTCAGGGATTAAGAATTGAACCCTTTACTCCTGAAATAATAGCTTTTATGGGAGAAACAAAAGAAAAGGGTTACTTTTATCACGGAACTACTGCTCGTCCCGAGGACCTTAGTGATATCTTTAACACTTCTACAGGAGTTGGTCTACATATAACTACCAATCCTTTTGTAGCTGGTAGTTTTACAGGGGGTGAATATGGTAGAGTATACCCTCTATACGCAAGAGCAGAAAATCCTCTAAGAATAAGAGATATAGATAATTTTAAATCTCCAGCAGGACTTGCTGCTGCTATTGAAGATGCTTTAGGTTCTGAGACTATTACGAAGGAAGAGTTTACAAAAAAGTTAATGAAGGAATGGGACAAACGAATCCATGAAGCCCAGTTATCTGAGAACCGGCTCATGGAACATGTATGGCTTAGTAGCAAAAGAAAACTTGAAATAAGAACTGAGGTTATACAGGATATTCTAAAAAGCTATGGTTATGATAGCCTTGTTTATTTAAACCGAGGAGAAATTCGTGATAGACGCACGGGGAAAGAACCAGAAAACTTAAGATTAAAAATGCTTAAATTAAGCGCTATGGAAAGAATTAAACTAATGGAGAGTCAAACTGATGACGATTTCTCTGAGGGTCGTGACACTCGATACCTGAGTACTATTACTGATGAAGAATTCTTGTCCGAAATTCCTGAAGCAACAGATAGTTATATAATTTTTAAACCTTCTCATGTTAAATCTGCTATAGCAAATAACGGAGACTTTGATTTAAATAAGTCTTCTATATTAATGCAAACCGCAGATCTGGAAACCCAACACCTAATTGATGAAGCTACAGCTTGGGCTTCTTGGGTTGAAGGATTAAGAGCAGTCTCTATAAATGCAAAGAAATTTAAAAAGATTGGAGGAAAACGATATACAGAAAGTTATCGTATTTGGGCTACAATGCCCGGCTTCTTTAGGGATGTACGAAAGGGTCCCCATATAACTTTCAAACCTGCCTTGTTAGATCAAGAAGAACAAGGTACTTCTTTCCCAGACGTAATAAATCACAGAGGCGAAGAGTTTAATTATTATGATATAGACAAAGTTGTAATGATAGCTGAACACGAACACACTAGAGCTGTAGGTAGATTACAAGGCTGGCACAGGGTCGCTCGTCAGGAGCTTTTAGAAGCTTTGTCAAACGATATCATAGGAAGCGGGGAAAAGACTGGAGATGCTGTAAATGATATGGTAGCGTTGGAGTTTATAACAAGAGTAGAGAAAGCCTTTAGACCACTCTACATAGAAGCCAAAGGAAGATATGGTTTCATTAGTCACCTTGAAGAGGAGACAGGCGAGCCAGTATTTTTAACAAATAAACATGACGTACAGGCTTTTACAGAAATAGTAAGAAGAGCTATAAAGTCTAGGCTTGATGAATACATTACATCCGAAAGCGGTAATAAAGACTTAAATAAATTAGAACCTATTCTAGATGCTCTGGGATATAGAGCAAACCTAGATCAAACGGCTGATTTACGCGAGCGTGTTAGCTTGAGTATAGATAATGCTACTAGCTTGATCATGAAACATATAGGTAAACTAACTCCTGCGGGGGAACATACCGAATGGTCTATAGAAGCTTTTGGTGATGGTGTAATTGATTGGGCTCCGGCTGTAGAAATAGGAGCGGGCTTAGTAGACTTGCTAACAGGATCGCCCCTTGCCGTTCAAAGAGGAATAGAAAGTAATGTTCTCCACAATGAAGATATTAGAAAAGAAGAACACGATCCCGGTGGGGAATCTATTCGACTTCGACAAACTCGACGAGGGGAGAGTAATAGATCTGCCCCGATATCTTTGCATCACTTAGCTAGTGTAGTTAACCAGTATCGTTTTATGAAGAGAATTAACTATCTTTTACAGCATGGTGAATTTACCCCAGAACAAAGAGAAGCTGTCGAAGCATGGATAGAAAAAGTTAATAGCGAAGGCACACCTAATCCTCTAGGCTTTAGGGCTGGTTATAGAGTTAACCCTTATACTATGGGAGGATTCTTAGATCAAGCAATACCCTCTAAAGAAACACTAACAGAATGGGGTTTGACATTTCTGTTAGATTTACCAAACTTAGCTCACAGTGTAATTCACGATCAAATCTCTGTTTCTCAAAATAATCCTTTACGGTTCAGAGGAGATTTAAAAAACTTCTCAGAAGATTTCTCACATGGAGACGATATCATATTACCTTTCCATTGGTGGGGTGAAGTTTTATCTTATGAACAAATGTCTCCTACACTTGAAGGATTAAGTGAAGGTTTACTAGACCATGAAGCTGCTCGATATAAGGAGTGGCGTGAAGCTAATCCAGACTTAAGTATTACTGATTTGTTCTCTCCACAAACACATGTTGATAGAACAGGTAGCGGTAGGTGGGAAATGAAAGCCCTGTCTTTAGCCGCCGATCCCGGAGCTATAGATGCTTTAGTCAATGAACTTAAGGATACACATGGTACAAAAACAATAGCAAAAGAAATAAAAGAAGATGGTTTATTTAACACTATCTTAAAGCACCGAGGGTTTACTGAGAAAGATCTTTCAGACCATTACTTGGGTTTAGCTTTAGAGGTAGCCCAGCTTATTACTTCTCATCCAAACCATGAAATTGTTAAAGCCTTAGGACCTATGCTTACAGCTTTTGGTCAGCTCGATGGAATAACAACTGTAGAAGAATTAATAGAAAGAAGCGAAACAAACGATATCATTAAAACTTTACGAAAAGTTTTTAAAGTACCCGCAATGCGTTTTATATATGAAGGTACTATGAGAAACTTTAAAAAGGAGTTTATCCTAGCAAACAAAGGTAAGGCTAAAGAGGCTATATTGGAACTAGGAGAACTACTAGGTTATGATTTCTATGGGAAAAACCACGAAGAACTAGAAGCCTTAGCGACAATACTTTATAAGATTGGTGTTAATAATATGTCTATAGCTTTACAAGAGGCTTCTTTGGGCAGAAGAAAGAAACCAAGCCAAGTTTCACTTGTTGAAAGAGGAACTGGAATAAGCCATGCTATGAGAACTGCGGTAATGAAATACCTCTCTTTGAATAGATCCACTGATGCTAATATAACAGTAATTCCAGAACTTGCTGAAGGTTGGAAGGCTGTTATTAAAGCTAAGTCTCTAGAAGATCCAAAGTCTGGTAAGGGTGTTGAAGCTGTTGTAGTTAGTGAAGAAACTGGAGCAGAGCATCGAGTTCCTTTAGATATTACAGAAATTTCTGACAAACCTCAAGAAGCTGATAAGAAGAATAGTCTTATCAAAGCCGACGAAGCTTTAAAACTTCTTGAAGCTGCCTTAAAGAAAGCAGCTATTTATGATTTTGGAGAAGACGTTGATTTCGAAGAGGCGATGGAAAAGACTAGAGAAAGATATACAAATTGGGATAAGATTCAAGCTTACTTAAAAGAACGAAGGAATAGAGTCCTTACAGTAGCAGAACTTAATGAACTTAAAGCTATGACTTATCCCAATACTCCCCAAACAGACATGGCCGTCTTTAGGGGTCTTAATATGTTAGGGGCCGCAACTCACCAAATAAATCTCGAAAGAGCTCAGTTATTAGCTGAGGCTATGGGAATTGCTGGTTTTGATGCAGAGACTCAACTTGCTAATATGATGAATACAAATCTGTATTTCCCTGTGGGATTTTCAACTATGTCTGATAGAGGCTATCAAGTTTTACAAAGTATGTCTACTCTTACAGGTATAGCTTTAGATAGAGCTGCTGTAAGGCCTTTAAGAATTAGAGATAACACAACCGGAAAGATGGTTGCTTTTCCTTATAAGAGTTTCGAAGAATTTATAAAGGCTAAACAAGAAGCCTTTGAAGCTACAGGAGGAGTCTGGGATCAAGCTAAACTTAGAGAGACCTTTAAAGAATTCTTAAGAGATGTAGAGAATGCCGAGGAATCTCTTGGTTTATATGATCTCGTAGATAATCCTTTCCATAAATTATCCAGAGAAGATGCAAAGAAGAAAGTAGAGGATCTAATAACCTTACAGCAATTTATTTGGTGGTCTAGTTATGAAGCTCCTCCGGCCTCTGTATTCCCTGATTATACTACTGAAGTTTCTGATGAAGCCTTATTACAAGAGCTCCAAGAAGATTGGATTCGTCACTCAGAAAGAATGTATAAAGAATTACCTAGAGAAATGGAGATAGAAGTTAACGACGCTAGTGATCAAGAATTAAAATTAAAGGGCAAGGCAGCATTGATACGTAGTAACGAAGCTAGTAAAAAGACAGGATACCCTATTCAATTATATCATAGAAGCGAAGTAGACGATAGCCGATATATAGAATCAAGTAAGCCAAAAGGGTTTATGTCTACGCAACCTTTATATCACTCCCTACCTTTCCATGATAGAGGAATATTGGCTTTTCAGAGAAGGTTTTACAGAATAAAGTAGACCGTTTATTAGGACCAGTTATGGGTCTTCGAGAAGCTATAGCACCAGTTCCCGGCGTAGATAACTCTCTTGGCTGGGCTTCTCCTTGGAGCGAAAAAACACTACCTGCTTCTAGAACATCACTAGCCGAGTATCTTCAGCTTTATGGGAAAAACGAAGAAGGAATGTTAGCAGGAACTATAGCAAGAGATTTAGATACTTGGGCGAGTCGGAGAGGTTTATTGAATGAATTACATGATAAACCTGAATTCTATCCCTATTACTTCTTGGTAAGAGAAATTGAAAAGACTTATCAGAAATTTGTAAAATATGCTAGATCAGAAATGTCTGAGGAAGAACTGATATACAGAAGATCTGAGTGGTTAACTGCTCTTCATAAAATAGATGAGGTATCACGTAATATTGTTGAGTATGAACACTCTGGTCTAACTTTAGAAAGTAAAGCTAGTCTGTTAGCTTTGGTCCGACCTATCCATGATAAGGCTACTTGGAAAGAGATTCTAACAAGCACTGTTACCGAAGATCATGCAGAAGGTAAGCTTCTTTCACCCACACTAATACATACAGAACTTAAAGCTCCTCTAATGCCAAGTGAAGGTATACCTATATTTAAAACTGCGGAAGATAAAGCTTATTGGGATGAACATATTGGTGAAGCTCATTGGAAGGATATAGTAAACGAATTAACTATAGGGTCTGGTATTATCCAAGCCCATGATTTTAATCGTTTCTTAATGGTTCCACTTTACCAATCTTATATTAGCGAAGTCTTAAAAACATACAAAAGACCTGACGGTACTAAGCCTTATGCAGATTCTGATGTTCATAAAGATCCTAGAAAGTGGGAAGAAGTAGTAGAAAGACAAGATAGAAAAGAAATTATTAGGCGGGCAAAAAATATAGCGAGAGGCTCAAAGGGTGTGTCAATAATATTAGACATCTCGGTTGTAGAATATGCCGATGAAAATAATCCAGATGGTCCTAATCTTGTCAAGCTTATGGTTGAAAGTGCCGTTGGTCAAACTGTACAAAAAGGAAAAACTAAAACAGAAGTCTCTTTCAATAGTAGACACGCTTCAGCTGAAGTAGGCTTTGGTTTCTTAACTAGAAGTCCTAAAATATATAAGCTTATTGGTGGCAAGTTTAAGATCCACTTAACTCCCGAAGGGGCTCTGAAGTTATTTGGAATTACAGATAATGTAAGACCCTTAGACAACTTACAAAATGCTGCTCTATCAAATAAAATCTTTGGGATTAAGTTTGATCAAAACAATGAACCACTTAGAGCTAAACCTTTACAAGACATAATTAGGGACGCTATTGGTTTTACTACTAGACATCAAATAGAAGAAGCAACTAGAATTAGCGATGCTTTAAACCTAATTGTTAGGCAATCTCGGGCCGACAAATCTCAAGGTCCTCGTATGATTTCCCATAAACAAGTTACGATAGATCAATTTGGATTAGATGTAGTAGATCTTCATGCTTATAAGACAGGAGAAATAGCTCCTCCAGAAGGAAGAACACTTGTTTGGAGGGAGGCTGTTCTCTCGCCAATTACAGAATTTCTTCATAGTATAGAAGAAGAAAATCTTTTTAATCCCTACTTCGATATCCATGCTGAGTTAACCTCCCTTATAAAAAGAGTAAGAGAAGATGTTGGCCCAAGTTATCAACATGCTTTGGGGATCTCTATTGCCTTATCCTCTCTAATGATCAACGGATCTCATAGAGTTCCTGCTGACAGTATGATTATACCCTTCCTTGATCCTCAAATCTACAACACTAGAAGGATAGCCGATAGCGGTAAAGTTGATATTGATCCCTTAATTAATGAAGCACAGGCATTATATAGAAAGATAGTTATTTTCCAAGACTCAGATTCCTTTATTAAGACTTTACCAGTTTATCACGCTGCGAGAACCTTTGCTTTTGAAATGAGTCTAGATCCTGCTGCTGATATGGAAACTAGTACCGAAGAGTTATTTATAAACTGGCTTAAGAAAAAAGGATTAGATGAGTTTGATTTAACTCAGCCAGCGAAAGACAGTTTCCTTGAATTTGAGGCTGGTCGAGATAAGGACATAAAACACTATTATAGTTATAATCAACACTTAGAAAATTATAAACCCGGCCTATCTGATGAGGAAAAAAGAAGACAGCTTATCCTGTTGTCTTTAGATGCTGCTATATCCCATCAAGAAACTGCTAACGATCTAAGGGTAGAGTTTGATCAGACTAATCTTGATTCGGAAGAATCAGAGTTAGACACACTTAAGAGTGTATTCTTAGGTAATGTATCTAAAGACCATGATACGGCTCTGAAATTTGCAGAGACTAGAGATAATATAACTAGACCACATTTAAGAAGAGTATTGAAAAAAATACAGAGTATGGAAGAAAGAGGGATAGTTAAAGGAAAAGGAACACGATTACTAAGACAGCTAATCTTAAATGCTTATGCTATGAATCCTTTGATAGTTAGAGACCTCATGTTTGATTTAGAAGACCATTCTATTAAGTCTGGTAAAACTGAAGAAGGAAAATACTATATTAGATTTGGGGAACGGTTAAAGGAAATAGGAAAAGATCCTTTAGATATTGTACAAATCTTTGCCCATGAGGTTTCTCATATTGCTAGGGCTAAGTTTATCTCAAGCAATTCAGGAGAGTGGGACGCTTTTCAGGCTCTCTTGAGAGGACGAGGAAAAGGTCTTGTAAAGAAATTAGTAATGGCATGGCATGGTAATAGATGGAATTCGTCTGCTCAAGAAGAATATAACAACTATGTAACCAAAGGTCCCGAAGAATTTATAGCAGCATTGGGACAGTTCTTCTTATTAAAAGACATGTTACCCACAATTAAGAATATGACTACAGCAGAAGCTAAGGCCCTACAAGATGCTTTAGGGTTTGTGGGAAGGATTATGTCTTTTGTCCGAAATGTATTCTCAGGTCTAGATCATGTCTGGTCTAGATTCTTTGTTAGTAATGATGACGTTAATATTTTAATGAATAGATTATTCGGGTTAGATATCACAACACCAAATTATAGTCAAGTTTTAGATGTAGAAAATACTGGCCCCCTTACCTTTAATTGGATGAATAGATTTACTGATGATGATTGGCAGCTATCTCAGGGACAACGAGGTACTATGGAAGAAATAGATGCTAGATTTGAAGACGCAGTTGATCATAGAAACATATTAGAAATGATGCAAGAAAAAGGTACTATTACTGATGAACAGTTACGTAAGTTAAATAGTCTTCGTAATATGACAGATAGACGTTTAGAAAGCGGAATTAGTATTTTTGAATTCTATGATAGGCTTCCACATACTATGGCAAAGTTTGGTACTGATGTTAGTATGGGAGATCATACTTGGCAAGTATTAGACCTAGAGGCTGTATTAGATTCTTCTTTAGGAAACTCTACTGAAATACAGATAGACAGAATAGTTGCTTTTCAGTATGGTTTAAACCAAATGAGACATAAGTTTGGAAATCAAATTCAAGATAATGCTGGTGAATTTGCTATGCGTATGAGTAAGGCTTTAGGTAAACTAGGAAGATTTATGGGACTTGGAAAGAATAGTACAGTAGACGAAAATACTATTCGATCTCTAGTACTTAGCGGTATCGGTGGGCATACTGGTAATGAATATACTTGGGCAGCACCCCATATTATTCCTATTTGGTTAACTACGCTTATTGATGAGCATATTACCAATACCAGAGGACACTATGATACTTTAGAAGGACTTCCTTCTTTAAGAAAATCTTTAGAAGAAGTAGTTAATGTCGAAAATGTTTTATTTAAATTACACGGTGTATTGCAAAATGAGATCCTTAGTCCACTCGCTTCTTTTATAAAAGGAGATAATACACCCGGTAAAAAAACCAGAGAGGTTCTCAAGGAAGTAAGTGCTGCTTTTACTTTATTAGTAGAAGATGAAACAGAAGCAGATCTGGGGTTTTCTGAAGAAACAAAAATTAGATTAGATAATCTTAGCCCGAAAAAAAGAGAACTCTTCTACTCTACAATAAAAGAAATGGCACAGGTTATGAGAGGCCTTATGCAGAATATTCAAAAGTCTCGTCAAGATTTAGGTGACTGGACAAGTTCAGCTGATTCTTTAATGGGCTACAAATTAAGTCAAGATATCAAACAAGGGACTAATTCTTCTACTATGTTTGATGCTATGAATGAAGAAATACATAATAGGTTATTAGATAATACCCATGACTTTATGGATCCACTAACTTTATTTGCTATGAATGCTTTACCCCGATTCGATACATCAGAAAACTTAACAGAAGATCTTTTTGGGCCAAAAGGTTTGTATGGGAATAAAACAGAACCCTCACCCTTATATGTTCTTTTAGTTTCACAAGTAGCTAAAACTATGGATGAAACTTTTAGTTCTGAAGAAAAGGTATTAAACGCATCTCTTGATCCTATAAAACAAACAAAGGTTGATGATTTTGTTAGAAAGTTTAGGACCTTATTTGAGGATGGGGTTTTAAAAGAAAAGTATCTCTCCGGTTTTAGAATTACTATACAGAAACTGATGAGAGATATGGCTTCTGGAGAAATTACTTGGTCAGACTTTAGTATACCCCATGTGGACAAACTAAAACATCAATACCATCATTATTTAAAAGAATCTGGTGGTAAAGACGCTACTCATGATATGAAGGTTGACAGAAGGTTACAATCATTATTCCTTAATAGAGACTCCTTAAGTTTCCTAGAACAATCTAGAGGAGCTATAGCATTCGAAATGCCGCAAGGACGTACGCCCTTGTTAGAGGCAAGGTCTTTGACTACTGGAAAAATTTATAATGTAACCCAACTCCACACTCGAAACTTTATGAATCGCTCATATATGGGACACTACTTACCTAATGATGCTTGGTGGATTCCAAAAGTTAGCCAAGCTATTAGAAATCCTATAATTAGAAACAATCTTACACTGCATCCTGTTGAAACTGTTAGGAGTCTAAAGAAGGGTTTGGCGGATACTACGCACGAGAGAATGATTCTCCAATACCACTTAGGAATGCGTGGAGACATAGGTCATTTCCTTGCTTTGTTTAAGTACTTTAATCAGGTAGGAGATTTACATGATATGGCTGGAAATAAAGCTAGCCCCCGTGTTAAAAAAGCCATGACTAAAAGTGTAGAATTCTTAGAACAAAAATATGCATTCTTAAGGGGCTTCCAAGAAGAAGGAGCATCCTATGGTACGATGGCCGACTGGGCTTTTGAGATGGCTCCTTCAGTTACTAAGATAGCCTTTGCAGGTAACTTGGGTATTGCTTCTCTTACAGTAGAACATATGATGAATACTTTTGTAACTATGATAGGAGAAAAGAAATTATTAGACGGCTTTAGAACAATGTTTTCTCCTATCTTCCACGGTTTATCTAGTGAAGAAACAAAATTAGTAGCGAGTGATATTGCCGATGCTATAGAAGGAATGACACAAGGCTTCTTGCCTGAATATGAACAAGCAGCAAATGAAGCTGAAGCTGTGTTTGGTCAGGATTTTACTAACAAGTGGGCTAGTCAAATGCTAAGATTTCCAAAGCATGTTCTTAGAGCTTCCGCAACAGCTAGGATTATCACATTAAGAAAGGGTATCTACTCCCTTCTCCACAGCAATCCTACTAAAATAAAAAATATGATTAAGCATATTGAAGACAACCCATTAAAAGAGCCGGGCGATCTAGAAAAAGCCGCAAGAAAATCAAAGATTAGTTGGTGGAGTTATGGAAAAATATTAACTTATCTACAACGAGCAGGTTTACTGCATCCCGGTAGAACAGAAAACTTGGCCGTTGTTTTAGAACTCGGGAATGTGAAAGATAAGTTTTATACTATAGGTAAAGTTGTTTCACAATTGTCTGCGAGATTTGATGGTAAGTCTGATTCTTATCGAAACTACATGTCAGTTCTATCAGCTTTGCGACATGTAGAAAGACAATACTTAAATGAAGTAGTTGTCTCTCCTAATGCTTTTGATATCTATACAGGTAATGATAGAAGATCACGAGCAGCAGAAATCTTTAGAAGATTCCCAGTACTATGGGCTTCTCAAATGATGATTAGAAGATCTAATAATATGCCACTGATAGCTTATGGAACTTTTATGCTTTCTATGCTAACTTTGGATATGGTCTATATGATGTCTTTACGTCTAGCAGCTGGAACTTCTTATGAGGATCTAATGAAAGAAATAGAAGATAAGGGCATTGGAACATTTATGTTATCGTATGGAGCTAGATTACCTCTTTGGGGTAGATATTATGGTTGGATTGCTGCTGCTGCCGTAGCCTTAAGTAGAGATAACAAAATCGAAGGAGGGTTTGTTCCTGCCGCAGCAATGGCTCAGCTACTTCAAAATCTGTATAAACTGGGAGCGTCTCCGTGGACTGATGATTATACTCAACAAGATCTAATTAATGCTGCTAGAATTCTTCCCATGATAGGAGATACACTAGTAAGATTAGGTGTATATTCTGCTTGGGGAGATCAAATATCTAAGAAGAATCGAAGAGGACGAGGATATGGTAGTCCCTCTGCACAGCACCAATATACATATACACATATGGGAGTACCCCCAGAATTTGATTCAATGGCTTATGAAGCAGTAACAGGCGAATGGTTTAATGAGATGGGGCTAGAGCCAGATTTCCCAGCCTATGAGAGGCAATTCAAGACATTACCGGGAACTAGGTCTAATTGGGAGCAGATGGAACAGGAGACCCATATAGACCCCGAGAAGGCTGCGAGAAGAGAGATGCCCTCCAGACCCTCCGGGATCCCTAGAGGGCCTGAGGCGGGCTCTCAGAGGCCTCCAGTAGATCCTATTGAAGCTATCAAAGAAAAGCAGATTCTAGAGATACCAGAAGAGTTCGGATAAATATACTATGATCGACTAGGGGGTCACGAATTTACACGGGGCATAGGATAGGATAGCTTGTTTGCTATTCCCCCCTTACCCCCCTTGTTGCTTAGAGCAACAGAAAGGTTCTATTATGGATTATTATGTTTATGATTATCTCTTCAGATTGGAAGAAGCGTATAGCGGGCTGAAGGATGGCCCACTCGCTGAGTGGGTGCCGGTTCGGAGAAGGGCGAAGTTCGTGGACACCTCTCCAACAGTTGCGGAGATAAGGGCGAAGTATGCTGAGATCAATCTGATGCGTTACATCTCCCAGACTACCAAGAAGAACCCCAGTGTCTTCTTCGGTAGCATCAAACAGTTCTGAGGCCCAGCTGTCGGCCTTCAATGACAGCACATTGTCCCATTAGGGACAGAAAGGTTCTCGTATGAACGAAAAGCTTAAGTGGTCGTGCATGATCTTCAAGCACACCGATGGTAAAAAACATGAGGTGACAATCTCCTTGAGTATTGATGACCTTACGGAGTTATTCCTTACTCAAGGTTATGTCTCT
>Ga0098035_1000352_pt1 | contig 23766 bp, 34 predicted proteins | sample 3_EtaG_FD_75046 | JGI IMG/M metagenome (GOLD analysis project Ga0098035, IMG submission 75046) | Marine viral communities from the Subarctic Pacific Ocean - 3_ETSP_OMZ_AT15126 metaG | ecosystem: Environmental > Aquatic > Marine > Oceanic | place: Pacific Ocean | collected 2015-01-07
CTCCAATTGCCCAACTGATGGCAGTTTTCTGAGCGTTGCGTTATCTGTGACTGCCCGTCGCCTGTAACGCCTCCCCGCCTCAGAATCCCATTCAACAAACGACGCTGGGCGTTTGACTTTATTGGTGTTCCTTCCAATTGCTATCGTGTAATACCACGTAGGCAGTGGTTCACGAATGAACCAGTTTGTTTTGTGTAGCCGCTTCGGCAATTCCTCGATATCAACCCAGAGCGGGTGTCCATAATTCCGAATCATTGCCAAGCCTGGGTAGTTGACGATCACATCAAGACGCGGGCAGATTCGCATGAGTTGATTGACTTGATCCCAGGGGAATGCGACCAATCCATTGGGGTCCATCAATACCGATCCAACGACCGATCTAAGATCTGAGAACCCGTGGGCACGAAGCAATTCAGGCACGCTGTCGCACAGTTCAGCGTTGTCGCCAAAGAATGGAAAGCATCGATTGTCGTTTTCTAAGTGCCTGGCCAGTTCAGCGACAGCGTGTTTATTCTTGTCCACTGAAAGCATGAGGTAGTCGTTGAGACCAACCTTTGCCGCCATATCCCGAAACACGAGCGGAGAGCCCTTGACGTTGTGCCCTATCTTTCGGTTGTATCCACATCCGGCGTGTAGGTCGATATGTACATACGTCGAACCTCGCAGGACGTTTGAATGCTTGGCGATCGCCAACTGTTGCTCAAACAGCGTTGCGAACCCTCGCAACTTCTCTTCTGTGGTGTAGCTCTGGCCTTGATTCAAAACGTCACCTGCGTTACCAGAAACGAGTTCAACAGCCTGCTTTTGACTCTTTGAAAAACGCCGCATTTCACCCTCGGCTCAAAACGGGATATCGTCGCCACCCTCATCAACTTCCGCCGGCACCGTCTCTGCCTTCGTCGCCGTCTTCTTCAGCTCGCTACCGAACAACGCGTCCAGTTTCTTCGCACCGCCCGAGTCGTTGACCGCTTCGATCTCGGCCTTTGGCATCGGGAATTCCCACTTGTCGTAATCGTTGCCGTTGACATGCTCGTGCTTGCAATTCAACTCAACGAGTTTCCCGTTGAAACTGACGTGCTCGAGTTCGCTGAATCGCGACCCGTGCCAACCCATGTCGCGAAGAATCGCAATCGTGCGGTCAACCGTCTTGGGAGTCAGGTAGCACTGGACTTCCCGCTCATACTCGCCAACGAGCGGCGTAAACAGGAACGCCAAAAACGGCGTCTTCTTCACCTTCGACTCGCCGAAATAGTGCGAGCGGATCTTGCACTCGTGCCGCCCTTGTTCGTAATGTGCCATCAGTTCCGTGCCTCCTTCATTGCTGTTACCAAATTCGCCCACGCCGCTTTGCCGCTGTCGCCCATCGGGATCTCTTCAGGAAGACCGTGACGGTTCTTCGCTTCAAACGCGGCCGAGTACTCGGTGTGCAACACACGGTCGTGTCCGCCCTTGCCCTTCGCCCGAGACCCACTGTCGTCAACCTCGACGTGATAGTTGCCGAATAAGACCATGTCCGCCCACCGGTGCGTTAGATTCCACGTCTTGTGGTGCAGGTCCGGTACGAACCGATCGTAATCCTCGCCCAGCGGATTTTTGTGAGGCTTCACAATCGAATGCGTTAGGCAGACAATCGACAGACCGGAATCGCGGCAGTCGTCCAAGGCGTTGAGAAGCAGGCGCCACTCTGGCAACGCGGACTCGTACCCGCGGCCGTAGCCAGCGAATCCCTTCTCACCCCAATTGCCGCCGTACATCGTGTCACAGACAAACTGATGGCAAAGCCGCTCAAGTCCGCCAATCGTGTCGATGACGAGAGCCTTGTACTTGTGCTTGCCCGCGGCGAGCTGCTTGAGGATTGCCAAGACCATCGCCCAGTCTTGCGCAGTTGGCAGCACTGGGATGTCCGCAGGCACCTGGCCGGATCGCTTCAGCGTCTCAATCCCAAGCTCTTGGGCGTCAATTAAGAAGACGGCGCCGGGAATTGCTGCCCCAAACGATGTCTTTCCGAGACCTGGCGGGGCGTACATTACGCTCGCTGACGGTCTCTCTTTCACTTCAGTGCTGACTTCGCTCAGGAAGTCCCGCAGCATCTCAGACGACCGCGATGGCCGACTCTTCGTTGCTGTGTTCATTAAGTAACCTTTCTTCATTCTTTGCGGACCAATAAACATCCATTGCGTCATGCCACGCAGTGCCGAAGATGAGCGGTTCGCGGTCCTCAACTTCGACTCGTTTGATTCCTAGTTCGTACTGATAGAAGTGCTTTCGGCGGCATGTCTGGAAACATCGAACGCGCGAGTTCGTGAGCAGATCGCGACCGTCGCCATCCGTTTCCAGTTCCTCATGGACGGACTCCTTGCGTTCCCAGCGGTCGCTGTCTGGCGTGTCCGAGCCTGAGCAGATGCCCAGATACGGACAGGGAGTCCCATACAGCATGCAGGCGCCAGAGTTCCGATACCAACGACCCAGCCGGCGAGCCGAAATGATCTCTTGGCTGATGTCCCAGAGTTCGGTGATGTACTCTGACAACTCCGACCGCGTTCGCTTCGCGGAACGCCGCTGAAAATACTTCTCGCCCTGGTCCCGCATCAATTGGGCAACACGAAGCTCGAATAGCTCCGGCGTTTCCTTCATCCCCTCGAACGCATCGCATTCGATATGCTGACCGCAGTATGTGTGCAGTGACGCCAACGCCGCCACGTCTTTCTTTGCAATCGCTTTCGGCTTGATGGCTGGCTTGCGGACCACATCCCAAATGACTTGGTCGACTTTGATTCCGTTGGCGAGCAACAGCAATTCGTACTGATTCGGCTGCCCCTCAACTTCGATCTGTCGCCAGTAGGACGAATTCGGATCTTCGATGTCAGACTGTGTCGTCTTGTGATCCGTTAGCGTGACGGTGGCGTCTTCGGCAGTGAGCTTGTCCAGCTTCCCAGCGAGTCGAAACGTGCGAGACCGACCGCTGGAGCGGACGTTCGGCAAGTCCGAGTAATACTGCTTCTCGATCTCTCGAACATTGATGTTCGATTGAACGTCACCCCATCTCGCGTCATACGCGGTGAGCATCCCGCGAATCATCGACGCCTGAAACGGTCGGTCTTCGCTGCTTACGCTGTGCTTCGCTGCATGTAGCGGGTTAATCATTTGTATCTTTCGTTGCCTGCCAGACTGCCGCGTTTCGTCTGCTGGTCGTCTTCCGCTGCCCGCACTGAATGATCAGCTTCGCCTTGACCAATTCAACTCGCCGAGGTCTTTGCGTTGATGGATTCATCGCCAGACCGAGTTGGATTTCCTCGTCGGTCGCTCCCCAATTGCCGCGAGCCGAAATAAAGTCGTAGACTTTCCGGCGGTGCGTGCCGACAACTGGCAGGATCGCGTTAGCTGCCTCTTTACTTTCCGCCGAATGCGGATGATAAGGTGCCGTTTCGACGGCCGTCTGCTCGCTCATTCGTTGGCGTTCAAAGTCGCCGAACATGTTTGTTTGTTTCATCGCATTACCCTGGGTATTTGAATCGCTCTTGTGGGCCGAGTACCGCTGTCCAGGCGTCAAATGTACTGATGTCGTCTGGACCGGAATCGCTTGCCATTGACTCATGCTTCTGCACCTTTCTCGCTAGCCTGGCGGCGTCGTACCAATTGAAACTCAACTCCGGGTTGACCGCTTGCCGTCCAAGGACGCGGAGTATGTCAGCCTCCTGCCCATCGTCGTAGACGAAGATGTACCGCTCTTTGCCCCGCACGAGCCCGAGGAAGTTTCGGCTGTCGTCCGTGTCTGTGGCTTTCATCGTTGCCTCCATTCTGAACTTTCACCTTGCTAGTGATAACTTACGAAACAGCCGCTCTTGCTCGTCCGTGTCAACCTGAACCATCTCCGATTTACGAAGCACCGTTTGAATCATCGGCTCTTCAATTTCCGTCACCGGAATATGGACATTCAGCGGCTTCGTTGAGCCGTAACGATTCGACCGCTTGATGCACTGGTAATAGCTCTCATAGCTATCCTGTAATCCGCTGAAGATGTGTCGCGTTGCGATCTGCAAGTTGAGCCCGAATCCCAATATCTTCGGCTTGCTTATCAGCGTCTTCACCCGCCCCGCTTTGAAGTCATCAATTGCTTTCTGGCGGACATCATGCTTGGTCGTGCCGGTGAGACTCACCGCACCAGGGAGATACTTAGCGAGCGAGTCCTGCTCCGCGTTGTACAGGCACCAGATGATCGTTGATTCGCCCTTCCATGATTCCAGCAATTCATCCTTGATGAATTGCGGCTTGAGTGTCGGCACCGATTCTCCGTCGTAGAATCCCTTACCGAGTTGCCCCAGCTTTGAGCGACCAGTGATTCCCCCTGGCTCATTTGCGAACAAGCTGCCCGTCACGCTGCGCATGATTTCGACTTGCTCTGGCGTCATGTCCACAGGATGGATGTGAACATTGATCGGCGGAATCGTCTCGGCATTATCCAGCCAGCCGTAGGTCGCTGGATTCGACAGGAAGATCGACCAATGAGCCATCGCCCGATAGAACGCCGATAACGCATGCGGCTTAAGCTCCCACCGATTATCTACTTGTCCGCGATTCACAAAATACGTTGCGAGGAATGCGTTGACCGTGCTGAACTGATCTAAGAATACCGCGTGATTGGCATACTCGATCCGATCATTAGGAGCAGGCGTACCAGTACAGCAGAGCTTCCATTCAACGCCCCGCCCCATTTCGATTAGCTTCGTTCCCCATTTGCCGTAATGGCTCTTGAGCATTGAAGACTCGTCGAGAATCAGCCCGCCAAGATTCCTTGCTCGCAATTCCGGTCTAATTGATTCGTAGTTGGTAATGCCAACGTCATGCTCGCCGTAGTTGCCATCGAGCCAATCTTGCAACGCAGCGGCAGGGATCGTATCGATACCGTAAGCACCAACGCCGCGATCTGCTGGATAGAACTTCTGCGATTCCTCGATTGTCTGCTTGACGACCATCAAAGGCGAGACAATCAACACTCGCTTGCCTACTGACCGATGCGCCGCATGGCGAGCGAACTCAAGCAGGATTGCCGTCTTGCCTAACCCGCAATCACAGAACGCCGCAAACTTTCGCTTTCGGATTGCCATCTCGGTAATGGCGGCTTGGTAGTCGAACATCCAATCGGGAGCCGCGTAGTTCGAGAACGGCAAAGCTTCCGCCTCAACGCCGATCATGCTGGCGTACTCATCAGGGAACCATGCTCGCCGGCCGAGGATGATCGATACCGGCAATCGCTTAATTGCGCAAAACTTGCGGTAGTCTTCAACCTCGCTGGGATTCAGATCAATAATCACTGGTCACTCCCAAACAGAGCGAATTGTTTTTGCTTCGACGCCTGAGCCTTTGCGAGATTGATCTGTGCCGTCTCGTAGTATTCGTCTTTTAATTCGCACCCGTAGAATCGACGATCCAGCTTCACCGCCGAATGTCCCTCGCTGCCAATCCCCGCGAACGGCGAGAATACAATCTCGCCAGGATCTGTGTATAACTTGACAAGCCGCGAGATAACGCTGAGCTGAAGTGGGCAGATGTGCTTGGTGTCATCCTCGCCCTTGCCTTCCTTGGTATTAAGAGTGTCCGTTTCGCGAATGTCCATCCATGTACATTCGGCCCAGTCAATCCAATCGTTCCGACTGACCTGCCCTTTGCCATTGACCGCAACCGCGTTCTCGCCAGGCACGCGAAACTTGATTAGATAGTCAGGCAACGTACCGCGACACTTTGCCCGATCACGCTCCAGCCCGACGAATTGCAATTCTCTGCTGCGAGTTCGGATTGCCTGCGCCTGTGGATTCTTCCGCACCGACCAATCGTACTCGTAGACCAATCCAGCTCGCTCGCCGAGTCGGATGTTCAGCCCGCGGAAGTCGTGGAGCCCTACGCCGCCTGACCGCTTGAGGCGAGGGATCTGCATGACGTGGACGACAATAGCCCGCCCTGGTTTGATCAAGCGTGACAATTGGCGATAGAAGAATGACAGATGCAATTTGGCATCGCCGGTAAAATCCTCGCTGTTTCCTATGTCTTGCTCGGAATCTGAGTAAGCGTACAGGCTAGGAAATGGCGGCGAGAACACCGAGAAATCGAAGCACGCATCAGGCAATGTCGCCATGTGCTCGATGCAATCCCCGTGATGTAGTTTCCAGTCTCCGCTAAATAACATCCCATGATTCCTTTATGTACAGCCCGGCAGCAGTGACAACTACAAGTCATCACCCCTGCCGGATGCGGAGTCTATCTTCCCGCATGTATCGTGTAGTAACCTGACGACCAAGCTGGCAATCTTGCCAGTGCTTCCAGTCCAGCAATTGCCTGAGCCGTATTTACGGCACCACTGCAAAAGCTCAAGCCGTTCTGATTGTGTTAGCGGCCGATGCGAGATCACCCTTGCCCCCATTCGAGTTCGCGGAGTCGCGGAGTTAGCAGCCCCCTGGCGTTATCCCCATGCGCCCGCGCCCAATCGAGCGCCTGACTGCTGTTGGCGACCACCCGCTGCCCGTTGGCCCAGTACCAAAGCTGGCCTTCAGAGCCGATGTAGATGCGGTGCAGCCGCTGCCCAATGCGACCCCAGAAATATGATGCATTGCGTGTCATACTGACGCCCTCAATCGCACGCTGTAGATGAATTGATAGGCATCCATCTCAGTCTTCTCATACATGCCAGAGATCACGGTGACGGCTCGAAACGCTTGGGCGCTGAAGAACAACTGCGCCGGTAGGTTTGCGTCCGATACGTCGAGTACAATTTCCGCTCTACCCGTCGGGTTTAGCTTGCGTTTCAGACCGTCGATTAAGGCTGTTGCGTATCCCATCCGCTGGTGTTTTGGATGCACCGCGATATTGAGAAGGTGCAGTCGATTCTTGTGCAATTCGTAGATCATGAACCCAACGACGCGTGCATCGCATTCGGCAACCATGCCGATGCTATTGCGCTGTCGAAGGCAGCGAATGAAATCCTCTTCGGACCACGGAAACTCGAATCCGGCAGTCTCGATTGCAAGCACTTCAGGCATGTCCCTGCGTATCAGCCATCGTCTATTCATCGCTCGCACCTCCGCTCGATCCAGCATGAGATTGCTAAGCCGATGGTGAGACCGATTGCGATGGCGGATATTGTCAGAATCGTTGGCATGGTTGACCTCCGTGTAAGAAGCACGCAGCGGGTTGCGTTTGCGGCTCCGAGCCACCCGCTGCGTAATGAGTCCGTCCATCGTCCGTGAATTAAAAAACGCCTCTCACATATTGCGGAGGCGTTGCTAACTCGGCCTCCTTGGCGGCGGGTTGTAAGTCGCGATTACGCAACCGCTGGTCGTGGTGGCAACTCGTCACGAGCGATACGCGTCTCTTGCGGCGCGTCAATTCCCAATCGCACCTTGCCGCCGTGAACACCGCTCACCTTGATATGTGCGATGACCTTGCCGTTGAGAGTAAGGCGAATCCCTTCGCCAGCCTTTCTCGTGAGACTCAACATGTTGAATCCTCCTGATAGGTGTCTTCCATGACGGGTCGTCTCCTGTGTCTGGCGCCGACAACGAGTCAGCGCCAACGACCACGTTGGCCGCTGCTGTGTTATTCCTCGTCGTAGAATTGAAACGCGAGGCGTGTCTTGTTGTGTGTTTCCGCTACTTGCACTTTGCAGCCCATGCGCCAAGCATGCTGGTAGATTGATTGGCGTACAGCACTTAGCGTCTTACCGAACTCCGCTGGTATGACTTCCCACCACTGGCCATCACACCAGTCGTCCCACGGATAGGTAGTTGCCTTACCGCGCCCCTCGGTCGGTGCCTCCTTCAATACGCGTCCCTTCATTGCCGACTCCTGTCGATTAGCTCTTGAGTCCGTAGCGGTCTTCGCTCGCTACGATTGGCGTGTCCGCCACGCCAAGAAATCTGTTGATGGCCGCCAGCGTGGTCTTCATCCGACTGCCGACCTTGACTGTTTCGAGAATGCGGCCTTCGTGTCCGCGAGTGGCGTAGATGTAGACCGATGACCGAGAACAGTTGAGAATGGCCGCCGCTTGGGGCAGGCTCATGAGTCTCTCGCTTGTGTTGGTTACTCGGATCATGCTGGGATTATCGGTAGTTAGATGTCTACGTCAACAGAACCTTTACTAGTTTCTGGTGTCTAACTTTATGCAATCAACATAATGTCGCGTACTGCCTATGCTTAGGTTGACAAACTATTTTCCGTAATCCACAACATTCACATGCCTCCCACTAAATTCAGCAACCAAACACCTGAATCGCTGGAGCGAATTGCCCATGAACTGGAGCGATTGGCGGACACGGTGCGACTCCTCAAGACTGACATGGAGTTGTTCGAGATCGAGTCCATGCAGGTCGGCTCGTACACCAGTCTCACCCGAGGTATGGATTACCTTGAGTCATTTGTGATGGCCGCAAGACGTGCAGCGAAGAAGGTGCGAGAAGAGCGAGGCGATTTCCGTGGCGACACAGAGTGACCCACCAGGCAAAGGGACAAAGCGTGTCCGTTGGGGGACAAACTGGATGGACACGAGCGGAAACCAGGGGACAAACGGGACACACAAAGGGACAAGGCATGCCAGAGCAAGACATCACAACCAGAGAAAGGCAATAGACTTACGACTCACGGGCGACTAGCTCAGTTGGTTAGAGCGCCGTCTTCACACTGGTTTACAGGATTCTCCGTAAACAGCAGCACCATACCGCCTTGCGACAAAATCGTTGTCCTCTTCCGTGACTCCGAGAAAGCCAAAATACCGAAAGCACTCGAGCGATCGTGGCTTTCTTTGCATCGACAAGAAGCGGATCTATCTACCCGGTCCGTACAATTCAGCACAGTCGCTGGCCGCCTACGAACGCAAGATCCAGGCATGGGAAGCAAGGCAGTTCCACGACGCGCGAGCGCCAGTCAACAAGGACAACGTCACGCTCGGGATTCTGGCTGAGCGGTATCTTGATTACGCTGCTGGCGCGTTCGGCGTTGAGCCTCGGTCGAGCTTCCATGCCTTCCGTCGTGCCATTCGATTCGTGACCAGTTCAGACGGTCTCGATCTATGGGCGCTAACGGTGAAGGACTTCGGCCCGCTGCGGCTGAAGGAACTGCAAGAGTTCCTGGTGAACTACGGCGCCGCTCGGGAGACAATCAACGGCCACACCGGCAAGATCAAGACGTGGATCAAATGGTGCGTCTCAGAGGAGCTGTGCGAACCCTCTATCTACCAAGCCCTCGCGGCAGTCCGCGGGCTCGCCAAGGGACGCACCGCAGCCGTGGAGCCACCCAAACGCCAGCCCGCCGAGTGGCGCGACATTCAGCCTGTCCTTCGGCACTTGCAGCCAATCGTCCGCGACATGCTCTGGCTGCAATGGTATTCCGGCGCCCGCTCCGGCTCGATCTGCCAAGCGAAGCCCGAGCAGTTCACCAAGATGGATGGCTTGTTGGTCTGGCGGCCGAGGCACAAGACAGAGCACCTTGAGCGTGAAGTTGTGCTGGTGCTCGGCCCACGCTGCCAGGCGCACATGGGCAGCTATCTGAACCGTGAACCCGGTGCCTACTGCTTTGATCCCAGGGAAGGGAGAAATGGCGGCAACAAGCGATACCGCGACCACTACGACCCAGATACTTACCGTCGCTCGCTTGAGCGTGCCCAGCGAATGGCGCAGGAATACGCCGAAGAGAAGGACAGCCGTTACAGCCCAGTAAACTGGTCACCTCACCAGCTCCGCCACGCCCGCGGTACTCTAGTCCGCGATCGGTATGGAGCGGAAGGAACTGCCGCAGTGCTCGGACATGCCCAAATTAACATGGCCGAACACTACAGTCAGAAAGCCCTCGAATTGGCTAAGCGGATCGCTCGCGATCAGGGATAACCGCATGCACATTGTCATGTTGGTGTTCCTCATTGAACCTGTTGCAGAATTGTGCCACACGGTCTGGCAACTCCATTTCGCTCACGATCTCGCCGTCCAAATTCCGAAACTCAACTACCGTTGCCCTTTCGACATACATCATGGTCGCTGCTCCCAGCACGGTCCCACTAACCGCAACCGCAGAACATCTACAGTTGCTTTCGCCCCCTGAGATCATCACAGGGATTCCGAGAGCAATTGGCATTCCGTCGCCTGCATTCCGCGTAACCCCGGCTAATCCCTGCTGCGCGTGATCGCACGCGTGTAAGGTTTACCGTTGCTAGCTGAGTCTGACGATTATTCGGGTTGGGCGTGACACGTCTGGTCCGAACCGCTGAACTTTTGTGCAGGCCGCCCTGAAACTTGTTTCCTGCCGCCTGAGTCGCTAGGGCAACCGCTAGGCTGGGCGGGCGACTTTGATATTGGGATTCTTCACAGCTTGAAGAATTTGATTGAGCAGTTGTTCCATGCCTGAATTGTCAACTTCGACAACGGGCGCCTCGTCTGGCGACGTTTGGAACATCCGCACATTCTTAGCCATTTCGACTTGCAACGATTCCATTTCCGCAGTGAGGTTACTTTCATTCGCGGCGGGCATTTTTGATGTCTCAATTGCAGCCTCTAGGGCGCGGTCTATCTCCGCAAATGTTTTCTCTGTCGTTCTAATGCTCTCATCGATTTCTCGCCGCTTGGCATTAAACGTGTCATCAATTGCTTGCTGCCGCGCTCGCGCATGCGGTTTAAGTTCCAGCCGACCTGGGCCTTCACGATGCATCGCAGTAGATTGCACAAGTGTTAGCAATCCTGATTGCAGCTTCTTTAACGCAACAATCGCCCCACCAACACCCTGAGCTGCGCCTTTCGCCCCCGCTAGGATTGACTTGAACGCACTAGCAGCCGACTCGCCAAATGATTTCCAGTCGAAGTCCTCAAGCTGGCTATTCAACGCTTTCAACACGCCCTTAAGATTAGCCGCCTTGACTAAGGATGTGCCGATCTCGGCAGATCCCGCTTTCAGATTCCCCTTAAGTGTTGAGAACATCCCGTTGAGTGTCTTCGATTGAGCCTCCATTGCATTGTTGAACATCCCGCCTTCGGTTGTCAGATCCTTAAATGCCGCCTGAATCTCCGGCAGTTTGATTGTGCCCTTCGTCACCATCTCGGAGATTTCTTCGCCGGTCTTCCCCAGCGTCTTCGCCAGGACAGCGTTGATGTTGATTCCGCGTTCGCTCAGGCGATTCAACTCCTCGAGTGACGCCTTGCCCTTGGTTCGGATCTTCGCGTAGATGTCAACGATATCAGCCATTTGGCTATTACTGCCGGCTGCGATGTCGCCAAGCGTTCTTAGCTCGGCTTCCAGTTCGCCTGTTGATATTCCCGTCGCGAGTAATCGTCGCCCGGCCCCGAATACTTCGTCTGGCTCGAATGGCGTCTTTTTCGAGAAGTCAAACAGTTTTCCGACGACCTTATCAGCTTTCTCAGCTGAACCGAGCATAGTTGCGAACGCCGTCTTGGTTGATTCAAGATCGGCGGCCGCTTTAATCGAGAATGCAGCAATGCCGCCAATGCCTGCTGCCCCACCGAATAACCCCAACTTGGCAAGCAACCCCGCGAGCGAACCCGTCAATCCCTTGACGCCGCGATTCAACACATTGACCGCCCCGCCGGCCGACGTTTTGATCGACTTGGCAAATCCACCTGACTCGGCTTTTGCTCGCCTAAGCTTCTGCACAAACGGATTCGTGTTTGCCGTCACGTCTAGTGCGAGTGTTCCTAAACTAGCCATTGCTCTGTCTCGCTTTCTTTATCGCTCTCCGCACGAGTCCCTCGATCGACCATGCTGCAAGCGGATTATTCACTAGCGGCCATTGCCGTTTGATTGCCTCGCGCTGAATCCTCTTGACGATGTTCGGCATCTTGTGTTCGCAGCCATCCGGCCCCCACCAATCCATCTGCCGCATCAGCTTAAGGCACTTGCAGTGTGCAGTCGGCTTGATGCCCATCGAACTGAGCATGCGGTGTAGGTGCGTGCCTGGGCCTGTTACGGCGTCTTGAGCGTCCATGTCGCTGGTCCTACCCCGAATGGGTCTTGGCGTGTCATCGTGATCGAGAACGCGTCGCAGCGAGGGATGCCGGCCGAAGCTTCGGCGTCGAGCATGTCTGTGCAATGGGCAATGACGGCATCGTGACCAGGCGGCGACGCCCACGTATCCGGTATCAGCCGCACGATCCAATAGTCGACGCCTTGAGTGCGACTCCTGAATGTGCAATAGGTGCTCAAGCCCGTGAGTTCTTCAGTCGGCCCCCATGTATTCCGGTTGTAGACAAACGAACTGCCGAAATCGCAAATTAGTTTGCCTGACCAGGGCGTGCCTGGGACATCGAGCCTCATGCATGCAGGGCAGGCAGGGCAGCAATCGTCGTAGTCAAGCAATTCAAAACGCTCGACAGTTACACTCGACGCCGCCCCGAGTCCAGCCTGCAAGTATCTACCCGATCCGGGAGCAGCACTAAAATAGGATGGCCCCGTCACCGATACTTGAGCAGTATCTTCAAACCCGCCCCCCCAGTTAAAGCAAATCTGGAATTCACCCGTACTCGGTCCGGTTTCTGATTTGATCAGCCAATGCCCGCCGAGTCCGTCAGCCGCATACCACTTAATCGAACCGCTGCCGATTTCTACGTAGTCGTAAGTGGAGGGAGCGAATCCGGTGTAGAGCAACACCTTCACCGTGCCGCTATTCAGCGTGAGCTTGACCGCCGCGTCTACGATCGTGTTGTGGTAGATCTCACCGCTGCCAACGAGCTGCGAACCATTGACCGACCACGAGCCGCTGTCAACGGCCCAGTCGCTGCCGATTGTCGTGCGGTTGAACTCATCTACTTCGGTTGCGTCGCAATCACCGCAGCAACTGCAAGACGGTGAGAATCGCATAGGTCGTCCTAGCCTTTGATGTCTGCCAGCAGCTCGAGGGAGTAGATTGCTGGTGTGACTGCCGTACCGGTCGCCGCGTCGTTGCACGCAATCGCAACGCGGACATCGACAATCGAGCCAGACACGAGATTCGTATCGGTCAGCGTGAAGTCAATATTTGCCGCCGTCAGTGAATTGATGGTCGTGGCTGCCGTAGTACAAAGATCCGTAGGCGAGCCCACCAGGGCGCCGTCTTTGTCGAGCAGATACGCTTCGATGTCGGCCGTGCACGTTGTATCCGCAACGGTCGTCTCCATGCCGCCACGCACGCGGATATTGACAGTCTCATCGTCCACGTACTCAGCCGGCAGGCGCACGAGGAAGCGAGCATAACGCGTCGTCGCTCCGGCCGCCTTCAGGTCGCCAGCTTGCACCATCGGCGCAGCAGTCCCGAACGTGCCGCCAACAATCGCCAAGTCATCATTCGCTGCGGTGGCTGGCAGGTTGGTCGCCATCGCATCCCAGACCCGCAAGTCCGTGAACGGGATAATGAACGGCTGCACGCTGTCTTGCGCGAGCTTACTGCGATCGATCGCGGCCGTTGCTGTCACTGCGGCATTGGTCACCGAGTTATCTGGCGCCGTCATCGTTGCGGCGGTTTCAAATGACAATGAACCAGTGATTGTCACATTGTCTAGTACGTTAGCCATGTCTGCTCCTAGCAATCAGCGGCGACGACGACCCACGTGCCGCCAATTAGCCGTGTGATAACGACATAGGTGTCGACTTCGACAGCCTGTGAAAATACGTTTTGCACAACTGGGTATTGAAAGTCGGTCCCGTCATCGTTCTCGCGAGAAATCGAATCAACCACGCCAGTTCCGACTGTATTACCGCTGCGTGCGGTAATCTCGGTTGTGACGATTCCGGCGTCTGACTCACGAACGTACAACGGCGGCCTTGATGGCTTAGGTGGTGAGTCAGGTCGCTCTTGCCGAATCTTCTGAAGAAGCTTCTCGGCAGTGCCCAGATCGAATCCAACTACTGTTTTTGGCATTACGTCCCCAGTAGCGGGTTGAATGCAGCGCCTTCGTAGATAATCTTCGTACGAGGCTTTGGCGTTGAACTGTACGTGCCGTCTAAGTTCATATCAACAACTCGCGTTGCGTGCTCGCTTGTGACGGCCGAGGTCTTGACGCCGCCAACAAGATAATTCTCGCCCCGGTCAAACACTTCTGCGTCCCATGTTTTGACGTTGAACTTGATCGGATAGGTCACCCACCAAAACTGCACACCACCGATGAACTCTGAACGCGCCTTGATGCCGCCCATCAACGCTTCTCGTACGCCGAATCCCAAAAACACGTCCAGATTTGTCTTGCCGCTGTAGAGGATCTGCGTAGACGCCGAGAAACCGAGTTCCCATCGGCTGTATCGAAGCGTGGGAATATGAACTGTCTTCTCAATAGGTGGGTCTGTGTACGGGTCTCCGGCTGGAGTCAATAGGACAGTGCCCGCGTGGTCCTTTGTGGGGTTAACCGTAAATGACTCTGAGTCCCATTCGATCTCGGGCGACCAATCCTGTGGCGAGTCACTACCGCCCGAGTTGCTGCCGGTCTGCTGGTCGGTTGCGCTGTCCCACTCAACCTCGACAATCCACAGCTTGCGAGTCTCGTCGTGATCGACAATCCGCCGGCGGTTGACAATCGCCCCGCTGTCTGTCCGCCCGTTATCGCCGACGAACCCAGACGACCAGGCTGGCAGTCCGCTTGTCTCGTAGACATCGCCCTCGTCATCTGTGCCGTCGTCCGACGTAATTACGTAGCTCGTGACGTAATTGCGATGGATCAACCCATGCTCTTCAGCAGAGAACACCGCATTGCGCGAGCCTCTCATGATGCCTTGGAGTGTGGTTGTCATTTCACCAGCGTCCGTAGTATTGCTTGCTGAGCTTCTGAGCTTCTATACTTCTTCTTCGCCGAACGCTTCGCCGGTGCTTTCGGCAACTTCCGTCGCTCTCTTGATGTATCGTCTGGCAAGCCAAAATGCAGGTCATACGCCATCAGGTCGAGCACATCCTGCCGTGTCATCCGCTGCCCAAGCTCCTCTGGCGGGATTCGGTAGAGCAGCGACAACCGAATCGCGAACGCCTTGCCAGGGAGCCGTTTCAGTTTTTTTCCGCAGGTTCGATGTCGTTATTGAGTTCGCACGCGGCGTCGAATAACCGACCGATAACCGCCGGCGATTTCTCGCCCAACTTACTCAACTGCTCCGCGGTGACCGGCTGACGTTTCCCATTTGTATCCGCCCAGCACGCTGCCACATACGCCGCACGAAGCCCGGCAAGTAACTCTGGCGAATCCTTGCCGAACGTCAGCCGCGCCTCGAACTCGTCGAACTTTGCAGAGGACATAGTCGATAGGCACACGTCCCCACCCCACTCAGGGCAGGAAATAGTGGCCGACCGACCATCAGCCGCTTTAAGGGCGGCATCGATTGAAAGTGTCATTAGCTTGAGTCAGTTCCAGTTAGGGCTCCGAGCCAGGAAATTGTGTAATTGCCGACCATCTTGTCTTCGAGCGGCACTGAGAAGTTGTGCGAAGAAATCGCACCGCTGCCCGCGTAGGTGGCTCCAGACGATTCGCCCGTCACGGTCTTGAATGTGAACGTCATCGTCTGAGCGGTGCCGATTGCCGTGTGCAATAGATCGAGCTTGTCAGGGTCCACATGTATTTCGCATTCAAGCGTCCCTGGTGCGATCAGGTCGCCCATGATCGCCGTTCGCGTTCCTGTCGTGCCTAGATGTGAAGTGTCAACCACTGGCACCTCAAGCCCGCTGAAGTTCGACCCAATGATCTCCACGTCATAATCCGACGTACCCATCGCGAGCGTGCAACCTGTTCCTGTCCTGACTGTCATACCTGTTCCCCTATAGTGTCGGTGCCGTTTCGGTTATCGAGAGAATCCAATCCTGGCTGACGACATAGCGATGCAGGTCGCTGCCGTCAGCCGGTTCGTCCGTGTCGTAACGTGTCACGTCTAAGCGGCACGTCTGCGCGTATTCGGCACCCATCGCGCCGGTGTATCCGTTTGCGGCGTTTCGCATCGCCTCGGCCAGTGTGTTCGCCCCTGATCGACTCGTTGCGTACAGATTTGCCTGAATCCGCAGCGTCGTCAGCGCCGCTGCACCGCCCAGGTGATGCTCTGGCACGTTGCTAATGACGTGGTAGACGACCGCGGGAAGTGTCGGCGTTTGCGGCAAGTAGTCCGGGTACATCCGCGTAGAAATCAGGCTTGAGACGCCTGTCTTCGTCAGGATGTACGTTCGGAATGCTTTGCCGCCGTCACTCATCTTGCGTTCGCTCTGATTCCGTTGATGATCTTGTCCCGAAACGCTCGCTTCATCGCGTCGTGGCTCATGTCTGCCGCTGGCCGCATGAATGGCCTAGGTCTCGCTCGCTTGCCAGTGTCCCTGCCCTTCGCTGTCACGATGCGGTGTCCATGCTCAACGAGGTGTGCATGGGCGCCGCCAGCCTTCCTGAATCCAATCCTCGAGCCGACAACCCCTTGCGCCGCCAGTTGTGCTGAGTTCTTCCACTTGCTTGATGGCACCTGCATCATCGAACGCTTGAGCCCCGTCAGCTTGCCCTTGGTGTTGCGAGACTTGCGATCTGGCACGAGTCGCTTGGTCGCCTTCATTAGCACCGACCCAGCCGCCCTGGCTCCCTGCCGCAGGTACTTCCGCTGTTTCGAGCCGGTGAGAGCATCGAATCGTCGATCAATGGCATTGAGCCCTATTACGGTGGCTGTCACGCGTCCACCTCCCGACACACCAACACTAACTCTCTCTGGTATCCGTCTGGGTCGGTCACTCGATCGATATTGAAAAACCGGCCGTCATCTGTCTTGAGTCGCATTTTCGGCGACACATCGCCCAGGTGCCGAATGGTCACCTTCTGCACAATGCCCGCCTCGATCCCGTCGCCCCGTTGCTCTTCGCCTCCGCCTTGTGATTCGATCTTCGCTGGGACGTTACGCATCCATTGCGACCACGCCTCGATAGGCTGGCCGTGCGCGTCCACCGCAGGCGCGTTGGTCTGAATCGTGACCAATCGCCTTAGTTGTCCCGACCGTACGCGAGCCATTCGTCTCCCACCTTATGAATGCCGATGAGCCGTTCCGCCGTTGGCCCGACCTTGCCGCTGCCATCTCGCTCGTTGAACCAGTCATCTACGAGCATGAGAAGGCACGCCTTGACGCTTGCTGGCACCTGCGCCGCTGTTCCGTATCCGCAGACCGCTCGAACAACCAAGGCGCCCTCAATCCCGCGAGCGACGGGCCAGACTCCGTTGAACACTGGAAACACTCGACCAGGCTCAAACGCCACATCGACTGTGTAATTGCTGCTTGACCACGTCGTCGAATTGCCATCCGCGTCGGTGTACGTCACGCTTGTGATTGACTGAATTGGCGAGCGTGGCACCAATAGCGGTTGCCGACCGACCGGGAACGCATCGAACGTGAAATCCCAGGTAGCCGAGACGATCTGCCGGTTAGTGCTCTCCTCGAAGAATCGCCGAGCTGTCTCGATCAATGCCGATAGCTGGGCGTCGAAATCGTTGTTCGCGGATGGCAAGCCAAGATGCGTCTTGACTTCCGTCATCGTCAACGGTTCAGTCGCAGCTGCGGTGATGAGTGTTTCGCCGTACACTAGTCCGCCTTTTTGGTTCGTCGGCGTGGCTTGGGCTTTGCGGCCGTCTCTGGTGCAGCGACTTCGGCCAGCATTGCCTGGTGCGTGTCTATCAATCGCTGGCCTTCAGTGGCTGATACTTCGATGACATCGCCCGGCGCGTTGCTAAACCGATCGCCAGCACGCCCCACAAGTAATTTGATTCGCATGATGTGTCCCAAGAGGATGAGAAGCCCGGCGACCGCGCCCGATTGCGCGGTCGCCGGTGCCCCGTCGAGTGACTACGATGCTGCCTGAATCATGTGCTTCAGTGCTGCCGCTTGGATCGTGTCCGAATCCGTGCGGAAGAATGCAACAAAACCGGTCTGGTCAACGTCGCGATAACGCTCTTCCAGCCGATGCAGGCGAATGTCGGCAACGTCACGAATGACGAACTTCTCGAATGCGCCGAAGAGCATCGTCTTGTCGGCCGCGGTGATCGTCGCCGACATGTCCTGGTTAACCGAAACCGGATAACCGAAGAGCATATCCGGCACACCAGCCTGAACGCTCGGCTCCCACAGGTATCGACTGTCGCTGTCCTTGAGCTTCCGAACCGCTTTCAAAACGGTGTCGTGAAGCATGAAGCCAACGCTGGACAAGCCGCGATAGGCCGGGTCAAGCGAATGCGCGAGATCGATAATCTCGTCACCCGTGATCGCAGTCGTGCTGGCAGTTGTTACGCCCAGCCCTGACGCCGTGACGACGCCATTAGGTTGCGACGAACCCGAGCCGGTCGTGTACTGAGCCGCCGTGATTCGCCCAAGTCTTTCACCAAGCAGACTTGCGATCACTTCGCCCAAGTTGAACGCCGAATCCTCAAGCAATTCCTGCGAAACCAAGATCGGCTTGCTAGAATACTTGTAGGCGTTGAACGTCGTCACGCCGAACGTGGGATCAACCGAGGAGCCGATGGTAGTCGCTTCCGCAAGCAACGCGCCTGTGTTCGACGTATCGTTGACGGTCGGCCACGGCAAATCGCTTCCGTTTGCAGTCCGAACAACTCGGCACACCTGACGTGGTCCGTTGAACGCGAGCATTTGCCGCTCAAGTTCATTGACGAATCCCTCTGGTGCGGTGTATCCGCCCTCTGAGTCCGTGCCGACCGTCAAGCCAGCTCGGGACTCAAACATCGGCCGCCCACTGCGCGACCAAATGCCAGCGCCGCGAATATTATCTGCCGCTCGGAAACTCGCCCGAAACTCGAAATTGCGGTGATTAACACCGAGCAAATCGCACGCGGTTTGCTCCCGCTCAGAGACTTCCATGCCGTGCCCCGACCGCATCCACGCCTGAAGCGAGAGTCGCCGGTGCTCATCCGTGATCTGCGGCAAGCCAGTCCGGTCCTGGGCGCCAGCGGCGTCATCAAGTCCAGGCTTGACAGTGTTGCGCGATTGCTCTTGCTGCTCGGCGACATCGTCAGCTCGCTTTTGAACCTCGTCCGCCGCTCGGGCTTGATCCATTTCCTTCGACGTGGCGTTGTAGTCGTCGTTGACTGCTTCCCACGCTGTGCGATCTTCCGCCGACCACTCGTCTTGACGGTCGGCCAGTGATTTGATCGTGGCTGCTTGCTTGTTCCGCTTCTCTTGCAGGTCTTGCAATTTGGTCGTCATTTCCCCGTCTCCGTGATAGGTCGACGAGGTGCGGCACGAAAAAAGACGGCAGCGGTTCGCCGACACTGATATTGGGTCAGTGTGCAACGAACTGCTGCCGTCTTTTAAAGGCGTCTCGGTTCGCGATTGAGTTATTACGATCTTACGAATTCGCCCCTATTGGTCAAGGCTATTTTCGATTTCTACTGCGCGGGCTCGCACGCGCACGGCATCGCGGTCGCGCAAGACGGTGTCTTTCCACTCATCTCGCTCGGTTCTCGCCTCGGCCAAGTCGGTCTCTCGCAGCCCAGACGTTGCCGATTCGTACGCCGGGAAGACCACCGGGCCAACTTCCCACAACTCAACCTCTTGGACCTCGCGGATGTCGATAGACGACCCATCTTCGCGAGTCTCTTCAATCCACGCCACTTTGCGAGGCACGAACATGAATGAAGAGCCGCTCACGTCGCCCCGCTCGATTGGCGACATGACTTGATCGCGTACCAGCTGCGTGTCTGGCGGCGTGATCTCATACCGCAGGCCAACGGCATCGACCGACAACGCCAAGGTGCCGGCGACATTCCGCCCCAGCACGATATTTGCGTCGTGGTTGAACAGAGACCGCACGTCATCTTCCGCAATGGCTCGATCAAACGCACCTGGCACGATTCGCTCGTACACATCCCGCCAGAGCTGATACTGCGTGCCTAGGTCGTCCGCGTTGTAGAACACGGCGCCATAGCCTGAAATCGTCTTGCTGTCGCCGTCTGCCCGCAACTGGACGGGCCGATTCACGAAACGTCTTGCCTTGGTCATCGAACCGCCTCCCTAAGTTCCTCGGTAATGAACTCCGCTCTCAACTCATGTTTCTTCAGGATCTCGTCTGCAACCGACTCTAGCTCTTCAGGCTGAGCACGGTTCAGCGCCTCGTTGAGTTCGTTGCAAAGGGCGTCAAACACCAGGCTTTCCACGTCTGGACTGTCGCCAAACACGTCCCTGAACTGCTTCCGGTGTGCTGATAGCCGACCGTCAACCCACTCGCAAAAGTCCGTTGGCTTCTTCGCCTTGTGCCGCCCACGTTGCCCAATATTGAACAGCAACCGCCGAACGTCGTGCAGCGTCCTGTCTTCGTCCTCATCCGCTTCAGGCGAGTCGTCGTCATTGGCCGGAAGTGCCGGTGCGTCTTCGCCTGTCGCGTTGTGGTTCATCGGCGAGTAGTACACGTTTCCGCCGTCGCGAGGATTCATATTCTCGGCGGCTCGAACCTCGTTGACGCTCCAAACACCCCACTCAAGGCCAGTCTCGTAGACCTCCATGCGAGCTTTTGCGTTCATTCGCAAGAGCGACTTGGTGTTATGCTCAAAGAAGTGCGACTGCTGCTGCGCCGTCGTCAACAGCTTTGCCCAGCACTCGTCGGCAATTAGGTCAAGCCATATCTGAATCGTTGAGTCCAGGTAGGCTTGGTTGTCTTCTGACTTCGAGTTGTAGCTGACCGAATCCGACAGCCCCAATCGACTGGGCGATAAATTAAACCATCGCGCAATCTCCCGCACTTGATCTTCGCGAAGCTCATGATGTTGCGACCTCTTGGCGTCCACGGTGACGTTATGGAACTTCGCCCCGTCTCGCAGAATCGCCGTCTTGAACCAATTGCCCTTGCCGGAGTATTTCTTAAACCAGCCTTGCTCAAGGTTGTCCGCTGCCTTCTTCGTGTAGTGCGGTGGAATCTCAAGCACACCGCCCGCTTGGGCGCCATTCGCGAAGAACTCGCTGCCGAACCCCTCGGCCGCCAACGCCAGCCCCCACGAATCCTTCGCCTGGCCGACTAAGTCGCAACCGCTCATGTTGTCGGTCGCGATTCCCTCGACGTGGAGCACATCAGCCGCAGCCAGCGGCGTGGGCCGGCCATCTACGATCGTGATAAATCGCAGCTCGCCACCCTTCCGCTCGGGATAGGTTCGGTCAGGCAGCAGGTTGATGAGCGCAATCGGCTCACCGCGGCCGTTGCGGTCAACGAACGCGTAGGCGTTGTTCCACAGAAGCAGATGAACCATGAACCGTCGCCAGAACTTCTTAGATGTGACCTCGTCATTCGCTCGCCGCCTGACAACATTGTTCGCCGGTACGCCTATCGCCTTCTCGCGAGACTGGGCGTCAATCCGGCGGAACAAGTCGAGTGGCTGCTTAGCCACGTCGCCGGAGATCATCGACACGGCTTGCCAGATAGGCGCCAGGCTCAGCGCGTTCTTGTGCGTGACGTTGATGCCCGCGCTAGACGTGGAGCCGCCAAAGGCGTCATTCCACGCGTCTGGGTCCGTCAACGACAGATTCGGATTCTCAAGCGACCGAGTCAGCCCTAGAAATTCGCTAATCATGATCTCACCATCCCAATCAATGCCGCGCTAGACGCGACCGCCCCGCACGCGATCAAACCCCAGCGGAAATCAAACAGCATCGCACCGCCGACAAGCAGCAGGACGCCAATTAACAACACCGTCTCGCGGATTCGCTTCATTAACCGAATTCCAATTCGTTCTCTTCGTAGTAACTGCTCTGCGATTCAGCCGCATTTGCCAACGCTCGCCCCTTCGCCATCGCCAGCGACACCGCCCCGTCTATCTTATCCGCTGACTTTTTCTTGCTGAACTTAATCCCGTCGTCACGTTGATCCGCCGCACAGTTCGCCAGGCACCAAGTCAGCACCTCGTTGCCGTCGTGATAGACCCGCCGCGCCGCGATGTCGTCCAATATGCCTTGAGTGCCTGCGGTCATCTGCTGCATGCCCTGCGACACAGACACGATTGGGAACCCGTCAGCCAGCAGCGGGTTGACCACAGCGTCAGCGTTCCACGGGTCGAAACCGATCTGCTGGACGTTGAAGTCCTCGCACGCCTGCCGGATAACCTTCTCGATCTCGTAATGGTCGATTCGATTCCCGCCCGTTTCCGACAGCCAGCCGTCAGACACCCATTGTCGATAGTGGGCAAGCTGCTTCTTCTCTCGCTCGGCGACCTTCTCTTCAGGGCACCAATACCAGCCAATGACGTAGGCCGGCTCGTCTTCTGTCGCATCGAAGTAAAGCACGAACGCTGATAAGTCCTCGCTGCTTGCCATATCGAGCCCGCCAAAGCATCGACGAGTTGATAAATCGGGCCGAGTGGTTGCACATGCTTTCCATTCCTCGATTGGGACAACCTTCTCGACTTGTGCCGTTGGGAGGTTGAGCAGGTATCGCTTGAACGCGTTCTGTTTCGCCGGCGAATTCGTCGCCTCGTCATACGCCTGCTGTATCTTGTCTTCCATTACTGTATGCCCCAGCGAAGGCATCGCCTTCTTCCATTGTTCCAGTTTGCCGCAGAGTTCCCAATCGTTGATACAATCCTCGTCAGCCTGGGCGACGTAAGCGAAACGGTGCAGGTCAATCAGCGTTCCGTCAAGTAACCCCTTGGCATACTGATACTGTTCCCACCAAATCGTTGTCTGGTCCGCAACGCCGACCGTTGACACGCTCAGCATGAGCGAACCCTGCCGAGCTGCTGAAGCGTAAGCGATGCCGTCGTAGAGTTCGCGGGATCGCTGAACGTGGATCTCGTCGAACAGAACTAAGTTTGGGTTGATGCCCTCCACACCGCGCGAGCACGCCTCACCAGCCAACGCCGCATAAAACGAGCCCTGAGCGTGGAAGACCACTCGCTTCTGGGAGTCGATTGGCTTGAGCCTGTCTTGCAACGCCGGCGAGGTCCGAGCCATCGCCGCTGCTTCGCGGTAGATGATTCCAGCCTGGTCCCGTGTGTGAGCAACGCCGTAAACTTCGCCCCTCGCCCCGCTGGTGACCAGGAAGTAATTTGCGAGCCCCGCGGCGATTGTGCTTTTGCCCTGCTTCTTTGCGATGAAAATATCACCCTTGGCGAATCGACGCCGACCGTCTGGGCGTTTCCAGCCGAACAGCGGTCTGAGCACATCGTCACGCTGCCAAGGTAGCAGAGTGAACGGTTTGCCTGCATGCTCGCCCATCGTATGCGACAGGTAATGCTCGAAGAAGTTGCAGACGTGATCGGCACCGACTGGATCAAACCAGCAGCCAGCCTCGTGCGCACGCTCATCGCTCACCGTCCGAATCATCGGCTCGGTGTTGTTGCGTTGCGTTCTCGTTAGGCTTCGAGCGATCATACTACCTTCAGAAATTCTCCGAAGTCGTCTGCTTTTTTCTGCTCACTGATTGCCATTCGCGTCCGCGCCACTGGCGTCAGTCCGAACTCAATCGCCAGCTTCCGCCATTGCTCGCCGTAGCCAACCACTGCCTGGCGATATTCCTTGTCGAGCGGATGTTTCTCAGCCGCCGCCACCGCCGTTCGCCACAGTGCCCAATACCTGCACATCTGCTCAAGAGCCAGACCGTCGATCCGTTTGCAAATCCCCCATCCATTGACCTCGCTGGTGACTTTCCGCCAATGAGTCTGAGCAACTTTCGGCATGCCCCTTGGCATCACTGGCGAACCCTCGGCTTGTACTTCTTCAGGGATTCGACTACGCGATCTGTTCCCCTCGAGGGTTCTGATTTGCTGCGGTTTTGGTGGTCGCCCAACCATGTCTCGCTCCGTTTTCCGAAAAAATGTGCGCGGC
>Ga0098035_1000360_pt1 | contig 23307 bp, 28 predicted proteins | sample 3_EtaG_FD_75046 | JGI IMG/M metagenome (GOLD analysis project Ga0098035, IMG submission 75046) | Marine viral communities from the Subarctic Pacific Ocean - 3_ETSP_OMZ_AT15126 metaG | ecosystem: Environmental > Aquatic > Marine > Oceanic | place: Pacific Ocean | collected 2015-01-07
AGAAGAAGACTATTTCGGCGGCTTTAGCGCGAATTAGCCAGCTAGCAGATGAAATTGCTATTCTGCGCGGCGAACTTAATCGCTTTAAATCGGACGTGGCTAAAGATGTGAAATATCTTACTGGCCGCGTCGATGGCTAAACTACGAGAATTTTTAAAATTCTCGTTAATATGGTATAGTCAACAGTTTGCAATTCCATTTTGGATTATTGGACACGTCCACTTGCATCTTAACACATATCATGATATAATAGAGTTATCAAGTTCAGCTATAATGCATTTTATGGTTGCTCTTGGTTTCTGGTTTGATTGGAAACAATATGACAAGGAGGATAAATGTCAATTATTGAAAAGTTGAAGAACCTTAATTTGAAGGGAGAAACTTCGGTTACTCTCACGTATAGTGACGGCACAGATGTGTTCGTACACAACGAAACAGCAGTAGATACAGCAATTGCAGAAACTGATGTGATTTCGCAGTTTAGCGATCTTATCGCTACCCCGGGCCTGAATGCGCTCGATGCGTATGGGAATAATATTTTGAATGAACTTCGCAACGAAGGATATTTGGAAGATTATGCGCACGATTTTACATTTGCTGATTATTTGACTGACACCATCACAGAAAATTTCTATGATGTGGAGTTTATAGAGAAGAGTGTACAGCAGTACGATTACAAGCGAGGCTATTGCACGCTGGAAACAACCGTACAGGTCCCGTTTGGGAATTTTATAGAAGCTCAGCCATATGTTGGCGGGTGGACAGTCGCAGTACAAACGGAAAACGGTATTTTAACTCTCAACTAGTTGCCCCCCTGCTGTAGCGTCGGGTTATAATAACGCTACGTGGCCGCCGAACGTCACGCCGGCGGGGGTTTCCGGTTATCCCAGCTGTACACAGAAAACCGGTTTTTTGGGGGGTGGCGGAATTGGTAAACGCTCCGGCCTGTTTCGCCGGTGGTGATCCCGCGAGATAAAGCGCACCTTGCTGGTTCGAATCCAGCCCCTCCAGTTTTGCCGCTTTAGCTCAGGTGGCCAGAGCAGCTGATTTGTAATCAGCAGGTCGTCAGTTCGACTCTGACAAGCGGCTCCATTAAATTTGCGGGAGTAGCTCAGTTGGTAGAGCATCACGTTGCCAACGTGAAGGTCACGGGTTCGAACCCCGTTTCCCGCTCCTTTCATGGGGGATTAGCTCAGTTGGGAGAGCGTCTGCCTTGCACGCAGAAGGTCAAGAGTTCGATTCTCTTATCCTCCACCATTTATTATGTATAAAGTTGGTGATATAGTATTAATTAAATCTTGCGCGGGTGATGCCATTCCAGCGATCCACGTTGTGCTAGTTAAAAAAATTGTTAGAAAAGGCGAAAAAGGTAGATATTTTGATTGGCCAGGGTATGTCGGATGGGAGTGTCGTTTAACTAAACCAGAAGAAGCCGACTTATTAAGAAAGAAGTGGTCAATCCCTTTTAAGTTCCCCGATCATATCGAAACTTTTGTATTTGAAACTCACATTATCAAGAAAATAAACGTTTCTGCGAAAAGGAAGAGAGTTCGTAAATCTAAAAAGAAGACTACTTAATTATGACCACGAATATGGTACCTCATGGCAATTAAAAAGAACTATTTATTAGACACTAGTGTTTGTCTAACAGATGCCGACTCTATTTATAAATTTGACAATCATGATCTATTTTTGCCTCTCAAAGTATTGGAAGAAATAGACAAGCACAAGAAACGTCAAGATTCGGTGGGCATTAATGCTCGCAAAATTATTCGGTCTTTAGATGAATTAAGAAACAAAGGAAGTCTCGAAAAAGGCGTGCGTCTGGGTAAAGGGAAGGGCATTATTAAAGTAATGTCTTATGAATCCTTGAAAGACGTAGTATTCCCACCCGATTTGGATATGCGTATTCCGGATCATGCGATTATTGCTACTGGCAAAGTTGTGCAAATGGCCAACCCCAAACGCAAAACTATTTTAATAAGTCGCGACATCAATATGCGGGTCATCTGCGATTCAATAGGAATTACAGCAGACGACTATATTTCAGAAAAAGCGGTGACCTCTTGCGAGGAATTATTCCAAGGGTTTTCAGAATTTTTAGTGGATGATCAATTTATTGATAGATTTTATAATGGGGAAGAATTATGTATTGGGAAGGATGAAACTCCGGAGACATGGTATCACAACCAATATTTGCTATTAATATCCAACTCCAACCCCAAGAAGTCGTGCATTGCGCGCTTTGTGAACCACTTCACGCCGTTAAAAAAAATAATCCATGACAAGATACCGGATTGGAAAATAAAAGCAAGGAACAAGGAGCAGGCGTTTGCAATTGATATGTTGATGGACCCTAATATTAAATTGGTTTCGTTGGTTGGCCGAGCGGGCTCAGGCAAAACCCTTTGCGCTATTGCTGCTGGCTTGCAGCAGACAATTGGGCTCCATGGAGACAATAATCATTATTCGCGCCTGATAGTGTCTCGCCCGGTGCAGCCAATGGGCCGCGATATCGGCTTCCTTCCCGGCACAATGGAAGAAAAAATGCTACCCTGGCTCATGCCTATCCAAGATAATTTAAAGTTCCTCATGGGGGATAGAACCTCTTTAGAGATGTATTTAGAGAAGGGCAAGATTGAAATCGAAGCCTTGACATATATTCGCGGACGGTCTATTTCAAATGCTTTTATCGTAATTGATGAAGCTCAAAACTTGACAAAACATGAAATTAAGACTATAATTACAAGAATAGGCGAAGGTACAAAGATTGTGCTAACCGGAGATGTTGAACAGATTGATAATGTCTATGTCAACGAAACATCTAACGGGTTAGCCCACACTGTAGAAAATTTTAAAACTTATGCTATTTCAGGCCACGTAACCTTTAAAAAGGGCGAAAGATCGGAACTTGCTACGCTGGCTTCAAAAGTATTATAAATAATAATAAACAAACGCTTATTTTGTGTTATATTAAATAAAGGAGAGCTTATTATGAGCGAAGAAAAATTAATAACTGAAGAAGAAGCCCACACTAACCCCATGTTAGCTATGGCAGTAGAGCCCGACTCTGCTTTAAAGAAATATCTGGTTGAGTACGTCGGTACCAAACTAGATAATGAAGAGGTAACTGTGAACATGATCGCAGAGGTATTAGCTTCTGATTTTCCGGAATTTGTGTTCGCATTTGCTGAAGAAAACTTTTTACGGGGCTATCAACTAGGATTAAATGATGCTGAATTACTTGAAAGAAAGCCACAACCGCACGATTAAGAACGTGCAGGATTTTTACACCTCCACAGGGTTACATGTATATATTAAAGATCCGTTGACAACAGACATCGATCCCGAAGAAGTCATTGCCAAAGTGGAAGAACATATACCGACCCACCTGCTTTCAGAGGTGGAAATGATCATTATCGGGTGGTTTAAAGAATTTGAAGAACGAAACTTAAATGCGTTTTATAGCGATGGGTGCTTACATATTTCTAATGACCAAGACGATTCGACCGACATGTTTGATGACATTGTACACGAAATCGCGCATTCTTTAGAAGAGCCTTACGGCTATGAAATTTATGGAGACAAAAATCTTGAAAACGAATTTCTTAAAAAGCGATTACAATTGAGACACATTCTATGGGCCCATGGCTTTAAAACGCAGTCTGAGTTTTTTACCAATACTGAATATGATACAGAATTTGACGATTTTCTCCTCAACAAAGTCGGCTATGACAAGCTGGCGCTACTAATGCAGGGTCTTTTTATAAGCCCGTATGCAGCAACGTCTTTAAGAGAATATTTTGCTACAGGCTTTACAGAATTTTATTTAGAGCCAGATCATAATGGCCTAAAATCAATCTCCCCAGCACTTTATAGGAAACTGTTTAAACTTCAAGGTAAAAAAAGTTCTTGACATTTGAATGGTAGGTGGTTATAATAGTAATTGAATATAGGAGATTGGTTTGCCACACATATCGTACTCGGAGTTAAAGGACTGGGTTTTTTGCGCATTTTACCACAAATTAACGAGAATTAACAAGATAGAAGGATTTAAAGGAAACGCCTACACCGCTTTCGGAACAGCAGTTCACAGTGTCTGTGAAAAAAAGTTACTGCAGGAAGAAGTAGATGATGACTTTTTTATCAAAGAATTTGAAAAATGTATAGAGAAGTTGGACGAGGACATAGAGATAGATGAGAGATTGGTCGAGGACATGCGGAAGCAAGGTAAAGAGCTTGTTCCTGAAATTCAAGGAGCGCTTGATCAGTATTTTCAAGACTATGAAGTTCTGGCAGTAGAAATGCCACTTTATGAGCCCATTGAAGGTCATGACGATTATGTATTTAAAGGGTTCATTGACGCGATTGTAAGAACGCCAGATAACAAAGTTCACATTTTCGATTGGAAAACATGTTCGTGGGGATGGGATGCAAGAAGACGGTCTGACAAGATGGTTACATACCAATTAACATTGTATAAACACTTCTTCGCCCAGAAAATGGATGTGGATCCAAAGGACATAGAAACACACTTTGCACTACTTAAAAGAACTGCGAAGAAAAATCGCGTAGAATTTTTTAGAGTCACAAGTGGCCCGCAGAAAACAAAAAATGCATTAAAGAATTTAAACACAGCGCTATACAATATTAAGAAAAAGCGTTATATTAAGAATAAGCTATCATGCACCGGCGGTTATGGGTGCAAATTTTACAAGACAGAACACTGTCCATAGGAAATTATGAAATTAGCAGAATATATATGGATTGATGGGACAAGACCCACCCCACAATTGCGTAGTAAGACAAAAGTATTAGAGGGGAGCGAAGAGCCACCTATTTGGGGATTTGATGGTTCAAGCACCAATCAAGCGATTGGAAAAGCTTCTGATTGTGTTTTGCGCCCTGTATTTAACTGTCCGGATCCGTTTCGAAGCGCTTCGGATATTCTTGTAATGTGCGAGGTTCTCTATACTACTGATTTGGAGCCCCACCGCACCAATACGCGCCAAGAGTGTGCAAAAATCGCTGAGCAGTATGCACACAGGGAAGGGTGGTTTGGAATGGAGCAAGAATACACGCTTATGAGAAACGGCCGCCCTCTAGGGTTCCCAGACCATGGCTATCCCTCCCCACAAGGGCAATATTATTGTTCGGTTGGGCGCGGCAACACTTACGGCAGAAAGATAGCCGAAGAACACCTGCGCGCTTGTCTGTATGCAGGATTGAATATTACAGGGATTAATGCAGAAGTCTGCCCGGGCCAATGGGAATTTCAAGTCGGTGGCCCACATGTGGGCGCCCTTGAGGTGTCGGACCAGCTTTGGATTGCGCGCTGGATACTTTATCGGATGGCCGAACAGAATGATATTGTTGTTTCGTTAGATCCGAAGCCAGTATCCGGCGACTGGAACGGCTCTGGATGCCATACAAATTTCTCAACGAAAGAAATGAGAACTTCATATGAGGCGATTATAGAAGGTTGTGAAGCACTGGAGAAGCAGGCATTGTTGCATATCCAAAATTATGGACATAATTTAGAATCTAGACTGACAGGCAACCATGAGACATGTTCATATAAACAATTTAGGTGGGGCGTTTCAGATCGAGGCGCCAGCGTGCGTATTCCTTGGCAATGTGCAAAAGATGCGCAACTTGGAGATTCCGGTGGTGGTTATTTAGAAGATAGGCGCCCCAATTCTAATTGTGACCCGTATGTGGTTACAAAATTAATTTTAAATACTATTTGTGAGGTATAAATGAAAAAAATTAAAGTTCTGGTTTTATCAGATCACCCGTTATCCCCGTCTGGTGTGGGTACCCAGACAAAATATATGATTGAAGCGCTCCTTAAAACAGGGCGCTATGAATTTGTGTGTCTGGGTGGTGCTATGAAGCATCAGTCTTATCAGCCACAAAAAGTAGATCCGTGGGGCGATGATTGGCGAATATTCCCCGTGGACGGATATGGTAATCATGAAATTATCCGCTCCATTATGCAAAAGGAGAGGCCAGATATATTGTGGTTCATGACTGATCCTAGATTTTATGGATGGCTTTGGGAGATTGAAAACGAAATTCGCCCCAACATGCCCATGGTATATTACCATGTGTGGGACAACTTCCCGGCGCCGCATTATAACGGCAAGTATTATCGCTCTACTGATGAGGTAGCGTGTATTTCAAAAGTAACACATGAAATTCTTAAAGAGGTTTCACCTGAAGTTAATTCATATTATCTTCCGCATGCTGTTAATTCTAATGTTTTTTACAAATATAAAACAAAAGAGAAGAAAGAAATCGTGAAGGCTATGAGGAAGAAGATTTGTATTGAAAGCACCACCAATCACAAGAATATGAACAAAACGATCTTTTTTTGGAATAATCGGAACGCACGAAGAAAGCAGAGCGGAACCCTGATTTGGTGGTTTAAGGAGTTCTTAGACGAAGTTGGTCACAATAAGGCCACCCTTCTTATGCATACGGACGCTCGCGATCAACATGGTCAAGATTTGCCGCTTCTTATCGAACATCTCGGTATAGACGACGGCCAAGTAATGCTTTCTACTAATAAGGTTCCGCCCGAAGATCTGGCGAACATGTATAATACAGCAGATTTCACCGTCAACATTTCAGATGCTGAGGGCTTTGGTCTGGCGACGTTAGAGTCTATGTCTTGCGGCACTCCGATTATTGTGAATATGACCGGCGGCCTGCAAGAACAGGTTACAGACGGCACAAAATGGTTTGGACTGGGTATTGAGCCTACTTCGAAAACTGTGATTGGCTCCTTACAGGTGCCTTACATTTATGAAGATAGAATTTCTCAGACTGATTTTAATCGTGCCTTAAAGAAGGCGCTTTCTATGAGCGCCAAGGCATATAAAAAGATGTCCTTAGAAGGAAGAGAACACGTAACAAATAATTATAATTTTGATACTTTAGAAAATCGATGGATAGAATTAATGGATGATATAGTAGACAGGCACGGCTCCTGGGAAACACGCCGAGGATATAAATCTTGGCACTTGCTGGAGGTGGCATAATGAAAAAGAAAATCTTACTTAAAGGGCCCCTCTTAACACGCTCTGGTTACGGCGAACAAACGCGCTTCGCCCTCCGTGCTCTTCGAAGTCGCCCTGACTTGTTCGAAATATATATTCAGCCACTTCAGTGGGGTCAGACTTCGTGGCTTTCCTCCATTGACGATGAGCGCGAGTGGATTGATCAGACAATTGAAAAGACCATTGGTTTCTTTCAGCAGGGAGGGCAATTTGATATTGCTCTTCAAGTGACCATTCCGAATGAATGGGAGAAAATGGCACCTATGAATATTGGCTATACTGCCGGCATTGAAACAACCCGAGTTGCGCCTGTTTGGTTACAGAAAGCTAATGAAGTCGTTAACAATGTAATTGTGGTTTCGGAACATTCTAAAAATGTTTTCCTAAACACAGTGGCTCTGGCCACCAATGAGGCCACTGGAGAGCAGATGGATTATAAACTTACTGTGCCCATTGAAGCAGTTAATTATCCTGTTAAGAAGTATGACAACTTAGAAGAGCTTGATTTAGATCTAAAAACAGATTTTAACTTCCTTGCTGTCGCACAATTTGGACCCCGAAAGAACATTCCAAGCACCATTAAGTGGTTTGTGGAGGAATTTCATGATGACGAGAACGCAGGGCTTGTTGTAAAGACCAATATAGCAAAAAATTGTTATATGGATCGAGAGAAACTTGTGGGAGATTTAAAGCAGTTTCTAAAAACTCTTTCTGCGCATAAGTGTAAGATTTATGTTTTACATGGCGATATGACAGATGAAGAAATGCACTCTCTTTATCGTCATCCGAAAATCTCGGCCCTTCTTGCGCTACCTCATGGAGAAGGCTTTGGGCTTCCAATTTTTGAAGCAGCCTATAGCGGCCTCCCGGTTATAGCAACCGGCTGGTCTGGCCAATTAGACTTTTTGGTCGATAAAGAAAGAAAAGAACATTTCTACAATGTAGCGTTTGATTTACAGCCCGTACAAGAGCAAGTTGTGTGGGAAGATGTTCTCATCAAAGAATCGATGTGGGCTTATCCCCGCGAGCAGTCTGCTAAAGAGAAAATGCGCCAGTGTTATGATGACATCTCCAACAACGTGGAAGAGAGTATTGCCGCTAATAGCTGCGACTATGCAAATAGCCTGATGGAAGACTTCGCTGAAGAGAAGATGTACGAGCAATTTGTTAATTGTATTGTGCCCATCGAAGAATTAAAGCAGATGGAAGAAGAAATTGATGGCCTATTGAGCGACTTGCTATGAACCAAGTAGCATTTGTTTCCGATATGTTTGTAGAACATTATAATGGCGGCGCCGAATTAACTACCGAGGCCATCATAATGGCCGGATATAAGAATAATCAAATTGCAAAGCTTACATGTTCGCAACTTACTCTTCCAATTTTGGAGAACAACAAAGACCCGCATTATGTAATCTGTAATTTTGCTTCATTAGATGACAAAGTTAAGCTGTATATGTGTAAAAATATTGATTATTCTATAATTGAATATGATTATAAATTTTGTCAATATCGGTCTATGGAAAAACACCTTGCTGAAGCGCGCACCGAATGCGATTGCTTAGAACAGATGGCTGGCAAAATTAATAGCGCCTTTTATGGATATGCCTCCAAGGTGTGGTTTATGAGCGAAGCCCAAAAGGACATTTTTCTTTCCAAAATCTCTGTGTTAAAAGAAGAGAATTGTGAAGTCTTGAGTTCGGTATTCAGCCCGGGCGACCTACACTTTATGGAATCTATTAAAAATAACGAAAAGAATGACAAATATCTTATTTTAGGATCGAATTCGTGGATTAAGGGATCTCTAGATTGTATTAAGTATGCCGAAGAGAATGAGCTACCCTATGAGGTGGTACAAAACCTTCCCTATCATGAGCTTTTAATAAAGATGTCAACTTCTAAAGGGTTGATTTTCCTACCATTGGGGTCGGATACGTGTCCACGTTTTGTAATTGAGGCCAAGTTGCTTGGATGCGATGTTATCCTCAACGATTATGTTCAACACAAAGATGAGGACTGGTTTCAATCCCAAGAAGATAGCTATGAGTACCTCCAACAGAGGGCAGGAGTTTTTTGGAATCATTATGACTGATACATTAGTTTTGATGGGAAACGGCCCATCTTTAAAAGATTTAGATTTTGACATGTTAAAGGACGTTGATACGTTTGGGCTAAATTCAGCCTATCGGGCCTATGAGCGAATGGACTGGTGGCCGACATATCACGGCTGTTTTGATTATCGAGTTACAGAATGTCATCGCGAACAGTTTACAAACTTGATAGATAGTAGCCCTATTGAGAAGTTGTTTTATATCATTAACATTAGCGATTCTCCAAAGTTACAATATGTTCGAATGGAGAAATTTGGAACAACAAACCGGTGGAACCATACAATAGAAGATTTTAAAGCTTTTCATGATAACGGCAACTCCGGCGCCAATGCTTGCTCTGCGGCTGTTTGCATGGGCTATAAAAAGATTATTTTAGTGGGCGTTGACTGTAATTATGTGGAATTTGTAGAGGGAAGCAAGAAAGATGGACCGGGCCTTGTCATCGATGAGACCCCCGAGACCAACCCTAACTATTGGTTTGATGATTATCAGCAAGCCGGCGACAAATATAATATTCCCCGTGGCAATGATTTCCATCTTCCTACATGGAATATGTTTGCTTATCGTGCAGCCCATTCCGGTGTTGAGGTTGTTAATTGTAGCCCCACAACGACATTGAGATGCTTTAAACGATTGCCGCTTAATGAAGCCCTAGGAATAAAGTGATTAAAAGATATTACTCTTTAGTAGAGCCATCGAAGCTTCTGCATATGGTATGCCGCACATGTGAACTCGATGGCCTGCGCACTGATGTTGTGGAAAGTGAAGAATATCTCCAGTTAGCTGTTCTTAATTATGAAAAAGGCAGAACGTTCGCAGCGCATAAACATATTTTTAAAGAAGTGCCAACTCAGGCAATTGCCCAAGAATCATGGGTTATTTTAGAAGGCAAAGTGAAAGCGACTTTCTATGATATTGACGATCAGTTGCTGGTAACGGAAGAGCTTAAACAAGGAGATGTATCTATTACTCTTTTTGGAGGTCATAATTATGAGATTTTGGAAGAGGGCACTCGCGTTTTAGAATACAAGACGGGCCCTTATTATGGACAGAAATTAGACAAGGTGTTTATTAATGGTTAAGATAAACATGGGGTGTGGTTGGAGAGATTTCGGAAGCAACTGGACCCACATCGACGGCGGTGATTATCAACATTTAGATTATCACTCTATTACCAAGTTGGATTTTGAAGATAATAGTGTAGATTTGATTTACGCCTCTCATGTGTTAGAATATTTTGATCGTATCGAAGTATATTTTTTACTAGAAGAATGGGCCCGAGTACTTAAGCCAGAAGCAACGCTCAGAGTGGCTGTCCCGAATTTTGCCGTATTAAGCGCGCTATATCAATCCGGCGAAATGCAGCTTAAACACGTTTTGGGCCCCCTATACGGCCGAATGAAAATGGACAACGAGACCATTTACCATAAAACCGTGTATGATTTTGAAGATTTGAGATTTTTGCTGACACGCTGTGGATTTCGCTCTATAAGGGAGTATGACTGGCGCTCAAAAGAACACGCTAAATATGATGATCATTCTCAGGCGTACTTTCCGCATATGGATAAAGAAAACGGTACGCTGGTCAGCTTAAATGTGGAGTGTAGCAAAATATGAGTTTTGAAGCTGTAGAACAATTTGAAAATCAAGTAGCTGATTTCTTCGGCGCCCCCTATGCAGTGGCCACCGATTGCTGCACCCATGCTGTCGAGCTATGTTTGCGAGACCAAAATATCAAACAGTATACGACACCAAAGCGTACCTATATTTCAATTCCTTTTCTCGCACAAAAATTAAACATTGATTTCAACTGGCGAGATGAAGACTGGGCTGATTTTTATTATCTTGGGGGTACAAATATTATTGATGCTGCGGTATTATGGAAAAAGAGTTCATACATTCCTAACACATTTATGTGTCTTAGTTTTCAGTTTAGAAAGCACTTAAGCCTGGGTCGTGGGGGAATGATTTTAACTGACAATAAAGAGGCGGCAGAACGCCTTAAAAGAATGTCTTATGATGGACGTGAGCCAATTACGCCATGGAGAGAACAAAATATTAATATGATGGGTTACCATTATTATATGACACCCGAGATTGCCGAGTTGGGAATGAAAAAGCTCCCGCACGCAATTAAAACAGAGCCGAGACAATGGGTGGTCACGGACTGGCCAGATTTAACACAAATGGGGATATATAAATGACCAAAAGAGCATTAATCACCGGTATCGCCGGTCAAGACGGGAGTTACCTTACAGAGTACCTGCTCTCTCTGGGATATGAGGTACACGGCATCATACGCCGTCATTCAGTTGCAGAAAACCAAAATCATAGATTACATAAGCTTAATTTAAATGAGAACGTTCACACTTATTATGGTGACTTGTTGGATTATCCTTCGCTGATTCGTATTATTGGCGAAGTTAGCCCAAGCGAGATTTATAATTTAGGCGCCATGAGCCACGTAAGAATTAGCTATGATGTGCCTTCATTTACTATTCAGACAAACGCTCTTGGCGTCTTAAATATGTTAGAAGTATATCGAACGTGCGCACCAGATGCCAAGTTTTACCAAGCCAGTTCCTCAGAAATGTTTGGCAATTCAGTGGATGAAGATGGCATCCAGCGGCTTACGACGCCCATGAACCCTGTAAGCCCTTATGGATGTGCCAAGGTAATGGGGTATAACTTAGTACGACATTATAGGCATGCTTACGGTTTACATGCGTGCAATGGAATTCTTTTTAATCACGAATCTCCTCGACGCGGCTCAAATTTTGTAACCAATAAGGTTGTTAAAGGTGCGGTATCTATCAAAAAAGGATTACAAGATAAATTAGAATTAGGCAATATGGATTCGTATAGAGATTGGGGCCACTCCAAAGACTATGTTCGCGCCATGCACATGATCATAAACCATGATATTCCAGATGAATTTATCGTTGCAACTGGCGAAACGCACTCCGTGAGAGACTTGTGTCAGACTGTGTTCGAAAAACTAGATATGGATTATACCAAGTATATTGTTCAGAACCCCAAGTATATGCGGCCAGAAGAATTAAAATACCTCAAAGGAGATCCATCTAAGGCCCGCCAACTTTTAGATTGGAACCCAGAGTATACTTTTGAAACGATGCTTGAGGAGATGATAGAGCGATGGGAAAGAGAACTATAATAAATTATGAACCAGGGGATCTGGTGATGTGGCATGAGCGCTATGCGGACGGGTTTATGATAAAAGATGTGGGACAAGGGGTAGTGCTGGAAAAGAGAGAGTATAATCTTAGTTTTGACGCCGGCCCATACATCAACTATCAAGTTTTTAGAACCAAACATAGCGATAAGATGGTTTTCGAAGAGATCGAGCTTCTAAGGATAGAAAATGAAGAATAAAAGATTGTGTATCTTACAAGTTACACCAGAAGAACCTAATTCTGATCATGTGCAGTTATTCGATAATAAAGAAAACTGTGATTTTTATTTTGTAACTCATGATGCCCCCAACAATAAAGCTTTACAATTTTGTCCGGACACAACGTGGACTGATACGCGCAACATTTTGGCTGCAGAAGTGCCTAAGAATTATGAATATTACGCTTTTGTAGACTATGATTATAACTTTAGGCCGCTAAGAGATCTTAATCCGCTTCAACAGATACTAGAAGATCTAGAAGAGTATGAGCCGGCCGTTCTAACTTATTACCCGGGAAATGGCATGATAACCCCTTTTGCCGCTGATACAACTTATCGCGACAGTAAGGATGCCTCCATCCTCCCCTTTAGCCATTGCGGGATGAAAGTAGTACATCACAGCCTGATGAGTTGGTTTTTTCCGATGGTAACGCGCTTTGGTGGCGGGGTAGAGGCATGCCACTTGTTTAATATTTTAGAAATTCCGTTTTTGAAACATGTTGTATGCAGCCATAAAATGGTATATGATAACGGGAACACGGACGAAAACGCGCCCCACAACCAGAATGGTGCATGGAACAAATATAGAATGGATGAGATGTGGATGTGGATAAGGCCGGCCTTTAAAAAGACAAAGATCCTTGGTAGTGAGCCGGCCGATTCTTTGCTTATCAAAAATGTGTTTATAGACTTGATTATGGGAGCGGCCCTGTGTCCACAATCTTCCGAAAGGCACATAGATTATATGGACATTGATGCCCTTAAAAAATTCTTTGATCTAAGTCACGAAAGATTTATTAATATAGAAGCAACCATCGGACAAAAACTGTCTCCGATTAAGGACACAACCAAAGAAACAATAAAAGATTACTTTGAGGAGTTGTCATTTGATGATTTTAAGAAGAACGTAAGCCCATGGGCCACTTTTGTGGAACAAATCAATAACAAAATAAACGATGATCGTAATGTTGAGATTAACGAGTGCGTTGAGATATATCAGAAGATGAAGGACGCACCGTCGCGCTTTCATCACGCATGTAATATTGATAAGGGGTTGTGGGAATATTTAGAGGGTAAACGCGTGGCCTTTGTAGGGCCCGCCCCCTACATGAAGGCTTCCGGCAAAGGCCCCGAAATCGATGCTTATGACGTGGTTGTGAGAATACAACATGGCATTCCAGATCCAGCAGATTATGGAAGTCGCACAGATATAGTACAAAGCTGTCTAAATTCTAATTATGGGCCCCCCTTAGTTAGCCATTTAACGTCGGCATCACCAGAAGAACGACCTAAATATGTGATTTGTAATGATACGGCTAGCCAACTTAAGCCGGATGGATCCTGGGCCTTTGTTGACGAGGTATATGAGCCCATATTTGAACAACTAAATGTGCCGCTTATACATTTAAAAAACGAAGATGGGACATGGGACCGATGGGCACTTTATTGGCAAATATATCCTAAGCAACATATAGAAAATTTCAACAATCAGAGCTATACGCATTATTCAGCTAATTTCAATTCTGGCTATGGGGCATTGAACTATCTAATGCGATATCCAATTAAAGAATTGGCTGTTTATGGTTTAGATTTTTATAATACTGGGATTCCTCAAACCGATGAACAAAAATATGATAAATCTTATACTGATACGTATGGCAAATCGGGCACAGCAAACGGTCCCGATAAACTTTTACATGACCAACTATCACAAATGATGCACTGTATAAACGTTTTATTGAAAGATGAACGTTTTAAACTTGACAGTACGGTTTAGAACATGTTATATTCAAATCAATTGACAGAAAGATTACAAAAATTTATGAAATTACCAAAATTTAAGAACGAGACACGATAATGGGAATAAAAACAACATCTGATAGTGATCTGGTTAGCGTTTTAGAGAAAGACGGCGTTCCAGTATCTGAATTAGAAAAATATGAGAACTGCTCTACGGTTAATTTAGAGGAACTTCGCAAAGATTTAGGAATGGGCTCATGGGCCGTTCGTATCGCCTACAATGAGCTTTTCGGTGGTGTTGTTATTCAGCAGCACCCGGGTGAAGGCAATCGAAAACATTTCCATCATGATGCTGATGAAAATTGGGTAATCCTTGATGGCGAATGGGAATGGTGGATTGATGGTATCGGTACACGCACGGTACGCACCAATGACATTGTGGTAGTACCAAAGGGCGTTTGGCACAAAATAACTTGTGCCGGAACTGGCCCGGGCGTTCGATATGCCATCACAAAGCCTGATGTAGACCACGTTTATGAAGAAGAGTAATATTACATTCGATTTTCGAGAAAAAACAGTAATAGTCTTTGGCGGTAGTCGGGGAATTGGCAAAGAAGTTTGCACCCAATTTCGAGACGCAGGAGCCACAGTTTATTGTGCTTCTCGTAGCGATCCCGGCCTTGAGGGGATAAAATATATCGATTGTGATATGGCCATTGAAAGCGAAATTCAAAACTTATTTGATCAGTTTGAGAAGATAAATTTTGTCATTAATGTGGCGGGCACCAATTTGTGCGCACCTATTGAAAAGGTTACTTTGCGGGAATGGGACAGATTAATGGATGTTAATTTAAGATCGTTTTTTGTTATTTGCAAATGGGCGGTCGAAATAATGAAGAAGACTGGCGGCGGCCGCATTATAAATGTATCCTCAATCGCCGGCCGCAGCAAAAGCATTGTTAGCGGCGTTCATTATACATCTAGTAAATATGGCATCATTGGCCTTACTAAACAATTGGCACACGAAGTCTCCCGACACAATATATTGGTTAATTGTGTGTGCCCAAGCCAAACAATGACAGAAATGTTGGCCAAAGCGATGACGGATGAGCAACTTGAAGAATTATCAGCAAAAATCCCTATCCGCAGAATTGCCTCCACAAGAGAACAGGCGCTTCCAATATTGTTTCTGTGCTCAGACGCAGCCACCTATATTGCCGGCACAGCATTGGACGTTAACGGGGGGCAATATTGATGGCAATAGATACTGACATTAATGTTTTAATCGCGGTCAGAGGGGGCTCCAAGCGCGTCCCACGCAAGAATGTGAGACCCTTCTGTGGTTCCTCGATGCTGGAATTGAAAGTAGAACAGGCTTTAAGACTAGAGGGGATAACTGGCGTTGTGGTTACTTCGGAAGATGATGAGATGCTGGAGATAGCTGACAATTTAGGCGCTCGCCCAATGAAGAGAGATTCATACTACGCTAGCGACACTGTGCCCATGGGAGATGTGTATGTACATTTAGCCTCAACCTTAGATTGTAAAGATGTTTTATGGACGCCCGTGACGAGCCCGCTGGTTCAAGATAAAACAATACAAGATTGTATTGACATCTATAAACATAGAGAGGGCCACGATTCGGTTGTGACAGTAAACCTCATTAAAGAATATATGTGGCTGGAAGACAAGGCTATCAATTATGATCCAAAGAACCACCCACGCTCTCAAGACTTGCCAGATATCTACGCGCTTAACTTTGCAGTAAACATACTTCCTAGAGAGTTGATGATCAAAAACAAGAACATTTTGGGTGACAACTTTTATTCTTATATGTTGGACGAGATCGAAGCTATTGATGTGGATACCGAATATGAGTTTATGTTAGCTGAATTTTTATACGAAAAAATGAGAAAAAAATGAAAAACATGAAAGTCTTTATCATCACATATAGACGAACGGACATTTTAAACAAAACTTTAAACGCTCTGTTTAACAAGACGGACTTTCCGTCTATTCCGAACACTGAAGTGAACATTATTAATAATCATTCTGAGTTTCATTTGGATGAAGAGTTTGTAGACAAAGTAAATGTAATTCACAACAATACTCGTCCTGATTGGGACACCGGAAATCTTGCTCGGAATTGGAACGAGGCACTGTTGCACGGCTTTAAAGATTTGAACAACCCCGATGCAAAGATAGTAGTTACAATGCAAAATGATATTGTACTCAGCCCTAATTGGGCCACTAATTTGCTGAAGATGCACAAAAAGTATACTTTTGTGACCGGGCAGCTTGGAGACAACATCGTCAGCTATCGACCCGAAGCGGTGAAGAAGATTGGCATGTGGGATGAACGTTTTATAACCCCAGCGAACAAAGAGGCTGATTATTATATTCGCGCTTTGATTTTTAATAAAGATAAGTCTTTAATAAATGATAGAGTTCATGGTAGACTGTTAAATGAACAAGACGCATTAATGTTGGATACCTCTGAATATCAAGGAGGGGAGCCTACATGGCGTGAGATTAAGTCGAACGACAATTCAAAGGAAGGGTGGTTTCATACATCTCAGATATTTTATTGGAAATGGAAAGACACTTGGAAAGAACAACCGAGTTACTACGGGTGGCTAACGCGCTGGTCTAAAGACTTTATTGATAATCCGCCAACGCCCCCTCAAGTACCTAATTTTGTTCAATATTATTATTTTGAAAAAGACATTGAGCTATCTGATAAGAATTACATTGGTTGGCGCAAGGGTGATTTTTGGCTGGATGCAAACAAATGTTGCGATATAGATATACACCCCTTCAAGGAAGGAGAGAAGTTTAGAAATGATTAAGTTAGTAATCTTTGATTTGGACGGCGTTCTTGTGGACGCCCGCGAGCTACATTACGAGGCGCTTAACGAGGCTTTGGCAGACATTGATGAGAAGTACGTAATTGGCAGACAAGAACACCTGTCAACTTATGACGGCCTTTCTACAACAAAAAAGCTTCAAATGCTGACAGCCAGCAAGCGTTTACCCAAGGATTTACATAATTCTGTTTGGTCCTTGAAACAGCAAAAGACCAAACAGATAATTGATAATTTTACTATTGACAGGCGCATGGCTCGTATCCTTAAAAAGTTTAAGTCAGAAGGCTATACGGTCGCATGCGCTACCAACTCTATTCGCGAAACAGCAAAACTACAGCTTATTCGCAGAGGTTTTTTTGAGCATATTGATTTTATGTATTCTAATCAAGACGTAAATGAGCCAAAGCCGAGTACTGAAATATATCTACGCTCTATGCTGCGCGCAGGATGTGGCCCACACGAAACAGTAATTGTGGAAGATTCACATATTGGTCGGACAGGTGCCCTCAACAGCGGGGCCCACCTGTGCGCAGTTAAGAATAGCGAAGATGTTACTTATGATAAAATAAAATCAGTTATTAACAGTGCTGATGGCAAAAGCAGAACACGCCCTAAGTGGCAAGGAGGCAAAATGAATGTTCTAATTCCAATGGCTGGCGCAGGATCCAGATTTCAACAGGCTGGGTATACCTTTCCCAAGCCGCTTATCGAGGTCAGAGGGAAGCCTATGATTCAAGTAGTCGTAGAGAACTTGAATGTGGACGCTCGTCACATTTTCGTAGTCCAGAAAGAGCACTATGACCAATACAACCTTAAACATCTTTTGGGTTTGATCTCGCCAGGATGTGAGATTATACAAGTAGACGGCATGACCGAGGGGGCCGCCTGTACAACGTTGCTCGCCAAGGAATTCATCGATAATGATGAGCCGCTTTTATACGCCAATTCTGATCAATTCTTGGATTGGAATAGCAATGAGTTTATGTACGCCATGGAGGCTGATGAGGTAGATGGAGGGATGCTTACGTTTACAGCTACCCACCCTAAATGGAGTTTCGCTAAACTCAACGAAGAAGGTTTTGTTTCTGAGGTTGCCGAGAAGAAGCCTATTAGCGACATTGCCACAACCGGCATTTACTATTGGCGCCATGGCTCGGATTATGTTAAGTACGCAGAGCAAATGGTTACCAACAATACTCGCGTGAATAACGAGTTCTACGTGTGCCCGGTGTTTAACGAAGCAATTGCTGCTGGCAAGAAAATTAAGACCTTTCACTTTGATGGGATGTGGGGAATTGGAACCCCCGAAGATTTAGATTATTTTAACAAATTTCACGGAAAATAAATGAAACTAAAAGAACTAGAAATCATCGATACATCACAAAATTTGTATGATGCCTTCAACGGGTTCATTCTCAGCCCTGATACTAAGGTGTTCGGAAAGCTTTTGGCCCGAACATTGTTGGTAGATCAAGTTAAAGACGTTCCAGGCGACATAGTAGAGTGTGGAGTGTTTAAAGGCACCGGAATGCTCACATTTCTGAAAATTAAGCGCTTTTTGTGCCCAAATAGTGGCAAAAAGGTGGTTGGTTTCGACTTTTTTAACTCTGAAAAGCTCATAGAAAGCCTTTCTGGGATTGATAAAGAGGCCATGGACACCCTATTTTGCCAAAGAAATTACGAACATGGTGATGATCAAGCACATATATTTGGCGAATTTGTTAAACATTGTGGCTTTGAAGAGCATGAATTTGAACTTGTGGCCGGCGATATTACTGAAACGGCCGCCAAATATGTGTCTGAGCGCCCGGGCTTTAGGATTTCACTGCTTTATATTGATTTAGATGTAGAAGTTCCCACCTATGAAGCACTTAGTGCGATGTGGGATCGGGTAGTTAAGGGCGGAATGGTAGTGTTTGACGAGTATGCGTTCCATAAATGGTCCGAATCTGCCGGAGTAGACCGCTTTTTTGCCGACAAAGACGTAGAAATTAAGACTTTGAATTATATCTGCCCAACAGCATACGTGGTGAAGAGATGATTTTAATAGCACACAGAGGAAATATCAACGGCCCCAACCCAGTTTGGGAAAATAAACCAGATTATATTGACAAAGCTATTGATAGCGGTTATAATGTAGAAGTAGATATTAGAGGTTCGTTCGAAGATGGCTTATTTTTAGGCCACGACAAGCGCCAATACGAGGTATCGCCCGATTGGCTGTTTGAAAGATCGGATTATTTGTGGGTACACACCAAGGACATTCAAGCCTTGTACGCTTTTACTCAACAAATGAGAGGCTGGAATGCTTTTTGGCACCAAAACGACGCGCACACACTCACTACTGGTGGGTTTATTTGGGCTTATCCTGGCAGCATTCTTACTCCGCGCTCAATTTGTGTAATGCCAGAGATGAGCGAGACTAAATATACCGAACAAGATCTCCAAGTGTGTGCTGGCATCTGTTCTGACTTTGTGAGTAATTATAAATGAAATTTGCATGGCAACAAATCCCGTCATCAGTGGTATCTGAATTACTGTGTAATACAGGACTTGATGGTGTCGTCATCGATACAGAACACGGCTTCTTTAATAATGAGACTTTGTTTAATTGTATACAAATAATAGACACACTAGGAAAGTTATGTTATGTAAGAGTAACAGAACCAAACAAAGCTTTAGTTCGGGCATGTTTAGATGCGGGCGCTGACGGGATAATTTTTTCGACTGTCGAGACTGCCGAGCAGTGCCAGCTAATTCAAGAGATATGTAAGTATCCTCGTTACGGAGGCAAGCGCGGTCTCGGCCTTGTCCGACAAAATCGATGGGGAAAGAGCGCCCTGCTTAGTCACCCCCCGCGCATCATAGCGCAGATAGAGACTGAAGAAGGCATCGAGAACATAGAAGCAATTGCTGAATATGCCTTTGACTTTTACATGATTGGGCCGTATGACCTGTCGGCTAGTTTAGGAGACCCCGGGAATTTTGATAATCCTGAATACTTGGAATCTCTTCAAAAGGTGCGCACGGTCGTGCCATTGCATGAAATGGCGGTCCATATTCCTACAGATGTGCAAAATCAATTACAAAAATATCAAGTATATGGTATTATAGCTGTAGGAATGGATACTACTGGTTTGCTACAATTTTATAAGGAGATAGTGTAGATGAAGATAGTGATTACCACACATCCTTTTAACTATGAGGATCCTGCCGTCGCACCTTTATTGCAACAATTAAGAGATGCTTGCGGCGCAGAAATTAAGTTCAATAATAAGCTGCGAAAATTTTCATCGCAAGAGCTTTTAGAAACACTATCATTCGAAGAGCCTGATATTATAATCGCTGGTACCGAGCGCTATGGCGCTAAAGAGTTAGATCTATGCAAAAATCTCAAGATGATTTCGCGAGTAGGCATAGGTCTCGATTCACTCGATCTGAGGGAGTGCCAGCGCCGAAAGATTGTCGTGGCGTATACACCAGATGCTCCGAGCAATGCTGTCGCTGAATTGACGATTTCTCAGATTCTTTCGCTATTGCGCTCTACTCACAAGGTCGACGCCGAAATGAGAGCGGGAAATTGGTCTCGAATCATCGGCCGCGAATTAAGAAACTGTTGTGTAGGGGTTATCGGGAATGGTAGGATCGGTTCATTGGTTATTGAAAAGCTTGAAAGTTTTCGACCAAAAAAGCTTTTATATACCGATACAGATTTATCTCGAAAATGTTATCCGAACCATTTTTGGTCAACTAAAGAGCAAATTTTGAAGGAATGTGATGTTATTTCTGTTCATATTCCTCTAAACGAGAAGAATTTAAATTATTTGAAGGAGAAGGAATTGTCACAGCTTAAACAAGACGTTGTTCTAATCAACACTTCTCGCGGTGGTATCGTTAATGAAGACGCACTATTTTATTGGCTCAAGAAGAACCCGCATGCTAGCGCAGCTATAGACGTATTTGAAGATGAACCCTACAATGGCCGGCTATTAGGGTTATCCAATGTTCTGCTATCACCACACCTCGGATCTTGTTCCCGAGATAGTCGACTCTCAATGGAGATGGGCGCCACAATGGAAGTGCTAAACTTTATTAATAAGCGCCCACTGCATAACGAGGTGTTGGTTTGAAAAAGAAAGCAGTTGTTTTTGGCGGCAGTGGGTTTCTCGGTTCTCACATGATAGACTATCTTTTAGAGGAAGAATATGAGGTAACCTCATTTGATCTCGCTGCACACCCATCGTTGGATAAAAATAATAATATTATAGGCGATATCCTAGATACTGCTTTGGTGGATGAGGCTGTCCGAGGCGCCAATGTTGTGTTTAATTATGCAGCAATTGCCGACATAGAGGAATGTATTAAAGATCCAGTTAAAGCTGTGAAGACAAATATTATGGGGAATGTTATAGTTTTGGATGCATGCGCTAAACATAAGGTTGGGCGATATATGTTTGCAAGTTCAGTTTATACAGAGTCTTTACTGGGAGGGATCTACAGCTCTACTAAAGTGGCATCTGAATCATTAATCAAGGATTATAATAAATATCATGGAGTAAATTACTCTATTTTGAGATACGGAACCGTTTACGGGCCCGGCAGTAACTGCAATAATAGCGTGTATCGATTTTTAGAGGGCGCCCTTCAAAATAAAAAGATTGTTTATCAGGGCACTGGCGACGAGCGCCGCGAATATATTCATGTGATGGATGCCGCGCGCCTATCATTTTTATCGCTGAAAGAAGAACATAAAAACTCTACTCTGATCCTAACGGGACATAAGTCCTTAAAGGTTAAAGATTTGTTTGCTATAATAAGAGAAATCTTAGGTGATGACATCCGTGTTGAATTTGGTTCTCAAGAAAATGAACAATTACTTAAATCTCACTATAAAACAACCCCTTATTCATACAGTCGAGATCTACCTGTCAAATTGGTAGGCGCCCAACACATTGACATTGGCGCCGGATTATTACAATGTATCAAAGAGCAAGATAATGAAAGAAATAAATGATATTTTGAGCTACACTATTTCTCAGTATAAGAGGATCCTCTCTTTACCGGAATGGAATGTTCTAGAAAGCTTATTTAAAGAAAGCAAAAGCATATTGATTTGTACGCATGGCGGCAACATAGCCATCGCCCGACATCTGTCTTCTAATTTATCTCGACATCTCGGCTGGCAAAAGAATATACAAACGCCAGATAGCGACATAGTTGCCATTTGGCACGGAGACTATGAATACGATTCTTGGCTCACAAGCTGGTTAGAATCCAAGCTATCATGCCATGAGGATACGAGCAAGGTTCTTGTTCTTGGACTTTCTTCTTCTGGCGCCTCCCCCGATGTTGATAGAGCCGTAGGCTGGGCCCACAAGCGCGGGATCCCGAATGCCTACATCTCTGCTCGTCCTATTGATCCAGAGATCTCCGCTATAAATGTTGTCACCAACATGCGCCACTATTATGCCTCCGAAGTAATGTTCATGTCTCTATGTTATCGTTTGTTAAATTGTTGCGGAGTAGAAACTCAACAGATCAAGACCCTCACCGATGATGTACCTCAGAAGATTAGAGAAAATAGTTATTCTGATGAACTTGACAATGTGGGGATCGACTTCGACGGTGTAATTCACAGGAATTCCAAAGGCTTTTATGATGGCACCGTCTATGACGTTGCGATTGAGGGCTCTAGAGCAGCCCTAGAAAGATTAAGCAAGAAGTACAGAGTTGTTATTTATAGCGCGAAGGCTCGATTTGATAGAATGATAGTCAACGGAAAAACGGGTGTCGATCTTATCTGGGAGTGGCTCCGAGAGAACGACATGTCTCAGTATGTAGCAGAAGTAACTGCTGAAAAGCCCAGAGCACGCTTTTATATTGATGATAAAGCTATTCGTTTTACGGATTGGGATTCTGCATTTAAGATGATCGAGGAAGTTGATGGCTAGATGTTTGGTCACAGGTCACGAAGGTTACATTGGATCACACCTTTATCAAAAACTTCAGCAACTCGGTCACGAAGTGATGGGAATTGATTTGATGTCTATAAAGCAAATGGGAGATGTGAGAAGCGATAAGTTTCTTAAAAGCTCTAAGTGGCGATCGTTTAAG
>Ga0098035_1000368_pt1 | contig 23009 bp, 54 predicted proteins | sample 3_EtaG_FD_75046 | JGI IMG/M metagenome (GOLD analysis project Ga0098035, IMG submission 75046) | Marine viral communities from the Subarctic Pacific Ocean - 3_ETSP_OMZ_AT15126 metaG | ecosystem: Environmental > Aquatic > Marine > Oceanic | place: Pacific Ocean | collected 2015-01-07
CGGCTGTTGGAGCAACGGATCGAGTTCCTCGAGCGCAGGAGATAGAGAGATGAACGTGAGCGACTACCTTGATCTAGCCATTCGGATGTCGATGATCGGCATGGGCAGCTACGTGCTTACCGGTCAGGTTTGCAAGCCAGCCATCCGAATGATCGCCAAATACATGGACGACGACGGAAAGCTATCGAAGGGAACGGAGGCGTTTCTTCGCTGGCTGACCCGAGCCACGGCGATTGTTCTGGGCGGAGCTATGGGTGCGCTGCCTCTGTGGCCGGATACCCTCCAGGGCTCCTGGGGGCCCATCTTAGGCCTCGTGGGCGGCTCGCTTGCCCCTGGCATCTACGCAGCAGTCAAAAAAGCCCTGCCAGCCGCTGTTGCTCGTTTGGTCTCCGGGAAGGGGCTCAAGGACAGATGAACTCTGGTCTTGTCGTTTTGCTTGTGGTGCTGGCGCTTGCCCTTGGTGCGGCTGCGTGGAGGTTTCCGAGGCTGAGGGCTGGCCTTGGGGTGGCCGCTGCTGCCGTTGCTGGGCTCGCCGCCCTGGTCGTAGCCCTCCTCTCTGCAAAGGGGAACGTGAGGGCAGCCGTTCGGCAGGTAAAGGCCAAGCGCAAGGTCAAGAGGGCCCTGGTGGAACACAAGGAGGCGATGGCTGTAGAGGTCTCTGCAGTCGAGGAAGCTCAAGGGGAGCTCGAAAAGATCGTGGAGAGCAACGAAGAGACCCCTGACTTGCAAGAGCTAGCCGACGCATTCAACGACAAGTTCTCGAAACTATGAAGAAGATCGTCACCCTCTGGACTTGGTTTTTCTGCTTCCTGGTGTGGGCGCTGACCTCTGGGTGTGCCCACTTCCCGGTCGGAAGCACGCTCTTTCCCGTTGACTTCCCTCGAGTGGACATTCCTGAGCCCGAGGTTCCCGCTCCAGACGAGGGGTGGTGCGAGGAAGCTAAGCCTATCGGCCCTGGGTCGGATGTGGAGTGCATCGGAATCCTGACCCCGCCTCACAAGCTCAGCCTGCTGATGGCCGAGGGGGACATCCTTGACCAGACAAGGTCGGTCATTGAGACCTCCTACAAGGGTCGACAGGCGGACAGGGAATACGCGGCTTCAATTCTGCAGGCCAGAGACGAGCAGCTCAGGATTGCAAAGGAAAAACATCCCAAGCTATTTGGCCTTGGTTTGGGGATTGGCGGCGGTGTTACGATGGGATTCGTCGTAGGGATTCTTGCGGCAACCGGTTCCAATTGAGAAGACAATTCCAATGAAGTACAAGAAGACAACGGTCGGCTCTGCTTACGGAAAGTCGCCCAAAAAGAAACCAAGGAAAAAGAAGAAGGTCAGTCGGCGTGGTCGACGCCCTGCACCGTCTTCCAGTAGGACTCGGAGTAGGTAATGGCGACAGCGACTACAGCGAAGCAAGGGACTCCAATTGGAACCGTCCTGTTCACCCTGACAGAGACCTCCACCACGGCGTCTGCAGTGAACATGGACGGTGGCGGTGGCTCGATCATCATGATTGAGATCGACAACTCGTCCAACACGGCTGCGGCCTACGTCAGTCTCTACGCCGCTGGCAGCGCCACGGTCGGTACGACAGACGAGGACTACGTTTTCATGGCTCCCGCGTCGACTCGAATCACGTATGCCTGCCCCGAGGGTGCTGTATACACAACGGGCCTTACTGGCGCAATTGTGTCGGCTCCTGGTGGCTCTACCGGGCCTGGCGTCACCGTCACCGCATACATCCTATCCAATACCTAGGAGAACAAGATGGCTGTTGCTGTTGCTAGCTCTGGAGTTTCGAGCCCATTTTCGGTTCGGTCTTTGGACATCGCAGACCTCGAGAACACGGGCCTGTCGGACTTTGTGAGTGCTTCTGCCACGGTGTACACCCTGGACTTGGACAACTCTGCGAACGGCGCGATCACGTACTTCAAGCTGTACGACAGCGCCAGCCCAACGTATGGGACGACCGACCCCAATTTGATGATCTTGGTGGCTGCCTCCACCCGTCAAGTGTGGTCCGTCGCCCAGGGCTTGTCGCTCTCCGCTGGGTTTTCCGTCGCCGCATCGGATGCGAACGGGCCAGACGCGGGGTCTAACCCCGGCTCGGCGTTCAACATGAGTGTGGTGCTGAGCTAGGCCCGAGGCAGCAGAGACGGCCAGTTCTCGGCCATCATCGGCATTAGAGCTCCGAGCCTCGCCTTGTCGTCTGTGATTTCCTCCCAGGTCACTTCCTGGTTGTGAATCGAGGCGATTGGGTTGTCTGCCAGGGCTTCTAGGGCGTAGGAGAACGCCTCGTCGGTGTCTTCACCGAAGCCAACTACGGGGATTGAGAAGCAGTACGCGCGCATTTTGCCTTCTTAGCTCTGATGAACCTGTAGATCGCACTGTGGCAGTCTCTGCAGATGACATCGTACCCGAGGTCGACACCGACAAGACCACCAGACTCTCTCACATAGACCTGTCCTGGGGCGCAAAAGTCTTTCCCGATGGGGTTTTTACACCAGTCACACACCCCGTCCGCCCTCACGACAATGTCTGTGGCAATGCGCGCCAGCTGCTCTTTTGACGTAATCACCTGGCCCCCTTCCACATCTTCATAAAGCTGAAGCTCCTGAGCGGCTTTGTAGAGCTGCGGTAGTAGTGTTCGTGGCCACAGCTGCATCTCTGTATCCAGAACGGCTCAAGGCGGAGGCTTTTGATGTACTCCTCGTCTGGCAGATCGGAGTTGGGCCCCTGCTTGTGTAGCTTCCAGGCGCTGAACTGGTGTTGATGCCTTACTTTTTGCGCCACGGCGTAGACTCCTGCACCACGAGCCGCCAGTCATCCTCGTCCAGGCTCTTGAGCGACATTATGAGGGCCTTTAGCGCCTGTTCCCTGGTCCAGCCAGCCGGAAGCAGGGAAGACGTCCCACCGAGGTCATAGAGGGCCTCAATGATGGCGCCCCTTCTCTCCTGGTCCTTGGTCACCACAAGGGCGGTGCGAAGGATGTTGATCGCGTCCCTCTTGTGAATCATCTCTTTCATTCCCCAAGAATCCTCCGGCAGTACTCAGCGATGCACCCAGCGTCAGCGATGTTGTCGTCTGGCTTCTTCTTTCGCCCTGGCGTCAGGTCGAGGGATGGAATCAGCCTTCGGCAGGCAGAGATGCTTCTGGGCTTTGGGTCTCCAGAGCCTGGACAAATCTCGGTCTGCCATCTCTTTGGTTGGACAATGTCGTATCGGCATCCAATGCCCGAGAGCCAGCCGTCCAGGCGACCCCAGTTCTTGCCCATCGTAATGGCCGAGCTCGCGCCCATCTTTGGTGCGGGTCTCGAGCCGAGGGCTTCTATGACGGCAACGACGCTGTCTGGGCTGCAGCCCTCGTCACAGCAGTGTCCATCCAGCCAAATGGTGAGAGTGGTGAGGTCCAGGTCTTTGCCGACGTGCGGCAGCTTCAGGGACGAAGCAAGAGAGCCGTCCCTCCGAAGAAGTACAGCTGCTCCCTGCTTGCCTGGGTCTACTCCGAGGTAAAGCATCGGCGTGCCCTCCCCGGAACCCCGCCGTCGCCATACGAAACCGACGGCGGGGCCGGCTGTGCAAGCAGCCCCTCAAACCCCAAGGCTACCTGCCGGCAGGCGGACCATTCCGCCCCCGGCACACACAACTTCCTAGAAGGGGATTTCTTCATCGTCGTTGAAGTCTGGTTCTGTGTTGGTGTCTTCGGGCTCCTTTGTGTCGTCAACGCACTCGTTGAAGTAGAAGACTGGATAGCCGTTCTTGTTCGTCTTTTGACGCATCTTGACGGTCTTGCCCTTCAACTCTCCCTGGATGGACCCAGCCTTGTTGTTCTCCTTGTCGAAGATGGCTGCAAAGGATGGCTTCTCTCCAGTCAACAGCACCACATCGCCGGCCAAGATCCCCATAGAGATTTCGTTCACCTTCGTGAACTTCTCGATGTAGGAGCCCTTGCAGACCCCCTCAGTCACGCGAAGCCCCCACTTGTACCAGAGGACGCCCTTCCCCTCCCAATAGTTGAAGAAGACGACCCTCACGAGGTACTCGCCGTCTTCCAGCTCGGCCACCTCAGGAAGCGCCTGACCGTCAGGAGTGCTCCTGTCTTCTGGCTTTGCCTCATCCCACATCATCGAAAGTTCCTTCATCGTGCTCATTTTGATTCTCCTTCTTTGTCTTCACCCGCATCGGGGCTGCTGAACGCCTTCTTGAACTCCGCTGCAAGCGCCGCGAAGCTCAACTCCATTGTTTCTGGAAGCGGCCTGCCGAGCTCACCTCGTTGACCGCACTCAATGTGAAACTCGTCGCTCAAAAACGGTGTTGTTCTGAGCTGTCGAGCCCCGCCCTCAACGACCTCCGCTCGAAAGATGAAGTCGACCGAGCCGTGCAACACCTTTCTTGCCGACCCGGGCAGGGCCGACGTGATGAAGGTTGTTCCTGCTCGCTTGCCGTTGTCGTCGATCTCCTTCTCCTGTCTCTCGTGGCTGACGAAGACCAACGCCATGTCCAGCGCACGGAGATTCGCAATCGCAGCAGACAGCTTCCGACGAGCCAGCTTGTAGCCCTTGCCAAAGCCCGGATCTCCGAGGTCGACCCAGCCGTTGGCGTTGCACACGTCGTCTTGAAGAAACTCGTAGAGGTTGTCGACTGTGTCGACGACCACGGTCTTCCACCTGTGCTTCTGGTCTCTCAGGCCCTTCACTGTGTTTGTGAAGTCAGTCCACGAGCTGATCTGCATTTCTGCAGCCTCCATGGCCGCAGTCCCTGGCTCAGTGGCCAGGAACAAGGCGTCGTTCCACTGGTTCGCAAACGTCGTCTTGCCGACCTTTGGCGGGCCGTAGATCAGCCAGACGTACTGCGACATTCGCCTCTTTGGCTTGTGTTTTTCTTTCGGGATTTTCACACCCATGAAAATGTTCCTTCCTTAGTCCAGTTCGGGATGAAGTTTTTCTTCGACGGCGAACGACCCTCGGTCGAGCGCACCGCAACAAAGGTCCAGAAACCTGCATCGTCCGAACCTGCCGACACAACTCTCAGTGTTTCGGATGGCGAGTTTGCCAGCCTCAAGAGCCAAAATCCTCTTGTGAATCTCCCAGGCCTCCTGCCGCCAGAGGGTCATCTGAGCCTCGCTCCTGGTGAGGAGTTCCTCAAGGAAGTAGAACTCCGGTCGAGACCGGTAGTCGTTGACGATTCGTTCTCGGAACTCAACAATGCTCTCCTTCTGGCGTTTTCTGATTCCTGGCTTTTTGATTACGCGATACGTCGCGTGCCGCACCGGCTGACCCTGAAGGACTGACGCTGCCTCCATGTAGGCCGAAACCTGGTAGTCGATCTCGAGCCTGTCGACGTAGCTCGCGTCGATTGAAGACGCTGTCTTGAACTCCCAGACCCTGCCAGGTGACAGCCCGTCGATCTTTCCACCAAAAGAGTGAGCCCGGGAAGACCTTCCAGTTCGAGGGTTTTTCAGTGGGATTCGGAACTGGACCTCCCGCTCGCTTGGCCACTCCTTCCAGAGATCCAGAGCCCCGCTCACCATCGCAAAAACCGTGACCGCCGTCGTCTCAATGGTTCGCTTCTCCTCCGAGGTCCAAGCAGCCTCCGCCGACTCTCTGAGAAAATCTGCCGCAGCCTCAGCGCTCGACACCTCAATGCCATGATGGACCGCAGAGCCGATGTCGAGGGGAACCCGCCCGCCCCGTGCCCGCAGTCGCTCGATCTTCCGAAACGAGTACAGCTGCTCGCACTTGCCAAGCATCCGCAAACCCGATTGGGTGATGTCTCTCATGCTCTCTCCTTCCTAAACATCATACATTTGTGTTTTTCTTAAAGTCAAATCTTGTCTGACAAAAGTCAGACCGCTATGATCGCGACCAGGAGGTGCTTTGTGGACGAAAAAAGTTATACCGGAACCAGACTTTTGCGTGATTGGATCGCAAAGGAGAATCTGACAAGAAAGGACGCCTCAGACCGACTGAACTCTGGGCTTCCGACCCTAGACTCTTGGCTTCAGGGTCACCGAAGGCCTGGGCTCGCCGCAGCTCAGGTCATCGAGGCCGCAACGAGCGGCTTTGTGAAGGCAAACGACTGGCTTACCGAAGAGGAGGTGGCCTCAGTCCGCCTCGCCACGCACAGCTCGACCTGACGTGGCCCGAACCCGAACAATCAAGCCGTGCTTCTTCAGGCACGAGGGCCTTGCTTCCTGTAGTCCAAGTGCAAGGCTGCTCTTCGTTGGGCTGCTGCAACTGGCAGACAAAGAGGGGCGACTGGCTTGGGGTGCAGACGTCAAGGACCACTGCTTCCCCTACGAGGATGTTGATGCTGTTGAGCTGGCTGAAGAGCTCATTGCTGTCGATTCCATCCGTGTCTACGCCGCTGATGAAAAGGTTTACATTCTTTTCACAAACTTCGCCAAGCACCAGAAAGTCCCTGTTTCTGAAAAGGAATCTGCCCTTCCGGCTCCGGATACGGGGTCCATGGCGACTTCTCTTTCTGAGGCCCTTGGCTTGCCGCCCAAAGAGAGGCCTGCTCCTAAGAAAAAGAGAAACCCTAAAGTATCACTCGAAGAAAACCCTAAGGTGATACATGAGGGTTCGGGGGGTTATGACGTCATAGATTCCGTGATACCCTCAGCCCGACGAACGGAGGGCTGTCTAGACTTAAGACAGTCTAGTTTGTCTATCCAGTTAGTCAGTCCTGTCCAAGAAGAACAAGACTCTTGTCTTGTACTAGAAGACTTCTCAGATCTAGACCTTGGCGTTCGTCGGGTCTGGGCTACCTACCGGAAGTACCACCCTCGCAGCAGGACAACTCCTCCCAGGTCTTGGACAGAGATCGTAGAGTCTTGTCTTGCTGAGTACTCAGCTGACGACCTTTGCATCACCATCCGCTGGGCTAAGGAGTCCAGGGACTACGCCTACATGCGTTCAAAGAACATCGACAAGCTCAACAACATCCTGGCCCCCACGAAGCTTCCTGGAAGGGTTGAGTCGGCTTTGGAGTGGGCAGGAATTACGACCTCCATGGATTCGTTCCTCGAAAAGAACGCCCAAGCAGCTCTCCGCTACTTCGACGAGTGCGGTGCTTATGGGCGAGCCATGGGTCCCGGAACACTTATCCACTACATGGCTGAGTACGGACTCCCCGTCCCAAGCCCTGAGGTGGAAGACCAAGTCATCACCTGGCTGAAGAAAAGGAGAGAGTAGTGAGGGCTATGTACATCAAGACAGAGCGCTATGAGAGGGCTGTTATGGGAGCCGTTCTCTTGTCTGGCGAGACCGCCTATCACGAGGCGGAGTCAATGGGTCTTTCTGGGGACCACTTCGGTGTCCCCGTGTTGTCTAAGCTTTGGCGGGCAGTTGGGAAAGACATCCAGGAAGGAATTGTCCCCACTGCAGCGGTCATCTTCGAGCGCCATGCACCTTCGCTTAAGGAGGCCGGTGGGTACTCGTGGCTCATTGGGTTGATGGATGATTGTCCCTCTGCGGTTCAGCTGCCGACCTATGTAGACCAGCTCCTCGAGGGAGATAGAAAGAGAAGGCTTGTTCTCGCAGCGGAACAGTTGATAGAGGCAGCGAAAACTCCCTCGTCCAAAGCAGAAGAACTGGAAGCGATAATCGAACGTGCCGTGGCTGATTCCGTCAGGGAATCTGGGGGCTCCGTCGAACTCGATACGGCAGCGACCATCGTTCAGGGTTGGCTTGACCATAAGCACCGGGTTCTCCTTGGTGAGGTCCCCGACAACGAACTGAAGTGGGGGCTACGTGCGGTTGACCGGTTCGTCACCGCTGGGCCTGGCCACCTTGTGGTGATCGGGGGAAGGCCGAAGATGGGGAAGAGCCAGCTGGCGATGAGCCTGATGTCGAACATCGCCAGACACCATGGGCCCACCCTCTTCTGCTCTGCAGAGATGGGCAGAGAGGCTCTTGCGAGGAGAATTGCCTCGTCCTCCATGGACATAACCAACAGAGACCCGGAGCGCTTCCACGCAGCGTCTGCTGCCGTGTTCGACGAGTGGGCTGGCGTTCCGATGTTTTTCGACTACCGAGCCCGAACCGTTGGTGCAGTTGCTACATCCATCCGGTCGGCCCACAGGAAGTACGGGATTCAGGCAGCAGCGATTGACTACCTTCAGCTATTGGACATGGACGATGCGCGCACCGAGGAAGAGGAGATTGGTAGGGCTTCTAAGAGATTTAAGCTCCTTGCGGAAGAACTCGAAATCCCGGTCGTCCTTCTTGTCCAGGTCAACCGACGCTGCGAAGAGCGAGCCGACAAGCGTCCCATTATGTCGGATATCCGTGGATCTGGTCGGGTTGAGCAGGATGCGGATGCGGTGGTCTTTGTCTATCGAGAGGTTTCCTACAACGAGAGGTTCCCAAGGCCGAACCAAGTAGAGCTGCTCATAAGGGCGAACAGGCACGGTCCAAGCGGAACAGGAATCTCGTACTGGAAGCCAGGTGGCGGGTGGTTCCGAGACCCACAGCCGTGGGAGATCCCCAATCGAGAAGACCCCGGCTAGCGCACTAACCGGGGCCGTCTCTGGAGGCGCCGCCCACTGGTTGCGGGCCGAAGCGGGGGCCCACACCGAGGGGTCGGGGTGTGCCAGGGGCGGCGAGGCTAAGAGATGGTAGCGCTGCTATGGCTTGGCTACAAGCCTCCTTCTCACCCTGGCTGGCGGAATGCCCAGCCCGTTTCGGTACCTTCTAACCGTCTCGGGGGACATCAGGATGCCGCAGTGCCCAGCCTCTGTGGCCACGTCCTCGTCGGTTGCATTAGGTAGCACCCGAAAGAGCTCCGCGACAACCTCCTCCTTCCTTTCTTTGTCGGTCGACGCCGTCGGGATGACGGAGCCAAGTTCGGAACAGACGGGGCACAGGTCCCAGGTCTCCGTGCTGGACACGGCCTTCCTTCTCCAGCCGGTCGGGTAGCGAATTGGAAAGACAATCCAGTCTTCCTTTCTGCATTCGTCACAGCGGACGACGGTGAACCTCATTAGCGCTTTACTCCTCTCACCTCATCACCCCCCTTGCCCAACCACTACGCCATACCGCTCAAGGATGGCCCTCTCCTTGTGGCTGGGTATCCCCCTCTTTGTCCTGGCCTCCCAGACGGCCTGAACGGAGACGCCAAGCTCCTCAGCAAGCACAACGTCTGGCACTATCCCGAGCTTCCCCCCGTAGTCCTTTCTCTTGACTCCCGGGGTGAGCCCGACTCCGAATCTCTTCAGGGTTGCCCTGGCGGTTACGACGTGGATTCCCCACTTCTTCGCTAGCCCTTCGGTGCTTCCGAGCTGTTCAAAGTCAGCGAGAAACTCGCTTTTCCTTTCGTCCGGAACGGCTCTTTGTCTTCCCATGACTGCTCTCCTTTTCTGAGTTGATGATTTGCTCTGCAATTCGTTGCGCCATGACTGGCGTGACGCTGTTTCCAATTTGTCTGTACTGGCTCGCCTTCGTTCCTTTGAACGGGTAGTTCGGCGGGTAGTCCATCAGGGTGGCGCACTCTTCAGTTGTTAGCCGACGTCGCTCGTCCGCAGGACCGTCGACCCAGGGCCCTGCGTTGCCGATACGAACCGCAGGGATGGTGGTACACGGCTCGTCCGTCAGGTCTCGATAGTTCCTCTTGTGTGCGACCTCTGCGGACTGCGGGTTTCTTCCGCCTCCGATCACTCGAAGCATCTGGTTGCCTTTGCCTCCGATGGTTGGAGCGGGCTCGTCTGTGCTGGCTGGTCGCTCCTGCCTGGGGTTGTTGTTCGAGTTGCGGCTGCCGCTGAGCTCGCCTGTCAGGCCTAGCGCCTCTCCAACCGTGTTCCACGGAAGAAGGTGTCCGTTGAAGAGCTCCGTCTTGTCGGGGTCTCCGTGGGTTGGGCGCGGCCAATTGATGTGGCGTGGTCCAGCGACGATGTAGACCCTTCGTCTGTGCTGGGGAACCCCAAAGCTCGAGGAGTTCAGGACGGCCCAGCCAACCCAGGCGAACCTCTTCCTCAGGTCGCCAAGGATCACCTCGTTGAAGTAGGCGTTTGGGCATAGCTCTTTCCCGACGCAGTGCCGCCCCTGCTTGCAGGCACCCTTGTGGTTGGTGAGTCCCAACACATTCTCTCCGACGAACCAGGTGGTCTCGGTAAAGTCGATGGCTTCGACTGTCCAGGGCCACCCGTTCCGCCCGTCTTGCGCCCCTTTCCTTTTGCCTGCAGTTGACCATGCCTGACACGGGAAAGACGCCCACAGGAGGTCTGGGACGGCCTCCTCGTACAGAGACAGGTCTCTGACGTCTGCCTGGAGCGCAGGGAGCCCAGCAGCTCTTAGAGTGGCGCAGGCGTCCTTGTCCTTCTCAATGCAGGCGATGTGGTGTAGCCCAGCTGCCTTGAGGCCGATGGCGGCCCCACCAGCTCCAGCAAATAGCTCAAGCACCTTCATCTTTCTTCTCCTTCTCTTTTGTGGCGCACTTACTCGTCCTCGTCATCCACCTCAAACCAATCCCAATCGCTCGCGGACATCGTTGGATGCGGTATGTGTTCGTAGTCGAACTCGTGGGCGATATGTTTGATGTTGTTTGCGTCCATGACGTACGAGTTGGGGCCAACCAAGCTCTCTCCGAATTCGGCAAACACCCCGTGCTCGCATGAATCAAGCAAATGCTCGAGCGCCTTGTCGAACCTTTCCCCTTCGACCTCGTAGGTGACCCACACGTAGTGCTTTGCTTTGATCCGAAACCTCTTAACCTCGTTGTTCATCTTCCTTCTCCTTCCCATCCAGCCTTCGGGTAGCCGAGCTGGCTTTTGGTTTGCACACCTTTGTCCAGTGTCCAGATGTAGACATGGTTTCCCGGGTGCCTGACCTTCCTGAGAAGGCCATCGTTCGTAAGTCGAGACACGTACGAGACTCCGTTCTCGCCGTGCCGAATTGTTGGGGCTCCGCACCTAACGAGGGACCTGTAGGCCCCGTCGCCTCCGCGCTCGCCCTGACGTATCTTCGAGAGCGCCCTTCTGCTGACGAACTCCCCGTTAGGGGCAAAGTGGTGGGTGGACCTACCGGACCTACCCAGATACTTGCCGTTGTAGGCCTGGTAGATCGTTCCAATGTGCCCTGGCTTTACCAACCCATCGGGCGTTGTTCTCGGGATTGGATCTGCGTAAGAGAGGACAGCCTTCAGCTCTGGAGCGGACTTCCTTAGGAGCTTGAAGGCTCTAGAGAGGAACCAGGTCTCCCCGTTTGCCGGCACGTCGTCCAGGAGAACAAACCTGCCGAGCTCCACGCCCTCTGAGGGGTCTAGGTTGGGTGCGTAGCAGGGTATGGTTCGTATTTGGCATGGGACGCTGAAGACAGCGACACCCACAAGCCCGTCTCCGGCTCGATAGAGACCCATCCTCCGCCTAGCTGGCGGATACGAAGCACTGTAGTGGTGGGTGCAGACGAACGACTTTGCGTCCATCTCCGGCATCTCCTCCACCCCGTACTTAGATGTGTCTATCGGCTCTCCCTTCGGCCTGTAGGAGGTTCTGTGCTGTCGCCACCGCTGACACATTCTCCGCACCCGCCTGGTGCCCATCACTCACCCCCCATCTCGGCGGCGAAGGCGGCGGCTATAGCTGTCTGCTCGACGGCTTTGAGCCGGCCCCACCAGTGCGCGGCTTTGTCGTCGTTGTTCAGGTCAAGGCGCCCAGCGGGCTCCTCGACCGTTCCGTTGTCTCCATCACCTCCTCGCGGAGTGGGGTTGGTGGCGCCGCACTTGATGTTCCAGAGCCGCGTGTAGAGCTTGTCTGGGTTGCCGTAGTCGGCGGGCAGATGGCGGTGACAGGAGAGGCACTCAGCCACCTCGTCAGCGGTCCAGAACTCCAGGCCAGCAGGCATCGTTACGTTGGCGCTCATTCTTCCCCCCCTTCCTCGCTGTACACCCAGGACCGCTCTGTCCACTCGCGTCCAGTGGCAGACGGGTCGCCGCAGCATTCATGGTCAACAACCTCGATGCCCTCCCGTTCCATCACGTAGTCGCCAGGGCCGAAGGTGTTACGGCCCTGGTCTCTGAACAGATCCTTGTTGCACAACCTCTCAAGGGCCTCCTCAAAGGATGCCGCCTCAACCCTGTAGGTGATTTGCACCTCATGCCTCGCTTCTATGTTGTAGATACCCATCTCTCTATCCTTCCTTTTGTGGCGGCTCGAGGCCTGCCTTCACAGCGCCAGCGGGGAACTTGTACGTCCTCCCTGTGTCGACGTGTTCGCCCAACACGGTGTACTTCTTGCCCCTGGGCTTGATGCCTGAGACCCGGTACGCGCCGTTGTAGGTCTTGAATGTCTTCCCGTAGTCGTCGGGGCTAAGCCCGAACCTGGCGGCGTACTTCCGGAACTCAGTCTCTCTCGGGTTGATGGCATCGCCGCTTGCGGTTCTCTCGGGAACCACGAACTTGAACGCCACTGGGATCTCAGTCTGGGAGTACGTGCAGCTCTTCCTAGATACGATGATGCCGTGTTTCGTGGCGATGCGGCCCAGGGCCTCCTCCGCCTCATCAAGGAGTATCTTCACAGTGCTTCGATCAACAAAATCAATAGTCATCTCTCTATCCTTCCTTTTGTGGTGACTAGCTCGCCTTTCTCCTAACGACGAACTCGCCTCCGGTAAGTCCCGAAAGGGCAAGAACCGCCTTATGCGGTTTAGTCCTCGGTGGAACCATGACTGCCGTGTTCTTCTTTTCGTATGAGATCGAGTAGCCCGACCTCAGGTAGAGGAGGAGATCGCTAACGGTCATGGACGTTCGTTTGCAAACGATCTCCCCCATCACTCATCGTCCTCCAGTATCTCGTCCATGATGTCTAGTACCGTCTTCTTGACCATCGTCCTTAGGCTTCCGGTGTCGATCTCCGACGCCTCTATCAGGTCATCAACGAGCTGCATAATTTCGCTCGCAGCACGAGGCCTGTTCCCCGCCGCCGGGGTTAGGTAGTGGAAGAGGGTTTTGGCGGCCCTTGCTCGAGCTTCCGCCTTTCTGTTGTTCATCCCTGTCTCTCCGTGTGAGGGGTTAGTTTTGGGTTAGCTCGTAGGCGCGACTGACGAGAGACATCCAGTCATCCTCGTGGTCGTACCTGGCATAGACGGGGGCCCAGTCGTCGCTCCATGGGCTCAGCCCAGACTCGCGCACCTCCTTGAGCAGGATGTCTGCAACGGCGGAGGTCAAGGCGTGAAAGCCCTCGCTTCCTATCAGGGGCGACAGCCACTCCTCTACGTTGTGTCTGGACGTGAATCGTAGGGGCCTTGTGTTGTCGTCAATCATCTCTCTCCTTGCTGGTCTTCCATGAGCCACTCCATGGGGAGCCGGCTTTGGCCCAGTGTTTTGTCGCTCTCGTAGTTTCTTTCGGCTAACCGGATTACCCATTCGGGGCTTACGCCAGTCGACTCCGAGAGGTGCAACAGGTTGGTGATTAGGTCCGGTATGGACTCCGAGTTTGGGATGCTTTCTATGTGGAACTCCGGGTATGCGAGGTCCTTGTGGGCGTGCAGAACCTCTTCCGCGTTTTCTATGGCGACCCTTAGCCGCCCCTTGTTGATCATGGTTGCTCCTTCTTTGCCTTGGCCTTGATGTGGGTCACGTTGCCGTAGCCACGGCGTCGCCACTTGAGGAACCGATTCTCATCTTCGATTGCGCTCCACTCCGCCGCAGTCTTTTTGTCGGTTTCGTCGTACTGGCTCCAGGGCCCCCAACTACTGATGTCGTGAAAGCCGTAGTCTGGGCGAAAGAGGACGAGGATCGCCTGGTCGCCCCGAGAGGCGTTCATGCTGTCCCGCATCCTCTCAAAGGAGTTAACCATCGCCGTGTTGTACCCAAGGGTCTTTGGGTCCGACCCAACGTGAAGACGGGCGGGCTCCGCTACCTCCCCGCTGTGCCACAGATACACCAAGCCCCGTCGGTCGACCTCTATGCCGTCGGCAGAGCGGGTCATGTGGGCGGCTTCGTATCTGCGGGAAAGCTCCAGTCTCCCCTTCCTTCCAAATCCAATTGGCAGCTTGCTCATGCTTCCTCCTTTTCCTCTATCCAATCCTCTGGACGAATCCAGTGGTGTCTCGAACGGCTGGGCCCTTCGCATAGAGGACCACCCAGTGGCCCTTGGGATCCCAGAATCGGATGTCGTCCTCGTCGCCAGAGACCACCGGGAACCCCATGAATGAGCCACTGTCGACCAGGGCCGCCGATGCGGCCTTGGACTCCTTCCGAGTCGTCCCGTCCTTGGACTGGACAACCACCGCCGCGTTGTGGCCGGCTCCCAGGTACTCCAGGGCTCTATCCATCGAGCCCCTGGCCTCGCTCAGGCTGTAGGTCAGGTGGTAGTTGGAGCCAGGCGTGCGCCTCTCGAGGGGGACCTTCGTGTAGTCGTATGCCTGGATTCCAGGGAACTCGTCAAAGACACCTGTCTTCTCCCAGACGATGTCGCTCGTCCCGTTTAGACGAACCGCAGGGAGCATCCCCTTGACCCTCGCCAGGTGCTCGTGCTGACGGAGCTCCATCCGGAGCTGGGCTAGGAAGTCCTCCCTGAACAGCTTGTAGAACAGGGTCTTGGATATGCGAGCCCTCAGGCTTGAGTTGGTGACGAGCTGCCCAGTCTTCATGATACAGACCGAGGCGCAACTCGTTGAGAACGGACAGGTGTTCCATCCAGCCTCTGTTGACGGGCTCAGGTGCATGACCGCCGTCAAGACGTCGCGCCCCTCTCCCTTGCTGCACTTGTAGTTGTTTCCGAGAAGCCTTCTCAGCCTCCCGCTTTTGGTGAACTGAAGCCTATCCCTCAGGTCCCTGTCCTCCGGACGAACGCCCAGAAGACCCAGAGCAACATTCATACTCTCGGTAGTTCGCACCATGACTCTCTCCTTCCACGGTTGTCTATATATACAACAATGCCCTGACCAATGTCAAGGCAAACAGATAAATACTTTTTCTTCAATTACAGAGACTGTGTCGCTTCATCCTCCTGTCCTGGCCAGATTACGGTGGGCTCTGCCGCGTAGGCCTTTCCGTTCCTAAACGACCAGCGCCACCAGTCTTGGTCTTCGCCAACCATCTCGATAAAGGAACCGTGTTTTACGAACGGCGCAATGGCGCGCATAAGGACCTCGTCGTCCCCCAGCTTTTCTCCGTCGAACTGGATGCCGACAACGTTTCCGTCCTTGTCGAGATCGGCTCGCCATCTCCAGGCCAGGAGCCCGCCCTCGAGCTCCTCTGCTGTCGTGTACTCCTCCTCATCGACCCAGTCGTACCTGCTTTCTGCCTTGAGTGCCTTGATGGCATCCAGGGCCGCCTCCTTGTTCTCCTTATCTATGCGAAAGCGTTGGTCCACCTGGCTCATGTAGTAACCCATCTCGTTCTCCTTCCTAGAATTTCCCGAACTGCAGCGGCAGCTCAGGCGTTTCGCTTCCGAAGCCGTACCCTCCGTAGGTCTCGACCTCTCCTGTGTTGACGTCGACAATGAACACGCCAGCGTTTCCATGGCTACTTGGCCTTCCGTCCTCCGGCGTGTTGAACACTCCGAGAGACAGACCTCCTTCGATCTGCTCATGGCAATGCCCAACGAATCGGGCGCAGCAGTAACTCTCGTCGCCGTGCCTCATCCTGGGCGCAGCGTCAGCGAGTAGCTCGCCAACCAGGTGACCGTGCCAGTGTAGGTAGGTAGACGGGCTGTACCTGTCGCCACCCCTGAAAAGGACTAATGCTCGTTCTCCCATCTCAATCTCCTTCCGGCCCTCAGGCCATTGATGCGCGGATGTGCGCCGTCTCGTCTCCGCCGCCACTGCCGGCTTGGTAGCGCGAGTAGTTTCGGATGGGAGAGTCTTCCTCGTACCTCTCCACGAACTCGGGCCGCCTGCCGTGCTTGTCCTGGTAGGCCCTGACGAAGATTCCCGCGTCGCAGTCCTCCTCTAGGTAGGCACTGTCGCCGCTCTGGTAGGAAAAGCTAGAGACGCTCCATTGGATGCCGAACTCCGCGAGCAGGGCCTTGGGGACCTCAAGCCATCCGTGGCCTGGGTCTGTATGGAATGTGAATGTATCCATCTCATCCTCCGTTCACAGGAAAGGTCCACTCGTCGCCGTCGCTTCCTTGTCCGAACAGCGCGCCTCCGTCGTTGCCTTCGTCGTCTTGCGACGGGAAGATCTGACTCCCGTCGTCGAGCTCGATCACGATGGGTCGGCTGTACCAACCCATGGCTTCCGCCTCCGGGACCGAAAACCAGCGGACGGACTTGATAGTCCTCCCCACCAGTCGACCCTTTGCGTACTTCTCCCAGTGCTTCCTCTGCTCTGTTTTGTTCTTGAACATCTCTCTCTCCTTCCTTGCCCGGTATCGGGCGGTTAGCTGGATGCCCAGCCGAAAAACAGGAATCTCTTCATTCCCGAATCGCTATCTGCCCCGGTCTGAATACACCCAGCCGGACCCCACTTGTCGTCGACCCTGTGGTCGCAATCATCGATTAGTCCGCCAGCAAAGGCGGCGGCCTCCTCCCCCTCTGGGAGGGGAATCACCGTAAGGTTGCCCTTCTCCGCAATGGTCCCGGTGTAGCCACCGTGGCCATGCTCATAGCGAGCCCTTCGGACGGCTTCGTCGAAGGCTTCGTGAGCGGTCTTGCCGCTCGAGGTTGTAAAGAAAACTTCAGCACCCATCTCTCACTCTCCTTCCCCACAATCGGGTTGTTTTCGACCACGCCGTCAGGGTCGGCAAGAAAGCCTCACCGGACCCGCCGCAGTCTGGGCATTCGTTGCCACGGCCCAAGACCCTCATTCGGCCTCGGTCTGCAACGCTCTTCGGCAACCGCCGACCCCACCCCCTGCATTGCTGGCAGGCTGAGCCTCTCCATTCGATCTCGGTGCGACCCACCATCCCTAGTACTCCTCTGGCAGCAGGAAGGTCGTTGCCGACCTGTTCCATTCGGTTATGACCCACAGCTTGGTCCCGTCGTCGAGTTCGTAGACCGACATGATTCGCTCGTCCTGGTGTTCAGGCTTGAGTGACAGTCGCTGTATCTCAGCATCCTCGGGGTCCAGTGACCCCCAGTCTCCCGAGATGTGCCGCACCAACAGGCCAAACGAGCCCTTCTCGTTGCGCTCGAGGGCTTGGGTTGCGCCAGGGGTGGACACAACCATCCCCGGTGTGAATAGCGTTCCTGTAATCGTTCCTTCACTCATCTCTCTTCTCCTTCGTTGTTAGTGTTTGCTCGGCCTACCAGTTGCCATGTGCCTCCTCGCGGGCTTCGTCGTCGTCCCCTGCATCGAAGACGGGTCCGGTGAGCGCAGCCTTGACATCGGCTACGGAGTAGTAGCCCCCATCTGGCGCATCCCATCCGCCAAGCCCATCGTCAGTGTCGAGCCAGCCCACGGCGTGAACCCAGACGGACGGGGTGAGCGAGCAGCAGTAGGTGCGCTCGGGTTCGCCGTCGATGATTCGGACAAAGCCGTACAGCGCGCCAAGGTGAACTCGCCGGTAGTCGTGTAGTTCGTCACTCATCTCTTCTCCTTCCTTGCCCGCTAGTGGGCGTTGAAGCCCCAGTAAAGCCGGGGCGAGTGCTGGAACATCAGAGACCCCTTGGCGCCGTCCGACCTTCGGCGGACGACGATGAAGGGAGCAGCGAAGCCGATGGCCTCGAAGTGCTCTCGCATCTCTTCAGTGTCATAGACGGTGCCGTGTCGCTCCTCCAGTTCCTGGCGCACGGTTGCGTTGTTGTTGATTTGACTCACTAGGGCTCGCCTAGTGGCTTCCGTTGGATCACCCATTCCTCTCTCCTTCCTTGCCCAATGACTGGGCGGCTAAATCATTCCAATTGCGCGAAGCCAGCTTGGAGCTCCGTGTGGGCACGTCCCGTCAGGCTCCACCTGGCAACCGTCCAGTGCGTCACACACTGAGTCGTAAGCCCAGCCCCTTATCTCCTCATACGAGGGGGTCTCATGCAGTTCCCCCTTCCACAGGACAGCCTTCTGAATGCCGTCGTCCCTGGCGGGGATGGCGGCGTACTCGGCTTTGATGTCAGCCTTCTCTTGCTCATTCATCTCTCTCTCCTTCCTTGATACGGAGCATCCCCGTATCGGCCAGCCTGTCGAAGCGAACCCGGATGTCTTCCATGTCCGGGTACAGCCTCTCGAGGTCGGACTTGTTGGTGTACGGACCACTCGGGGTCCGGAAGTCCCTGTTGTTGTCGAAGTCAGCCTGTGCATCCTCCAACGTCTCGTAGTCCCGGCCATAAGCCGGCATCAATGGCACCAGTCCAAACATCTCTCTCTCCTTCCTATTGCGTCTTCCCATTCGTACTTCTTGATTGCTTCTTCGCTCATCTCTCTTCTCCCTCTTCTCCCTTATCCGGTCGACGGATCGTCGCTGCCGGGTGGTTCTCTCGAAACCACCTCTGTGCGATGTCAACAAGAGCTTCGTTCGACTCGGGGGTTCCGTCCCCTCGAGCTATGACTTGTGGGGGGACGAACCCCGCATAGAGTTGGTTGGGCCACCAGTTGGCCCTACCCCAGCCCCAGTCGACGCAGATCGTCCCTATGATGGAGCCGTCCGACCTTCGGTATTCGATTGTCGTCATCTCTCTCTCCTTCTTTCTTTGACCACTCGTGGTCAGGGTTTATCTGGCACAAAGAATCCTTCCTTCACCAGCACGTCGAAGATCTTCTGGTCTTCCGGGCACAGGTGGAATGCGTTCCACCTAAGGGCCGAGGACACGACTTCCGACTCATCCCAGCCGAAGCCGTCCGAAAGCACGCCCTTGTGTTTCCATGCAACGCTCTCGCACTTGTCTGCGACCTGTTTCATTCGTTGGGTGAACTCCTCGTCGGACTCCTCCCAATGGACGTCGGCAGCCTCATCCCCTCGGCATGTGTAGCAATCAAGGGCTCCGCAGAACCCGTCGCCGCAGCCCGAAACAGACGCCCGACGCTGCGGAAGCTCCTCCCGCATGTGCTCAGCCTCCGTCATGGGCCTGTCGTCGTCTTCGTAGCGGTAGTCCCTAGCGTTCATGCTTCCTCCTTTGTTGTTTCGTTGACCAGAGCCGTGGCTTTTGCGCCGATGTCGGTGATCACGGACACGAGCTCCTCCGGTGATGCTTCACCAGGGCTGCAGAGGAGCGCGGCGATGGTCTCGCTGGCGTCTGCCACCTCGTGCGCCAGGCTCAGCAACTCGGGCGCAGCCGCAATGAGTCGGGCGTTGGGGCAGTCGGCGGACTCCGATGGCGGCAGGTGGACGCCGTCGCTTCGGATAGTCCAGAGGCAGGGGTGCTGCCACTCCACGCTCCACGGTCCAGGTGTGTGTTCGTTGCTCATGCTTCCTCCTCTGCATCCATCAATGCTCTGTGTTCCTCAAGGGCATCCACAAAGTTGTCCCTTGCTTGCTCTAGTGCTGACCATCCGTTGCCAGCAACCACCTCTTCGTCGTACTCCCAATCGCTACCGTCCCATGCGATGCCGGTTACGATTACCTTGCTTATCCTTTCCCAAGGCTTGAGTTCTTCTGCCGCAAGTCGGTCCTTGTTTGAGGCCGAGTGGAACCTCCTGCCGTCACGCATCACAAGGAGCAAGCCGTCGTCGCAATACTTTTCAGTAGCTCTAAGGCATGAGCGAATGGGTGCCACACCAACCCAATCACAGTAAGAGTCAATGCTGTCATGCGCTGGCTCTAGGTGGTGCTTCTCGTAGCAGTCGGAGTCACCTATCTCGCCACACTTTGGACACTCAGGGCAGTCGCAGTTGTCTATGTGCTGGTGACAAACCTCGCACCCTTCTTCGTTCTGAGTGACGTATCTATCCCATGCTTCGCTTGGACATTCGATGCTCATGCTTCCTTCCTTTCCTTGTTGGGCAACCCGTCGGGAAACCTGCCCAAGATCTCTACAAGGCTCTTGGCTCCCTCGTGGTCGTATTCCGTTAGACGCTCGAGCTCTCCTCTCATGGCGAAGACCAGGACGGCACATACGCCAGCCCAGTGGTCGTCGCTCATCGTTATCGTTCGCTCCATCTCAGTCTTGGATGTCGAACCTACGGCGCACTCGTCGCACTCCGTTGGGTGTGTCGAGTAGTACTCGGTACCGCACCCTTGGCAGCGCTTGGATTCAGTTGAATCTCTAACCACCTCTCACCCCTTCCTTTCTTGACCGCTTGTGGTCAGCGCCAAAACCTTCCTTTGACCACTGATGGTCAGAGGCTGGACGGACTTCCGACCCTTGTTGATACTCCGGCTCATCTGCCGGTAGAGACGGAGCTTCCGCCTCTTCTCCAGCCATCTTGAAATGTATTTCAAGTAACTCATCATTCTCATCCGGCCTTTCCTTCCGCCTTTTGACCGCTTGTGGTCAGTTCAAGTTGGTTTATGGGGAACGGAACCCCAGTGAACACGTTCCAGTACGACCCGCAGTCCTCTCCCGTCACAGTTGGGACGAGGTAGGTCTGACGCCTTTCTGGCTTCATTAGGTATCGGGCACAGGTCCCCTTCAGGGGGCACTCCGCCCCGTCGCATGCCGCGTAGTCGGCCATGTCGACCTCTCCTTCCTTGAAAATGGGCTTTCCATAGCAACTTGAAATACGTTTCAAGTGACCAGCCCGGGTGAACACAGTTGGCCCCACGAACCTCCGCCCGTGGGGCGCACTCTACTCACCTCTTATTGGGAGGCCGGTAGCGGATGGCGACGACCTGGTCGCCCTTCCGAATTTCCGTCCGGGTAGGCGGGTGATGCCTTCTCCTTGGCTTCTCCGCCGACGCTTTGAACCCTGCCTGTCTAAGCTCGTCCGCTAGGGTCGGGCTAGAAGGCATTGTTCGTACAAAATGAACACTTCCCATTGCATCCTTCCTTTCTTGAAATGGGCTTTTCGACTACTTGAAATACATTTCAAGTAGCTCTTGTTCGACAACTTGAAATACATTTCAAGTAACTCCCAGAAGGCGCAGCTCTCCCTGCCCCTCCATGGTGGAGCTCAATCCGCGTTCGGGGACCGCCCCCTTGAGTCCTTACTTTCCTGGACGTTGGCGGGGGTAGTCCCCTCCGGAGACCGCCCCTTGCAAGCTTGTCCGATGCCCTCCTTTGAGCCCGTGGGGGCTCGGGCCTTTCAGCCCCTCAAATTCTCTTCCTCCTCGATAGCCCACTCTAGGTAGAACATTGCGGTCTTGTGATTCCCGCGCTTTTCTTCCCAGATAGCCTCTCGGAGGTTTCTCTCGATGTTCCTTCTAGATGGCGGCGGCGGGACAACCCTAGAGTTTCGTCTAGCCAAAATGCTGTCGCCTCCATAGGACAGGCCATCAATCGTTCGCCTCATGGCGACCTCCTTTGTTGTGTGGATTAGTTCACGGGTTCAAAGGAGGGCATCGAACTACTTGAAATGTATTTCAGGTCCGATGCCCTCCTTTGGACCCACGGGGGTCCGGGCTTTTCAGCCCTACTCAATCCAACACCTTGAGGCCGCCTCCCTCGCCTCTGCAAATTGGAGCGGAGAGAGGAGTTCGCTCAGGGGGAAGTCCGGCTGTTCGTCACGGTAATGCTCAAGTTCAAGGCGAATCACTCCCCTGTAGGAATCGTCTCCCATGTCGTCGTATGGAGACTGGAGGTGGGCGATAATTGCCAAGTCTTTCGAGGTAACTCCGTTACAACCTAGTGCCATGCTGTCCTTCCTTTCTGCCCACTGGGGGCTCAGAATCCGTCCGTGGATTCAAAGGAAGGCATCGAACTACTTGAAATGTATTTCAGGTTTCCCGTTCCATCCGGAGCCCGAAGGCTGGGGGTGGACCCCCGTCTACCGGGGGAGACTAGCTCCCCCGGTAGCCCGGTTTCAGTGTTAGCCGTCCGTTCCGGTAGCCTTGACTTCCGGAGTTACGACGGATTCGAGTGACACGCTGTTCAGGAGGGAGGCAATAACCTTCCCCTTGTCCTTTGGGTCTTTCTTGTCCAGACCGCGCGCCTCGATAATGGCGTAGATGGCCTCGACGTCCGCCTCTTGCATCTTGCAAGAGAAGGAAACGAACCCAGCCTTGCGGTCTTTCTTCGATTGCGCTTCCCGTTCCGCGTCTGCCGCTTGCTTGTCTTTCTGGTCTTGTAGTACTTGCTTGACGGTGACTCCCTCGCCCAAATAGACGTGGTAGCCAGCCTTGATTCCAGCAATTATTTCAACAGCCTTGACGACTCGCGGATCCGACTTGTTGGTAGGAATCGCTCGCATGCGGTCCGTCTTTGTACAGGTAAGACGGAGTGGAATGTCCGCAGCAGCAAGGTCAGACCGGAGTGTAGAGTCTTTCTTCCCCGGTCCCCGGGGGAGAAAGCGCCCCATTCCGCTCCGCTGGGCACCGTACTTGTAGTCTCCCTCTTCCCGCGAGGCGGCAAGGTAAAGACTGCACTGGACCAGCTGGCCGACAATCTCCATTGGCGTGGCCAAGTGAATAAAGACCCGGTCCATTGAGACGGCATCCTGAAATCCCGCGCTGTTGACCCATCGGTCACCGGAGAAATCGGCGGACGGATGGAGATAACAAGGGACGTCCGATTTGCTGCTAGTTTCGGTTTTTAGACCGACACCAAATTGCAACCCAAGGGCTGCGATTGCAGATTCCAGTCCCGCGATAACTTCTGAGCGTTTACTGATAGGCATATAAATTCCCTTTCAACCGTTCACTTGAAATCAATTTCAAGTGACTACAGGAGCAAAGCCCCAGTAGCCTAGTACCTACCGGCCCCAAGGGACCGATAGGCACGTAGCTACCAGCCGTCGGAACGGCTGTTAGCAGTCGAAAGGGAAACCTAAAATTCCTTGGCGCTTCGTCTAGGAAGGTACTCCGGAGCGGGTTTCGTGGCTGTTAGGCTCGCCCGTGGCTCCCTGTTTTGCTTCCCAGTACTGAAAGTCGGCGGACACCCTGAAAAATGCTAGGAACGGCTGCACTTGCGCCGAACCGCTTCCCGTTTGTACATGGCGAACCTGAGCCCGATACCGGACCGTACCCTTGAGAATTTCTAGCCTAGTCACGTTGGGCGACCCAACGTGAACGAGTAGACCGACTGCAAGCATTCATCCCGCTTGCGAG
>Ga0098035_1000370_pt1 | contig 22815 bp, 9 predicted proteins | sample 3_EtaG_FD_75046 | JGI IMG/M metagenome (GOLD analysis project Ga0098035, IMG submission 75046) | Marine viral communities from the Subarctic Pacific Ocean - 3_ETSP_OMZ_AT15126 metaG | ecosystem: Environmental > Aquatic > Marine > Oceanic | place: Pacific Ocean | collected 2015-01-07
ACTATACACAGAGATGAGTACGTGGGACGGATTTATGCTTAAGGACAACGAACGCAAAGTTCTCCAGGCTGTAAAAATTTTGTTTGAATCGGCCAACGACATTGAAATTTTTAATAAAAAAGCTATTTATTTATACTTACGAGAGATCACCGGCCTCAATACCAAACAGGTTGTGAACAATCTCAATAAGTTGAGAAAACGATATAGGACGTTTAAAAATAAATGGGAAAAAGGCGACATCTAAATTTAGATAAATACATCGAAGAAACCACGAGGAATATTCGTGAAGACCGCGCTCTGGCCAAAACACTTCTGATGGACACAATGACTGATATGAAACAGTCAGAAACTGCGCGCAGGGAAATGGGCACGATCGCAGCCAAATACGTGGAAAATCTCCAGCGATCCAACGAACAAATGGTCAAAGTTGCTGCACTGCTTCAAAAGCAAAAATCACAGCAATTTGGTCTTACTGAATCCGATAAGGAAGAACTTTACGACATACTGAATGAAACTCAGGATTCTGAGTAAATGACAATGTTTAAGGACGTTAAGTGGGATTCGTGGGGTCTCCTCGACGGGCCCCAGAACGAGCCTGTTTACGATTCAAGATCGACATCCGCCACGACTGTACTTTTCAATATTGTGTCTAAGCCCTTTACGCCTAATATATTGAGAAAGGTGCGCCGCTTCAAGGGTCGCGTGGTCCATGGACAGATGGAAACTCCGGCAGAATCGAAGTTTTATCTCGGAAAGCAGACCGAGGGCAAGACGCCCCAAACCACTGAGTGGGTATATAAGGTTTGGATGCCCACCACCTCCGGCTGCTTGGGACGCCCAAAAAAGATGGGACTGACTAAGCGTTCTGAAACATATCGCGATGTACACGTTTCTAACACCGCGGTGGGAATAACGGGCGAAAAGGGAGACCTTGTACGCATTCCTAATGATTCTGAGGTGGTAATAGAATTCAATGATCTGGGGGGCTACGAGTTCCCGATGATCGTGGAGGTTATTGGTCAATCCCCCATTACGCCCGAAATGCAGGCGGCCGCCCCGGCCCAAGGAAGTCGCAACCAATATCGCGGTGGTGGCGGTGGGGGTGGATGCGGCCCCGCAGCCACCGCGCTCTCGGGCCCGCCGGCCACAGCGAAGGAGCGCGACAACGTTATTTTTTCAACGCTCCTTCCGGGCGCACAAGTGATCACCCCAGAGCAGGAGATTATATCAAGCCCAGCATTTCCGACATCTTTGACCTCTACAGTACAACGCGAGCTTACATATTGGAAAGGCAAGAAGGAATGTGACTCGGACGAAACCAAGGCGCGCCTCAACGTCTATTGGAGAGGTATCGGAATAGACGGTACTGGCAAATGTACAGCTTGGGCTTGGAGCGCTGCCTATATCTCCTATGTGATAATGAAAAGTGACCCCAGCTTTGGTGGCAGCCGTGCCCACACAGGCTATGCAAAAAATGCCAAAAAAGGAGTCGGCGGCTGGACTCTGTGGCAGCCTCAGCCGGGCATAAAAGCACAAATAGGAGATATTTTGATGTATCCCAACCAGTCCCCCGGCGCTGCTGCATGGGCTAGCCACGGAGATGTTGTGTATGCCGTTGAAGGAAGTAAAGCTTATTTAGCCGGCGGAAATCTAAGTGATACCTCCAAAGGAGGGCGCCCGGGCGATAGCAAAGAAACTGGCTTTAACTATCTTACATTAAATCTTGATAGTAATGGATATTATTCTGATCTTCACGCGTACAAGAATAACTACTATCGAGTAATTTTAAAGAAAAACGGCAAAGTTCAAAACCGAACAACTGGTGAAGTCGCGACCGCCACGCCGCCGCGCACTCCTCCGTCCTGCGGTGCTGGTCCAGATGGCAGCCCGTCTGCGCCGTCACCGTCAGAGAGCAGCGGACCTTCCGGGGGTACCCCCACTGGTGTCTAATGACGCTCTTTAAAGACCAGAAATGGGGAATGTTAGACGATCTCCGCCCGGATGAGAATGCACCTGTCTATTCGGCCGCTGGAACATCTCCGGACCAGGCAATAAAGATAGCCGACGAAGCTGGTTACACCCCCGACATTACGAAAAGTCTTGAAAAACTTAATGGGTGGGTGTTGGGGTCGCTCCGACTGCCTTTCCATAAGCGTATGATGACGAAGGCTCTGAAAGACGGCGTCCAAGCGGAGTGGGTATACTATGTCTATATCCCAGAAATAGAACCGCGTGGCCGACCCCAGAACCCAGAGGATCCAAAAATCTTTGATTATCTAGAAGTTTATGCAGCCGCCAATGTTGTTGCCCCCGGCAGCGACTCTAAATCTCCCAAACGAATACCCAATGATACTGAAGTGGGGGTAGAGTTTAAAGACTTGGAGAGTCTAACTGATCCGGTCATTGTGGAGATAGTTGGAGAGTCCCCATTTGAAGGCGCCGCTCGCAAAGCTGGAGGACCAGGGGGATCTTCCCGCAACGCGTACAATGGATCCGACTGTCAATACACAGGACCCACCAACACCGGCACCAATTGCTCCGAGGCTGGGGTGAAGCAGGGCCCTATTTCTAAGGTAGAGCCTAGATTTTCCTACAACGAATTAGATCTTATTCGGCAGGGAGGCGCATTTGATGATTTAATGACATATATTGCTAGCAAGGAGGGGGGGTATAATTCTGTAAATCGCGGCGATGGGGGTGACTCTATCGGGAAGACCATAGAACTTCTAGGAAAAAACTTAACAAGTATGACAATTTCAGAAGTACTCTCCTATATGAAAGCGTTCAAGGGCAGCGACGACGTCGTTGTTCCCGCGGGCTCCAGAGCCCATTTGGTAGCCAAATCTCCCCGGCAGCTATCCGGCCAGGTCTCGGGCCCGGGCATCATGGCAGTTGGAAAATATCAATGGGTTCCGTCTACGTACCGCGAGACTCTGGCCGCGTTGGGGATAAATGTTAATAGTAATAAACAATTTAATTCAACGACCCAAGAAACGATGGCGCTCCAGCTACTCTTAATGCAGCGCCCAAAGCTTGGGAGTTATCTATTGGGATTACACAACAACGAGTGTGAGGCCGGCCAGCAAGTTGCCAGAGAATGGGCTTCTTTTCCGCTCCAATATGCTGAAGCTGGCAACCAAAGGGGCCAAAGCCGTTATGCGGGCACCGCAAATAATCGTTCCGGTCACCCTCCCGAGGAAGTGATTGAAAAGCTACGTGCAGCACGCCATAGCTTTGCACAGTGGGACCGGAGTAAGGCTTTGCTAGCGGATAAGGGATACACCGCCGAGCCCGGAACGCCCGGATCTGAACCCGCTCCCTCTCCTAGTTGCGACCAGGCCTCGAATGCTAGTGGACCATCTGCCCCCACAGCCCGCGAGGGAAGTGCCCCCCGCGTCAGCGGAGGAAGTCGAATTTTGCTTATAGGAGACAGTCAGATGGCATCGACGCCCTTGTCACAAGAAATTAAACGCGATCTAGAAAAACAGGGAGCCCAGGAAGTTAAGATTCTTGCCAAGCCGACTCGTGGCTTATTTGTAAAGGCTGGTTTCTGGTCAATCGAGGACTCCGGCGGCCTTGTACAAACAACCCTAAAAAACTTTAAGCCCAATCTTGTTATAGTTGGTTTAGGTGGAAATGACTCATATACTATGTGGCACGATAACAAAAGGGAAATATATGAGGCCCGCGTGAGAAAGTGGGTGAATGTGATTCAAGGAGCCAGCTCACAAGTGATTTGGCTGGGCCCTTCTCACTCTTCAAAGATTGAGCCCTCTGGAACACCTTACGATCAATTCAGGCAGAAAATAAGAGAGCACCAACAAGGAGTTCTGGGGAGCTTGAGTGTTCCTTGGTATAATATGAAGAATCTTACTGAGGACTTAGAAAAAAGTGACGGGACACACTTCACCAGGTCGTCCTACCGCCAGTGGGCCCAGCGCCTGTTGGACGGCCCATTAAGCGGAGTAAGAAGCAGCTTGTCTGTTTAGAGGAGGATTAGATGGGACAACTAAAGATTACAAAATCGACTCCGGAATTGGTCAATAAAGGTGGCGCACAAGGTACGTGCGAGGACCCAGCTGGACCGAAAATGTTTCAAGACGTTAAATGGGGAGTAACTAATCCTCTCGGCTCTTCTGCAAATACTCCTGTATTTTCGAATAGTTCCACCACTAATCAACAGGCACTGTCCCGCGTAGCCCGAGAGATCTATTCTCCTAACATTATTTCTGAAGCCACGACGTTCCCCGGTGTGGTAATGCGCTCCGAAGAAACGAAGAACAGCCCTCGGAAGCCCTTTTTGAAAAGACTCTTCAGTTTGTGGAAAAAGCGCGTAGGCGATCTGGATATGGAATATGTGTACAAGGTCTATATGCCTCATCTCGAATGTCGGGGTCGCCCGGAGGATAAAGACTCCCCTAGGGTTGATGACTACTTGGACGTTTTTGCGTCCGCTGTGGCGGTTGGGCCCAACAATGATTCAGGCAAACAAACCACCCTTCAACAAATTCCGGATGAGACCCCTGTATTGGTGACTTTCTATGATCTGGAAGAGCTTAGTATGCCTCTCATTGTTGAAGTGGTTGGTCAGCCACCGACGCTGGGCTTTTTTTCGGGATTTGGTGATGCATTTGGATCAGGCGCTGGCTCAGGCCCCGCCGGCTCCTCTCGTGATCAATTCCGAGGCGGCGCTGGAGGTGGGGGGAACTGCTCCGACGCCCCAACGAGCGCGGCCACAACCTCCACTGAGGCGCCCTCGGGGGGTTCTTTCAAGGTTACTGACAGTCTGATTGGGGACATAGTTTGGGATGTGATCGCTGCGCGCGGCAGAAGCAAGGCCTACGTTGCTAATAGCAAGGGCTTGTTTTATGATAGTCACCATGATACAGCCGTAGGGGTTTTACACTATACGAAGAGTGGCCTTAAAGCACTTTACGATGCAATGGGCAAAGCTAAGGTTGTTGGCAAGTACTTTGGGGGCAAGACGCGCGCCGACTTGGTGGCTTTTATTAAGACAGCCAACGGTCAAGAACTCGATTACGCTTGGTGGAAATCCGGGATGACGAACTTTCTTAATTCGTCAGACAGTAAACCAGTACAAGACGCCGCCGCCATTAAGAAGTTTAGGGCTGGCCTCCGAAGGTATCCGAAGTATCCGGTACGCCGTCCGCGGGATATGGCCATCTTTATGAGTCTGTATAATAGCAAGCCTCGATATATCAGAGACTTTGGAAGAGAAACCAATTGGAATCCAGATGAAATGATGAGGAAGTATTGTGATCACAAACTACGGACTCGATGTAAGATGGTAGCAAAATACTATCCTGGTGCTGGTGCCGATACCCCGCCGGCGGTGGTTTGCACAGAAGGAGGGTCTCCCGGCAACTCTGGTGGCCCGTCTGCCCCAGTCGAACGCGAGGCATACACCCCTTCTTCAAGTGGCGGGAACGCTAACGGTAAGAAAGCAACTTATACTGGAGTCGCCGGTGGCCCTATGGAAGTAAGGAATGCAAGTTTGCCCCCGGAGTTGCTTGAAACGGTGCGGTTTAATGGGGATGAATTTGTTGCACTACGCGATATGGTTCCTGATCTGCTAGCGCTTAAGGCTAAATACGAAGAGGTCTTTAGAGGCCAGGGTCATGACCTCTTTAGGGTGAATAACGCATATCGTGACTATGCGTGGCAGTCGCGACTGTACAATGACAATTGTTCCGGAGGGACGTGCTCTCCTCCCACAGCTTCCCCTGGACGGTCACGCCACGGATGGGGAGCGGCCGTCGATTTGGGCTCACGAAAAATGTTTGGCAGTTCCACATCATCGTTAAAGTTTCGTTGGCTCAATAAATATGCCCAGCAATTTAATTTTGTGTTTAGCGTATCGTCTGAGGCTTGGCACCTCAATTGGATTCCTGTCAACACTGTTCTCGCCGGCGCGGGTCAGCCCACCGGTCCCTGGACAAGCAAGGGCTTAGACAGTGGACCCGCAGATTTGCGCATTGCTAGTATAAACAATCCTGGTGGATCCACCGTATAGACAATTCAGTTAATAATCATTTTGATTAAGGATATAATTATAAAGAGGAAATTGCATGTCCCTACAACCACCTGATTGCCCAGACTATGGCGCCACCAGCGAAAAAAAACCGCAGAACCCCGAAATTTTGCCCACAGCGGTCGCAGAGGTTGTGGCGAGTGCGGAAGATCCGTGCCCGCCCCCTAAAAAGTTTGCCCCCCTCGCAAAGCAGGCCGGCACCGCCGGGAATCCCAAGCCTATTTATGATTCTCCCACTCGGGTTACAACTCAAACTGAACACGGCATTAGTAAGGGGAATGCCTTTATTACTTTAGGGGTCGACCGTGTGAGTAACCCCTTTACTGGCTTTGGCGGCCGCGGCCACTCGCATGCGTCTGCTGTTGATATTTGCGTGGGAATGCAGGCCCACCGTGCAAAGTCCTACACCAAAGACGGGAAAGAAATTTTTGCCAACCCCGACGCCAAAAGCGATGCTGCGCGCATATACATGAGCCAGAAGTCAAACATTGATAGCCACTTTCAGCTTCCCGCTGGCCGCAAAGGGAATACCACAGAGAAAGAGCCCCGCTCCGCAATTGCTTTAAAAGCAGATACATTGCGTTTTATTTCTCGCGAAAATATTAAGCTTGTGTGTCGGACCGATCAACAAAACTCGCTGGGTGGTGAGTGTAACAATGCGGACACAAGTCGCTATGGAATTGATTTGATTGGCCTTGCCACCCCCTGCGAAGAGGGGATTGGTCTTCAGCCGCTTGTAAAAGGGGACGACCTGGCCGCGTGTTTGATAGACATTTTAGATTTATTGACCGCGGTTGTGGCCACTTTTGAAAATTCTGTTGATATATCCGCGGACGTCCGAGACGAGAACCAGGCTCATAAACATCATTCTCCATTTTTTGGAAAATCGACGGCGCCTGATTTTCTCAAGCTCCTGCCTCAGTGCGCCAAAGCATCTATTGAGGAAGCTATCACCGTGATGGGAAATACTCAAATTGTTTATGCGAATAAAATTGCTGCCATTAAAAGCAAATATTTAATGCAAGGCATCCCCGGAAGAGGTGAAAAATATATTTTGAGCAAGTATAATAATACCAACTAAGTATGACTAATAATTTTTTTAATATAACCTTTATGGAGAACAATAATGGCATCCGAATGGCTTGAGAGTTATGGGAACGATGTCCCCATATATTACCCGTGCGCCGGAACCACCGAGGCCCCGAGCGCTGACTGCGCCGCTTCCGCCGCCGTCAAAGGGTGGCAGACCTTTCTAGCGACTCAGGGGTATAACCTTGGCTCGGCGTGTATAGATGGGGATTATGGGACCAAAACCAAAAATGCGACAAAGGCTTTTCAGTCTGCCCACGGGCTACCGGTTGATCCAGATGGATATGCATTAAGTACCACCGTCGCAAAAGCTAGGGAAATATTACCGATCGCCCAGTGGCAGCTTACTTCGGCACAGCGCTTAATAGCGTGTCCTCCTCCGCCTCCCGAGCCTCCTCCTCCCGAACCGACCGCAGAGACCACCGAGTTTACCCCTAAAGTAAGTAAGAGCCGAACCCCAGGCTTGCCATTCTATGATATCGCCGGCCGAATGATAGCGCTTCCAGATGAAGACCGCCGCGACAACAAAGAGTATATGGTCACTATCGCGCTGCCTGCGGACGGTAATCTATCTGATGTGATAGGCAATCTATCGACGTTCACAGCCGAGTTGCAAGAAGAGTTTACGACTGCGCTGGAGGCTGTTCTTCCAGGGCTTAAAAAACAGGCGACAGAAGCCTTTATTTTATATTATTTTCCGGAATATTTTTCATCTCTGGGGACCGACGTCGATGTGGAAGGAACAACCGGGGGCACAGATTATGAGTCGGTGTACAAAGAAATCTATACTAAATTAGAGTATATGTCTATATTGCAGCCCCATACTAGGGTGGTCCGTACCTATGCCAACTATAGTAAGGATTTCGTTCCTACCGTGGCTAGTGTACTTTTTAGTCTCGGCGCTTTTGAGTTGTTCGAGTATCGCTTGTCTCGTCTAAGCTCACTTCCGCCATTTGAAGATGCACTAGCCGAGTTCAACTTGAGAGAGCAGCGAACAGCCTCTACTATGGCTACTGATTTCCCCATTCTGCAGATAGAAGAAAAGAATCAAAAGGTGGGAATTCTTTTAGACAGCTTTGCCCAACAGGTAATAAAACATCGCCACGCTTTAAATTTTCAAATCAATTTTACGTTTTTGAAAGACAACGTGGAGAGCATATTAAATTGGACCACCACTCTCCTCAAAGAAAATGTAGGACCCCCGGGAGGCCTGTTCGCCTGGACCGATCAGGACTCTTTTACCATTTATTTTGATGCGCAGGATAAGATTAGTAAGATAGGGTATAATCATCCGATGATGACCGACCCGGATCAGTTGCTCAAAGTGGGCTACTTCTCCCACCTTATTTATGATCCACTTTATAACGATGAAATACTCAATCGAACACTCCAGTATTACCAAGAGGCCACCGAGCAAGGCGAGGAGTGTGCTCGATGTCTAGCTGCCGGCGTTCCGGCTCCTCCGATTGATCGACAACCATCATTTGAGGATTTCATTAGGGAAGTCTATCACGGAATGCCGCATGCTAACGCTCCCGTTGATTTCAGTGCAGAGAATCCCATTCAACCTGTGGACCTTGGAATCGAAGAAAAACTGCCGTCGGATGAGTGTGAGCCACCCAAACCAATTCTCACCCCCTACGATACCCCCACATTAGATTTTGCTGTACCCTATACACTGCTATTGGACGAGCTTCAGCTGCTTTTTGATATGGCAGAAGACCCCGAAATTCTGGGTAAAATGTATGAAGAAGAAAGTCGAAAGAGCATCCAAACCACCCCCAAAGCCTTTGAGAAACTTAATGGTATTTTAGGAAGGATCGATACTGTTTTATCTGGGGACCTGTCTTTTGGAAACCCGCAGGTTGCGCAAGTTCTGTCTTCCTTCGGCCTGGACCAATTAGCCAAAGAAGCACTTCTGTGTGCTATGTTTGGCGCTAATGTTTCGTTCGAGCGCCTCGGAACCGCCATTCAGGGTGTGATTAGTCAAAATTATTATTCTATTCCCACACCACCCCGAGAAATTGTGTGGCCAGAGATCCCTCCCCTTAAATTTGAATTTAAGTTCCAGGCTCCCAACAAACCGGATATCAACTTTCAAGATGAAATAGTCCGCGCTTTGATGGATGCCCTCATCCAATTAGGGTTTACCTTGATTACATCGTTGGCCGATCTTTTACGAGAAGCTTGCGCGGCATTAAGAAATGAAGAGGAGCTAGAAGGCACCGTCGACACGCCCACTCTCTTTGTGGACAATTTATCCACCGGCGCCCAGAATCCTCTAACTTCTTATAATTATTCCAATTTATTTAAAAAATATGGATTCCGTTCGGTGGTTACCGATTTAACAGGCGACGTGATGTTATACTTGGCCGACTTGTCTGTCATATTAACGCCCCTAGATAACTGCCAGCTTCTGACAATCCCAGCGAAACTCCCACGGCCCCTTCTAGACAAGATTCTAACGTTTAACTTAAACTATTATGCACCCAGCACCCCTTGGGGGAACGAGCCTGATGTGGGTGCCATCACAGCGCAGATCGTAAGAGAGACTTTTAATAATTACAACTCCATTGTAAGCTTCTTTACCGATTTAGCCTCGATGGTGGACGCTAGTAAGCTTTGCAATGTAATTGCAAGAGAGACCATCATTCCGAGCATTCAGGACATTTGTCTGGATGAGGGTGTGGTTATTGATACATTCTTTGAAGAGAGCAATATTGCATCGCTGCTCGATGTAATCGAGAAGGGCCCCACTTTGAAAGCTCCTCGTATTGACTTCATGTGCCCTGACAGCGCGGATTATATGGAAAATCCCTTCTTCACGCGCACACTCCCTCGGATGTTTAACAGCGTTTTGACAACTGTTGAAACTCAATTTGCTTATGCTCTTGTTGGGGCCAAAGGCTCCATCTTGCAAACTAAGATGTCGAGTAAGTCCGCGGCCGCCGATAGTATGCAGAAACTTAATAGGTACTTGCCTCCCGGCGCTAAAGTAGATGTTCCCAAGCCCCCCCACAACCCGCAAGGCATTACAGATCTTATTCAAGCCTTCGAAGATCTTAAACAAGCTCTTCAAGTTGACGAGGTGACGGGCCAAGTGGATATGGGCTTCTTTAATGCCTGCCGCGCGGATTTGCTACAATTCCTTCCAAACCCTGCCGCGTTGGATGTTCTTATTGACTTATTAATGCATATCGACGAAAACGTGGACCTTGCCGAGGGCACCGACGAGCTACGAGACATCGAGGCCACTTTAGTGGATGCGTCGGGCTCCGGAGGAATGGTCTTTACAACCTATTCCTTCCCCAAAAAGTTTAAGAAAGCATTCCAGAATGTGCTCCCCACCATCCCCGAGGGAGTGAGTACGTCTCCCGCAGGAAGCGCCCAATTCACTGCAGGAGTAGCCACCGCGACAGCTGCTGGAACAACTCTGGGCAACTACCCAGGCCTTTGGATGAAATTTCATCTTCCGGCGCCCCACCAAGACCAAGTCATCAAAGCAACTTACCTGGGCTATGAAGCCGGCGCAGCAAAGAATGCATACATCAATCTCAGCATTCCCCCTTACTTTAAGACCAATGATGATGCTGCACTGTCGACCATCATAGATATTCCTGCCTGGGGATCCCAAACACAGAATTTATCTTCTACTAATGAAAATCCTGAGATAGATTATTTTACGGAGGGCATAAAGTCTAGCATTTATCAAACCTTTGAAAATTTAGGTATCGAGGCGCCCACCAATGCTATAGAGGAATTAGAAAGTTCTCTACAATCCATCTATTTCCCCTCTGCTTTTATGGGGTTAACCGAGCGTATGTTTGATCATTGTGTAAGAAATGGTATCTTTAGTGTAATAGATGTTAACAAGCTGAATCTCTTTAAAGATAATAACGGTTGTCCTCCTTCTGAGGCGGGTGATCTGCTAGACGCTGATGGCATTCTAGAACAAATGAAACAGGAGATGGTAGCCGCCGCTTGTCACGATAAGCACAAGAATACCGGAAGCCAAATTCGAGATACCATTAAGTATGGACTTTTGAACCTGTTCATCCAGATCTCTCTTGTTGAGTTTATTGTTAAGAACATTTTTGTTTTTACGGCGTTCACTTTTAACGATCTCGTTTCCATCCCGGTGATAAAGAAGCTTATTGCTAGCTCAGTGACAGAGGGTATTATCGCCACAATGGAAAGCGGCACGTCCACTATCCTAGCCACACAGATTAAAAGCCACTTTGATACACTAGTTGCTCGCCCTAATGTGGCGGCTAATGGCGGCCTGTTTTATTCAAACAGCGGCCCGAATGAAGCGCCGTTTTGGGCGCTCGGTACAGACGCTCCCTCTGTAGAGGCGATGGTAGAATTTTTAGTATCCGAGAGATTATCCTTTACTTGGACTCCAAGCGCTGTTTCTTCCACCACTCGCTCTACCATGCAGTCGATCAACAATGTGCTTAAGGGCCAGAAAAACCCGGCGAGCTTTGATCACATTATGATTAATGAGATAGTGGGGATTACAGATCCTTATTTGGGCGCCCTTGCGACTGCGACGGGGTCATCGACTTCCGCGACAAAGGGTTCCGGGAATGCATATGGACGCTTGGGAATTGAAAAGGTAGTTACCTGGGGTGGAATAGAAAAGTTCCAGGCGAACGCCACAGTTAATCTGACGACAAGTAAATTTATTGATCCGATAGAAATTGATGTTCCTTTGACAGACACCGGCGAGATGCCAATTGCGATTTTTAGAGCGATGATTCAGTCTATGGCCGAGGGGCCTCACGCTCACGGCGGCGCAACATTCCAGGATGTTAAATGTGGATATCGTTTGGTATATTATGCGCCCACGAGTTTACAAAATGAAAGTTTTGATAATATTTTTGCCGGTGTGGTACCATTAGGCGAATCTGCAGCGCTCTTCACCGCCTCCGAGATTGCCGAAGCCCAGGCCGCCCGAGAACAGGCCTGCCTAGACGCGGGCCTCCCTCCCGATTGTGATCCTGGCCAGTGCATCGACTGTGATGACCCCTCGAATCAACTGATAGCGTTTGGTGCATCCGGTGGCCCGATGCAAAATCAACTGGCCGTAGCCGCGCAAAATGGCTTTGTGGGAACGCCCATTACTCGTGTAGAATATGCGGGTTGGACCAGCGAAACTGCCACCGGCCAATATGAAGTATATCCTTCTAAGCTGCGCAGTATCCCATCAGACATTTTAAATCTAGGCTCAATTAGCACCTGGTCTCTTACACCTTTAATAACAGAACGACTAAAATCTTTTCAAGCCTATACATCACCGGCTGAACTTACGAGGATCTCCAATAGTATTCCGGTCCAACGATTGCTTTCCGGAGCCTTTAACGAGCAGATGATCCTATTGATCCCGCTGCTTTATAACACTTTCTATACCAATAAGTATTTTTCGCGCATCTCCCGAAACTTTGTCAATCCCAAGAAAGCAGTTTTGGATTTGTTTGTGGAGACCACACTAAATGCCGGCGGCGCCCAGCCCATTCCCGCACGGAGGGGCTCACAAGATACGATAGATAGTCTCGCGACAAACGGAGGTATTGACTTTGAATCAATGGCCCGAGAGTTTATTATCAAGATGGCGGTGGACACCCCAATCGATATCTTAAAGAGTGTGCTTGAAATGGCTGATCCACACTGGGCAGTAAGTGGAAATATTAAAAAGGTCACGAGTATCGCCTTTAGTGCAGTCGAGGCGGCGATCGGTGCAGTACTTTCGCAGGTACCTGACGAACTCGAACAAGCTCTCGATGTGGTGGGGATCGACCTGACAGCCGAGAATATAATGAATCTTCTTCTGTGTTTGGTGGATACGGCCGCTAGCGGCGGCCTGAATTCTCTGGAGCTGCCCCCGCCGATATTGGTCCCGAATCCGGACTTCGACGTCGGTGAGCCGCTGGGGCCCAACAATCAACCCAATATTCCTGATCCCAACCACCCGGGCCCAGGAGCCACTCTAGGAGATCTAGACCTAAGTGTTTCTATTGGTCCACGCATCTCTCGCGACGGCGTAGACTTTTCGGGATCAGTAGCAGGAATCTTTATGGCAATGCCCACACCCTTTGGAGTTGCGGGTATCCTTTTGCAAATCCTTCAGGATGTTATTCACAACCTTTTGGAGTCTGAGTCGCAGGGAGATGAGGAAGCAGATGGTCCGCTGGTCGATATTGATGATACAACGACCGCTAATGAATGTGAATAACAATGCTTAAAAATGATTTAAGCGAGTAATTATAGGGGAGAAGTTAATGTCGTCAGGAATTACACCAAAGCTACCTCTTGCCACCGATTATACGTTTGGAGTCTATAATCTCATTACTGATTATGAAACCTTAGCGATTCAGAATCTTAAAATGTTAATATTGACCAACCCAGGCGAGAGGGTAATGGATCCTAATTTTGGTGTGGGAATTAAAAGATTTTTGTTTGAACCGGCCACTGGGCCACTTTATAGCGAGGTATCTACGAGAATTAATCATCAGGTAGCTAAGTATCTACCTTTTGTTGAAATTTTGGGAATTGATTACGGTGTCCCCGAGAGCGCGCCGGATCTTTTCCCTCACACTTTAAAGGTTACGATTCATTTTAGTATAATCCCGTTGCAAATAAATACGGTTTTACGAATAGATCTGATAGACAACTAATTATTGATGAGGCACTTTTAGATGGCGAAAAAACTACAACCAATTAACTACACCAGTAGAGACTTTGACTCTATTAGGGCTGACCTAGAAGAGTACGCAAAGCGCTACTACTCCGAGACCTATAAAGACTTTACTCAAGCCGGCTTCGGTTCGTTGATGCTGGACACTGTATCTTATATTGGGGATATCCTCTCCTTTTATTTAGATTACCAAGCAAACGAGAGTTTCTTGGATACGGCCATGGAGTATACCAATGTGGTTCGTCTGGCTCGCGAGATGGGATTCAAACTAAACCCCAACGCCTCATCCTATGGTCTCGTCACATTTTACATTAAGGTTCCCGCATCTAGCACGAGTCTGGGCCCAGACTACAATTATGCCCCTGTGCTTAAGGCCGGCAGCGAGTTGTCTGCGTTAGGCGGTGGCTTTTACAGTTTAATTGACGATGTAGACTTTAGTGCTACAACAAATCCTGTGGTGGTAGGCGCCGTAAATAATACAACCGGCAATCCGATTAACTATGTGATCCGGTCTCAAGGCCGCGTAATTTCCGGCCGTATGACTACTGAGACTTTTGAGATCGGAGTGTTTGAGAGATTCCGTAAGTTGAATCTAGGCACGAGCATCATTAATAATGTGGTTCGCGTAGTTGACTCCGAGGGTCATGAGTATTATGAGGTGGAGAATCTTTCTCAAAATATAATTTTTAAAGCGCTTAGAAACACGAGCACCACCAGAGCCAGCGTTCCCAATATTTTGAAGGCTACCCCCGTTGCCCGTCGTTTTACCACCGAATACGATGGAAATCGCACCACCTTGCAGTTTGGCTATGGCTCAGACTCAGAACTTCTCTCCGAGGCGGTGGTCGACCCCACCAACTTGATGTTAGATTTAAACGGACGCACGTACGTGACTGAGACCAATTTCGATCCTACTAAGTTGATTAGCAGCGATAAATTTGGCATTGCACCAGCAAACACCACCCTTACCATTTCATACCGCTACAACACTGTTGCAGATGTTAATGCTGCAGTGGGGGCCATCAATCAAATTACCGCCCCCCATCTACGCTTCAACAATCAGGCGCAACTAAACGTTGGTAAGCGCACCGATGTTAGAGCCTCCCTAGAAGCATTTAATGAAGAGCCCCTAGTAGGCTCCGTGGAGCTACCCTCGTCTGCCGAGGTTAAAGAGCGTGTGTTTGGATACTTCGCCGCCCAGAACCGGGCAGTTACTGTAGAAGATTATCGTGCCATCATTTATGGAATGCCAGCAAAATTTGGCGCAGTGAAGCGGGTAGCCATCGAGCGCGACTTTGATTCATTTAGGCGCAATCTTAATGCTTATGTTATTTCTGAGGACACAAGCGGTAAATTACTAGCGGCCAATAGCACACTTAAAAACAATGTTAAGAGTTGGATTAATCACTATAAGATGATTAACGATACAGTGGACTTGCTTGATGCCCAAATAGTTAATTTTGGGGTAGAATATTCCATTGTTAATGATTATAGCACAAGCCGATTCACGACAATTTCCAAATGCAACAGTACCTTGGTTAAATATTTCTTACAAGGGTACGACATCGGTGAAGCCATTAATATTAGCGACATTTATAAGGTACTAAACCGTGTCCCAGGGGTGGTTGATGTTGTAGACGTGCGCCTCAAGCTCAAATCGGGAGGCTCCTACTCCGAGTCAAATTACGATTTTGATAGCCACCTGTCGGTGGATGGACGTCAGCTAGCAGCAGACGTGGGGGTTATTTTTGAAATAAAATTCCCGAACAACGATATAAAGGGGTCAATTAAATAATGGCACTTAAAAGATACGTTGCCGATGCAGACAACACGATTACAAACGCATTTGAAGGAAATCTTAAAACGCGAGGATCCGGATCTAATATGGGTTACGCTGACGCCCTGGAAGTGTTTTCGATATACGGGCAACTTTCTCAATCGTCGGGACAAACTCAGGAGCTTTCTCGTATTCTGATGCGGTTCCCGATTGCCGATATATCCTCGGACCGCACCGCCGGGACTCTCCCAGCCTCGGGAAGTGTTTCATTTTATTTACGCCTTCATAACGCGCGCCATCCCTTTACATTACCTCAAGATTTTACCTTAATTGTTAATCCTGTATCTAGTGCCTGGTTTGAAGGTACGGGGCTTGACATGGATGAATACAAAGACCTTGGGACATCTAACTGGCTTGAAACAAGCACCACAGCCTCTTGGAGTGCTGTAGGTGGCGACTATGGCACGCAAGAATATGAGCAACGCTTTCCCCAAGGATACGAAGATATGGAAATTGATATTTCTAATCTGGTGGAAAAATGGATCGCCGGCACTTTTAGCAATTACGGCATAGGGGTTCGTCTAACAGGGAGCCAAGAGGCCTATGCGGCAGCTGCCTCCGGATCGGTGATTGCCAACACTGGGGGTGCGAAGCGATCTTATTACACTAAGAAGTTTTTTGCCCGATCTAGTGAATTCTTTTATAAGCGCCCCGTAATTGAAGCGCGCTGGGATTCCAGGACCACTGATAATCGAGGCAATTTTTATTATAGCAGCTCTTTGGCTCCTGCCGTGGATAATATGAATAATCTTTATTATTATAACTATATTCGTGGAAAGCTCGTTAACATTCCTTCGATCGGTACCGGAAACTTTCGGGTGAAGTTCTATTCAGGCTCCACGGGCCCCACCGGCGACGCGCTGTCGGTTTGGACTGGCACCACCGCGGCAACCTATGTCACAGCAAGCTATGTGAGCCCGGGCATATATTCCTGTAGTGTCGCCATTACGGCCGCGGCTACACCCCTCAAGAAGATTTATGATGTGTGGTACACCGGATCGACCGACTTCTTCACTGCTTCTTTTCTTCCGTCGCAGATCACCACTTACACTAGTGCGCCTACTTTTGAAAAGGTTACGAACATTACTAACCTTAGAGCAGCATATAACACCAATGAGACCGCGCGCTTTAGACTGTTTATTCGTGATAAGAACTGGAGCCCGACACTGTATACCGTGGCCACGTCTAAAATAATCACGGAGGTGGTTACTAGCGCATCCTACTCGATCTATCGGGTCACCGATGATCTAGAGGTGATTAACTATGGCACTGGCAGTAGCAAATGCACATATTTGTCGACTGACGTGACCGGGAATTATTTTGATTTAGATATGTCCCTTCTAGAAAAAGGGTATATGTATGGGATTAAACTTTCATATTATAATGATAGTATAGGGAGTTGGGTCGAACAACCAGGAGCATTCAAATTTAGGGTAGAAGATAAGAACACATAAAAGATGAGTTATAAACACTATTTTGACAAAGTAAGCGCCTTGCAGGCGATCGCTGATAAGTCAGCCCAACAAATTGGTGGGGACATTGAATCAGCTGGGTTTTTGGCGGCAGACGTAGAAAACGACCAGCGATTTATTCCTCGCGTTGATTTTTCGAAGCCCGAAAATTTTGCTCGGTATGGCTCTGCTGAATCTTATTATGCTCAATCTATTAAGCGAATAACCAACACCTACCCCTACGATGGCTCCCTCCAAGAAAAGATCCAGTGGGAATTAGATTCCACCTATATCGATTTACATCTTTTTGATAAGCAGTACCCGCGCACCAACGGTTACGTTATCATGGCCGCGGATGGCTGGGGCACCTCGGCTGTTACTGGCGATTACGGATCTTCCAGCGCCCCCGAATACATTCTGTTCCAAGGGGGCCCTCACGCTAACCCTAATGGGATGAGCCCCTACCCTACTAAGTTCACAGGGTCCAATTATTACGAACCAACCCGTAACCGAGAGTCTAACCTCAAGTTTGACCTTCAGAATAAGGGTGTATCGGTAGAATTCTGGCTCAAAAAAGACGAGTTCTTACCGAGCCTTACAAAGAAAGAGGTCGTTTTTGACCTATGGAATGGTGCAGCAACCTCGCATGCGTCGTACGGCCGTCTACGAATTGAGTTGAGTGCGTCAGAAGACGGCACTAGCCCCTTCCTCGTCTCGATAATGTCGGGCGCCGCAGGCGTCCAATGGTCCTCTGTGGGGGCCTCTACGGTCACTACAGCGTCTATTGCGGACGGACTGTGGCATCACTATGCGGTGTCGTTTAAGTCTGCTTCAGCGGGCATTCAGACGCGATTTTATATTGATGGAGAACTAAACAACCAATCGCTTTTAGGCTCCACTGGCATTAACGAAGTTACGGGCGCCCTCCGGGCTTACATCGGTGGACTCACTAGTGCGCCGGCTTCAACATCAGCCGTAAGAACGGCCGGTAAGTTGAGTGCTTCTCTCGACGAGTTTAGGTACTGGAAAACTCAACGTTCTTCTAAGGAAGTGGGAAGATATTGGTTTACTGATGTAAATGGCGGATCCAACACTGATCCTGAACCCTATCAACAAACCCTAGAGAACGTTAATACCAAGCTGGGAGTTTACTACAAATTTAATGAGGGGATAACCAACACCGCCTCTTATGATAGCACTGTGCTAGATTACTCAGGGCGCCTTACAAACGGTACGTGGGTGGGATACACGAGCAACTCTCGTAACACAGGCTCAGCTATTGTGTTGTCCAGCGCCGCCATCAAAGAGTTTAAAGATCCAATCATTTACTCCAACAATCCGGCCGTTTATCGTCTGACAAATCAGTTACAACTTAGTGGCTCCAACTACGATGTCAACAATAACGCTTCAATGTACAATTCTATTCCCTCCTGGATTACCGAAGAAGATCAGGCGGGTGCTGGCCAACTCAAAAGCCTCACGCAAATTCTATCGAGCTACTTTGACACTCTCCAGCTACAAATTGAATCTTTAAGCACATTGGGGAACATCGCGTATCCCAGTGGAAGCCAGAAGCCCCTCCCCTTCACTGACCACCTTTTGGAGTCTAGAGGGTTTGTTGCTCCGGAGATCTTTTTAGACGCCGACATACTACAGCGGTTGGCGTCTCGCAGCGAAACTAAGGTTTATGAAAAGAAGTTGGTGGACATCAAGAACACCATTTATCAGAACATTTATAATAACCTTGCTTATATCTTTAAGTCGAAGGGCACTGAAAAATCCTTTAGAAACTTAATTCGCTGTTTTGGCATTGACGATGAGCTAATTCAACTCAACATGTACGCGGACAATACGCCTTATGCGTTAACTTCTACGCGTAGAAATGCCACGGTGGCGAAGAAGTATGTTAACTTTAATTCCAGAGCGAACACGCAAGCTGTAGTTTACCAGAGTCAAGACGCCTCCAACCCAAATTCTTACGGCTTCATTCCTGCAGCCAGCGAGCTGACCGGCGGCTATGCCTATACTCTAGAAACAGAACTGATGTTTCCGAAGAAACTGGAGAAGTCCCAGGCCGGATACATTAACTCTAATGCAATCTCTGCTTCCCTTTTCGGGGTTCACGGTACAATCAATAGCCAGACTAATACTAAGTGGGCTGATACAGATGCGGTCAATTTCCAGGTCTATGCTGTTCGGGATGAACTAGACTCGACCAACGCACGGTTTGTACTTACAGGTTCAAACGGCGGCTATATGCCCCAGCTTAGTAGTGCATTGTTTCAAGAACTTTACGATAATTCAAGTTGGAACGTGGCCGTTAAAGTGCGCCCCGAGCGCTATCCTCTGAGTAATTTTGTTTCAGGTGCCGATACGGGTAATTATGTTGTGGAATTCCAAGGAGTTAACGCCGACGCGGGCAGCGTGTTAAACTCATTTAACGTTTCTGGGACCATCACTTCCCCGCCGGCTGGGTTTATGACTGGCTCACGCCGCGTATATATAGGCGCCCACCGTCAGAACGTAACAGGAGCAATCCACCAGAAATCTGATGTAAAAATAGCAGCCTCTAGGTTCTGGTTGAATTACTTGGAACCACAGGCAATCGTCGCCCACGCTTTAGATATTCGCAATTATGGCGCGCTGCAGCCCCACCTGTATGCTTATCCCTTTGTTCCCTCCGCTTCGTATGGAGAAGTCAGCAATTTTGATACTTTGGTGTTCAATTGGGGCTTTAACCAAAATACAGGCTCCAATGCCTCGGGACAATTCCCCGTTGCTGATCTTTCTTCTGGTTCGGTTGCTTCGGCCACGGGCCGATATAAGTGGCTGGGAAGCTTGCTTAACTATCAGATGACTGCCAAAGGATCTGAATTTAAGGCTAGTTCGATAACTCCCATAGATAAAGACTATCTTGTCACTGCACGACAAAATTTGGTTGAGGGAATTTTGGCTAACGATATGGTCACCGTCCTCAATAAACAAGACCAACAAATCTTCACGCGAGATAGTCGACCGATTAACTTCTTTTTTGCATTTGAAAAAAGCATGAGCCAGGCCATCTCGGACGAGATGATAAATTATTTTGCCACTCTACGAGATCTTAACACTCTGATTGGCGCACCAGTAAATCGATATCGCCGTCGTTATAAGGGCTTAGAACACCTTCGACAAAAGTTTTTTGAAAACGTGGGAAACAGTGAAATTGATTTTGATAAGTTCTACGAATTCTATAAATGGTTCGACACGACCTTAACGATGATGTTGAACCAGCTTCTCCCAGCATCTGCTGATTTTGCTGAGGGGGTTCGCACAACAATCGAAAGTCACCTTCTGGAGAGAAGCAAGTATCATAATAAATTCCCGTTTATTGAAACTCAACAAACCTCCTTCGAGGGTACCGTCACCACAGCAGCTGAATACCTAGAGGCGGTCGGTTGCCCGGACGACGACCCGCAGGGCCTAGGTTTCTATTCCCGACAGGCGCCAACACGTCGCGCAGTGGGGATGTCGGAACGACCACTTCTTAAGAATTGGAAGTATAACCATGCTCCAGTGCTCACTGGTTCACAAGCCTCCCAGATGCTTTGGTGGCAATACAGCGCCGATCGTAATACAAAAGCGATTAGTAGCTCCATTGCCGCAGTTAATGTTGATCGTCAGTCACTTTTGAATGCGATTAAAAGTTCGAACGAGCGCAGTGAGAACCGTCCCTATAAATTCTCAGGCGGTGGTAGCGTTGCGCTGGGCGCCGTGGGCAGCCACCCCAGCAAGCGCTCCAATTTAGTATATAGCTACACGCAACCCGGCGGGGAAACCGTCCCGGGGAGCAATATTCCTCGCAATGTAATGGTAGGGTTCTCAGAAGATGTGGAACAACTTACCAATACTACCGATGTGTTTTTCCCAGCGTATAAACAACGCCTTGGGTTTGGTTTGAATGCCACTATCAACAAGGACGGGCCCAAGACAATTTTGGATTCCAATATCCTAGCACCCTTCAGCATTTACAGTTCTTCGGTGGGTGCCTCGGGGTATAACAAAGAGGTAAACGAACATTTCAAGGCCGGCATAACCCTTACCAATCTTCATCATGATGTAATTGGAAACGGACCAGAGATGCCGATGCAAGGCCCCTTCACTGAAAAGTTTGTCGGTGGCCGCCAGCATCGTCATATTGAAGTTAACAAATATGATGTTAGCAAGAACACTACCAATAATATTGACGCGCGTACTACACGTCCGGAGGGATATAAGATCCTTCTCGGCCGATGTGGTCATCAAGACGATGGTACAGCTGGTACTCTTGGCATCGTTGGTCCGCAGTATCCTGATCCGAAGTCGGATCGGGCAGACACTATTCGTGGAAATCTGTACGCTAGACCAAAAGCCAACCTGTCTCGGATAGAAACGGCTAAGCGGCCCGTAAACCTCAAAAACATTCTAATGACGACGGCCTCCGCGACCACGCGCCTGTCCGGGACGCTAGCTCACAGTGCAATAGGAAATTATCAAAAGAACTATCAAGTTGTTCAAACTGCGGGTCGTTCTGTTAATGATCCTTTCTTTGAAAGACAAACCTTTAGTTTTGCCTCAGACCCTGAAACTATAATGATTGGCCGCGGCGAGTATAATCAGAATGATAAATTGGGATATCGCTATCCCCTCACCCCTGTTACCGATATTGTTTTTAATCAAAAGTCGCTATACTCTGTTGCAGCGGACGGAGCTTCGTGTCCCTCTGTGAGAATACCGTATAATTCTTCTATCGACGCCGGCGGCAACGGATCCACTTATAATAATGCCTTTACCTTATCTTTCTGGGTCTATCCTACAGTTGCTCCGATGAGTTCAAGTAATAATAGCCATTTGTTTACACAGGGTGTGCATTATATTGGTAGCACCCAGGCGGCTCGCCAATTTTTAATAAACAAGGATAACGGCAAGCTGGTGTGGCGTTTTGGATGTTATTTAAGTGGTGCAGCGACAGGTTTTGGGGAAATCCACACAGTAGCAACACCCTTTACAGCTTCTGCAGTTAATCAGTGGCACCACGTAGCACTAACTGTAGATACCTATGGCACCCGCGCCGGCGCGAGCATTGGGTTTACTAATTGGCGCCTGAAGATGTATCACAACGGCAATAATCTTTCGTGGAATGTAGTGAACAGTGCCACACAGTTCCTTATGCCGATTGCTTCTTGTTCGGTGGGTCAAACATTGACGTTGGATGCCTATTTTGATGATCGCGACCCAGCCTTCGGGGGTGTATATCGCGATGGTGTTGATGGGTATATGGATGAGGTTAGTTTTTGGAACAGCGCGCTGCATCCCGATAGCATTACATCTCTTTATAATAATGGATGCCCTGCTGACCTAGAGACGCATGCGGACGTAGCTAATTTAGTCTCGTGGTGGCAGATGGGCGATAACGTTTCGCCCCTGTCAGACTCAAATGTTATTGCTTCAGGTTCATTTAAGGATAAGATATCGACCAACCATGGCCAAGGAAAGGGTGGAATGGTTGCTGCTGATATTCAGGATTTTGTTAACTGCGAGATCCAGCCCCCAATACCTCGTCAAAACTTTGAGTTACCCAACCGTACCGGCGCCAATTCAAATCAAACCATTATCGTTAATCGATTTAGCGCCCCTGGTTCATATGATACTGTTTCTCGCGGATATCTTG
>Ga0098035_1000375_pt1 | contig 22711 bp, 17 predicted proteins | sample 3_EtaG_FD_75046 | JGI IMG/M metagenome (GOLD analysis project Ga0098035, IMG submission 75046) | Marine viral communities from the Subarctic Pacific Ocean - 3_ETSP_OMZ_AT15126 metaG | ecosystem: Environmental > Aquatic > Marine > Oceanic | place: Pacific Ocean | collected 2015-01-07
CAAAGGTTACACACCAACTCAAATTCTGGACACCTTTCAGGTTCTAGACACGTTGGTGATTGACGGTTCCATTCAGTTGGAAACCATTGGAGCCTTGCGAGAAGGTAAAAGCTATTTCATGGCTGCGAAGATCGAAGGCGACCCGCTTGAGATCGTTCCTGGTGATGTGATGGAACGTTATCTAATAGCTCGCGACTCTTACGATGGTTCGACGTTTAGAGAGTATGCAGCGGCTGGCATTTTGCCGGTGTGCGCGAATACAGAACGCGCCGCCTTCGGTGAGGCAAAACGCAGCGGTAGACTTTGCCGCCAAAAGCACACCAAGAACATTAACAGTGACGAACGTACTGATGAAGTACGCAAGGCGCTGGGGTTCGCGGTAGAGGCGATTGGCGACATGGCAGAGCGCCGCCGCGCAATGAGCAAGATCGATATGTCGGAAGGTCAAGCAGATAAGTTTTTTCAAAAGCTTGTGTTTGGTGACAAACCTGTCCCCGCCGTTATCGACGAGCAGACAACCAGCGGTCAAAAGCGCCGAGCAATCTTTGAACTGAACTACCTACTTCGCAACGGCAACGGCCAAGAGTTGAAGGGTAGGAAGGATACAGTTTACGGAGCGCACTGTGCGGTAACGGAATGGGTCGGATCGGTAAAGAAGCACAAAGGCGGATATGAGGAAGAGCGAGCACCTTTCGTTCTATTCGACAATGGTGCTCAAATCATTGACCGGTCTGAGCAATTGCTCAGTTCTCAATATCAGCTAGCGGCATAGGAACCCGCTCAATTGTTAGCAATCAATAGCCCCCTGTGAAGGGGGCTTTTTTTTGCCTAAATTACGCATCCACCCCACACTTGATGGACCTTATACATAACAGGAATTATCATGCTTTATAAATTTCACAGAATAGAGAAAATTAAAGGATCGGAATCCTGGCTAATTCAATGTAAACCTGATGAACGGTGCATCATATTCCATAGCGTTGACAGTGGCACCGTGCTAGCACTTGCTGCCCTGTTTAACAGCATTGACATGCTCGACACCACAGACGCCTTGATAGCGTTAGCTTGTGAGGTTGAGCGCACAAAGATGTCTGCTTTGATGCTTGCGGAGAATCTTACAAGCATCATGAATGATGCTGTTTACCCGTTTAGCTACCTAATCAGTTACCAGTTGCCTGAACCCTGCTAGTTGACGGCAATCCCATAAAAATCAGAATTATATAAACCTCATAAAGGAGAAAGATGATGAAATGGACAGTTCAGCTAGAATGCAACAATTGTGGAGCAATCACGCAATCCGTTGTATTCGACGATACAAAAGGACGAGTGAAACGCCACCCGTTTACGTTAAAAACATGCTGTTGTGGAGAGCATTGTAACCCATGCGTCACGATAAGTTTCTTTCCCGTCCTCAATGAGGAAGAGGAAGCAACGCAACGCGCAAGTGATAGGCGGGAGAACTTGCGTTCTATAGGCATCAATCTGGACCTCATAAAGGAGTAAATGACATGAAGAAGAAAAGCTGGTGGGAGATACCCCCCTGGGAAGAATACCCGTATTGTGAAAATCTTGAAAAGGAGAAGAAGGCATGGAAAAGAAAAGGAGCAAATGACATGAAGAAGAAAATTACAGAAGTGTGGTGGCAACCTGAAAAGGTTGAGGTAGCCCTCGACGAACTCATGCGAGTGGTTGAGATTCTTAAACATCCTCAAGATCACACTTGTCCCGATGGCGAAGATTTCAGCGTTGATGCTGCCTTAAGCATTCTTGAGCGCATAATCGAAATCAACACCGTCAAAAGTAAAAAAAACAGTGATACAATTTTGAAAGCCTACCTAGCAGCGGCACGACTTCATACCGCTGACCTCAACACAGAAATGATTTTATCTGCAACGAAACCCAAGAAGAACCCTGATTGACAGAGAGTACATAAAAATCAGAATAGAGAAATGCGATGGAGATCAACGCCATTGCTTGGGTTGCGGTATCATACCCATTGGCCGCTGGTTGAGTGGTAAAAAGGCTCCGCGCTTCGGATGAAGTCGCTGGCGAGGCAGCGTTAGCTTACGCCCTTTAATATCTAACCCATGAGCCACTTTATAGCTCGCCCCGTTGGCGACGGAGCTATAGAGGTTGGGGACACCCCTTCTTGCCAATTATTGTGGCATGTTGGGGCTGGTGTTAAGGGGAACGAACTGCGAACTGGAGCCCAAAAGGCTAAGAAGGGACGCAAGGGGACGTAAGCACCTCGTTTTTTATTTTTATAAAGGAGCAAATGACATGGAAAAGCACGCAGTAATAGACATTATACACGGTGGGCACGGCAGGGATGAAGAGAATCCGGCAATGCTCATTCATTTGCGATCTAATAAAGTGGAGTTTGACACCTGTCGTGGATGGAATGATCCCGGCTCATTAGAAGGGCCACACCCCCTCTTAGGTCCTATGCTGACCTTTGAGGATATGGCTCGTGCGGAGTCCAGCTTCAAAAAGGCCGCTAACTTGGTTTTGAGTAGGTTACCTCTCATAAACGCTCGAAGGGTTCTGTTCGAGGGCTTCGAGGGCGGCGAATCTTTGTCGTTCATGATGACAGCATGGTCAGAGAGGAAAGAGTGGGATCGCCTCCTAGAGCCAGACGATCATGAAGACTTCATCTTTCATTTGCGTGTCCATTTCCGCAACCACGGATGGTCAGTGGAATTGAATGAGACACATAAGAGTTAGCGTCGTGAATCCTCCTGCCAGCCACGTCTAGTAGATGAAAGAGGAGAACCCGGATTGACGGCAATCACATAAAAATCAGAATCATCTACAACCTAAACAAAGGAAAAACCATGTTAGAAATGTTACATATCAACATTTTCGCGAGCGCTCTTCATCTGTCGCTCCGAATAGTTGAGCAACAGACCGGAGACGATCAGGATATCCTGATCGCTGCTGTCACCAGTAGCCAGTTGGAAAGAGCAGTTGCAATGTCTACCGAAGACCTTGCACCGCATAAAGAACTGTTAGCCAAATGTGACCGACTTCTTAAGCAATATCCGATAGATATCGATCTGGCGTTAATGCCATCGCTCAAGAGCATTTTGATATCCTTGAAAGCTTACGCTGACAGCAAGCATTTTGCTCGTGATATCAACACGGGGACAGATTGCTTGCTGTCTATAGACAGTCTGATTTCTTTGGCAGTTGTGGCTTGTCGCATAGGATGGATAGAAGAAAAGGAATTGAACGCGCTAAGCAAACAAGCCTCTGAAGAGGTTTGGAAATTGGCCGCGAATTTGTCTGACCTTTGGGAATATGCGGAAAACCGTGAACAGCAGTTTGCGCCCGCTTCGGACTATCCCGAAGCCTTTTCGTTTTGGGAAGAATTGGCGCAGCTTTCTATAACAAGGCTGGACCTCCAAGAGGCAATGACACTCCGAACAGAAGACGAGAAAGATGCCATCATCAAGAGGGTGTTGGCATCGTTGACGAGTTGACACCCACCCCACAAAAATCAAAATCATAACTAGAGAAAACCTAAACAAAGGAGTTAGATGATGGATTCCAATTTTACAGAAATCGCCCATGATGATCATGGCCTATCCGAAGAGCACATCAATTACCTGATGAGCACGCCCCTTTTGGCCAATTATAAAGACGGCGAATTTATCTGTGCGGTGATTGATCTCCCCATTGGGTTGCCTGATCTGTTTTGCGCTCTGCACGGTCCTTGTGTCGGTGACGACCCTGTCCCGGATGATGCCGTGAAGATGGTTCGACGAGCGGGTCGCACTGGCCTTTCTCGCATGGTGGCTCGCACGGTGCGCCCTGCTCATGGGTTGGTTGTGATCGGTCTGAAAGGTGGGGTGTGCTTCACAGCATATGGCACCCGATCTTTTGACGTGTCGCCCATGGAGCCATGGGATGCCGAGCGGAAGCACGGGGAAGGCAGCGACGAGCACATCAAAGCGCGTGACTTCTGGGCCGTTCACGCTCTCAGCCATCACGCATAGGTACAGGGGAGACCCGTAGGTCTCCCCTTTTTCCTTTTCTGAGGTGATTGACAGTTACCCCATATTCCTCAGAATGGTAGATAGAAACAGAGCAAGACATTTCGTTTTGTTCTGCTTTCTATCAAAGGATATAGAAATGTTTACACCGATTGAAACGTTAGCGATTGCTAACGTGATTAGCAGTAAAGATAAAAAACTGGCCCAAACTTCAATGGCACCAACGGGTGTTGGAAAGAAGAACACGATCAGAAAGACACAGAATGTTGACCTCATAGTACATATCACGGGTGATATGGGTCGTGCATACGATACCGTCAAAGACCCGACTGTCAGCATTCCGTTGTTGCCCGTTGTGGCTCTTTTATTGCATCGAATGGGATGCACTAGGAGGGGCGCTATGAAGCACCTTGCAGAGGTGCTGCCACAGGCTATTAGACTAGACAAAGATGCTAGGTCGGCGTTGCTCAAGGAGGTCGGCGTTGCTGACGCAATGGCGGACTTCAAAAAAGAAGTCATTGGTGCCCTGCCCCTTACTCCCGTCATGGGCAAGGTGGCACATGATTTGACGGTAACGAGAGTTGCAGCACAACCGAGTAACGCAATTACAACGACCGCAATCGCCTTGGAAGAAGGCGAGCCGATCAGCGGCTAACCTTCAGCGCTCCCCTTTTCCCGACTGTTTGAAAAAGCGGTCAGGAGAAGGGGGGCGTTTTTTTAGGGGTAGCCCGAGGAGCAATCATATTTCTATATGGTAATAATTCAAGTACCTGAAATATGAGTAAACAAATTACCGCATAAAGTACCAAGTGTTGTTGCCTAGCTACTCAGGGGGAATATGCTGGTAAATTTCTTGATACAAATTAAGATATATCTATATTTTTATATTTAGCGTTTTGAAATATAGGAGGGGTTATGGAATTGTGGGAAATTGGGGCGGTTGTTGGGGTTTGGTGGCTATACACTAATTGGTGTAGAAGGAAGTTCTATAGGCAGATTTTGGAACTGCTGGATAAACACGAACAATTAGAGAATCAGCAGTTATGGGCTATTACTCGTAGTCGGTTTTTATCGAGGAAAGAGATTAGTAAAAAATAGATTATTCTGCGTTATATAAATCTGAGTACCCCCTTATCAATAACATTGATTTGGGGGTTGTGCTTATGGGAGAGTTATGCATAAATAGGGAAGTGAGCGACACTGATGAGTGTAGAAATTGATATGGCTCTGAAAAAAACATTATGTATGGGTTGCGGAGCTTTTTACGCTACTTCTAAAGTTTTTAGTTATTCAAAAAATAACTCTGATGAATTTACTATATGTCCTGTATGTAGCCACCATACACTCATAAGTGAGAAGCTATCTTAAAGGGGCATAATGTACGACAGTGTAGAATTTGAAAGCTTGTCAGTGGAGCCGGGTATTAAGTGGTTAGTGTATTCATTATGTGGATTGCGTAACGATCCTGATAAACTCACTACTAGTGATAAATTTAGAGTGTCTTGTGTGGAAGCCTTGAGATTTGGGTATCTTATGAGTAAGTACCTGGATGTCGATAAAGAAGAATTTATTGAAGGTCTATATGCTGTAATGGACCTTGAAGATAACGTTGAAAGGAAATGTCACTAATGTCTAAAAAGATTTTATCTGTAAATGATGGTAAGGTAATTGAACACGAAGTTCGGTCAGATGCAGATCGAAATATAGAAGAGTTATATAAAGCTTTGAGTAGCTTTATGGGAGTTCCTTCTGATAGAGACCCTAATAATGTATTTGTTACCTCTCTAGGAGCACTCGAATATGCCTGCGCTGTGGCAAATCAAATCGGGGTCTCTAGGGATGTGTTTTTAGAATCGGTAGGAAATGTCTGGGAAAACGTCACAACCCCAAAAGATAGGGCCGTTCGGGAGCAAGGATAAATATGCCTTCCCTAGAATATGTAGGGATTTCGATTGTGAACTGTATGACCAATGCTTGGATTTAGCGGCCAATAAGAATTGGAAAACTTTTACCTGTGAAGGGTGTGAGTTGGCTACTAAATTAGAGATTATAGATAGGGATTAAAATGCCATATATGTCTGGTACTGCTACCTTAGGTTTGGATAGAATCTTAGATAAGATATCTTTGTGTGAAATTAATAATAAAGATCTGGTTATACCAAATGATGAACTGTATATTTATACCTACCTGTTGGAAAAAGTTAAAAATAAAGTCCTGGAAGATAAACTAACCGGCAAGTAATGATTGCCCTTTTTAATGCGGTATTGTACGTTGGCTTCGTGAAAACGAAAATGCCCCCGGTGTGGACGGCGAATGATAAAATCCTATAAAGACGGAAAACTAGTTTGGTTATGCGTCAATTGTAATAAGAGAGGGTGTAATGGCTTCTAGAGCACAAGATAAACGTCGTAAGCTTACGCAGAAAGGTAATTATGTTACCCACTCTGCGATTATGAAGAATAGAGGCAAGAATAATGTCACCTCTTTTCGTAACTATGGAACCGCAGATACATCCCAAATAGATGGGGGACGGGCAATTGAATTAGCCAATACTCCAGCCTACAAATCCTATGTATTCTACCTTGCTCCTAATTCTTCTATCGGTAAGAAACAGATTGAAGGTGGTAATAAGACAGTTATAGTTAATACTGGTATCTTGTTTTTCTCCCTTGAGAAGAGAAAAGCAGGTAAAGGTGCTAAGTATGTTGGTGAGTCTAACCGTTATAATGCAGGTTCTGTAGTTAACCTTAAAAAAGGTCAGCGTTATAATTACAGTACTGGTAATGGAGAAGCTGAACTTTTAATTATCGAGAGTGGTGATCTAACAGAGAAGGTTTTAGAAGAACCAATCACCAATCTAGACGGTGCCCAGCAATTCCAAGTAACTCGTGGTGTAGACATTGCTGATTTAAAGAGCCGTAAGAGAATGACGGCAGCGGAGCGTGAAGCATATGGTATTGCTTATGCTTCAGCTCGTGGGAATCTCTCTACTAAAGAAAAGAATCAAATTGCTAGAGATATTGCTAGGGGTGTGGACACTACACAGACTATTGTAGGTGTTAATCCCACTCCGATTGGTGATATCGGAGATGATTATCTTCCTTCAGATGGATAGGTACTAATGCCCTTGGCCGAAGGTAAAAGCGACGAGACTGTGTCCGAGAATATCAAGAAGTTAAAATCTGAAGGGTATTCTCAGAAACAAGCAGTCGCTATTTCTCTTGGTCAGGCTGGCAAGAGTAAATTAGATAAATCTATCTGGGACTACTCAAGTAATCCTGTCGAACCCCCTGAGGAAATTTTTAAGGGGGGTGCTTTGGAGACGATGATGGATAAATCTAATTGGGATAATTTAGTTAAGGCTAATGAATTACAGTCTAGCTCTGATGAGGGTGGTGGGCAGCTTGAGACTAAGCAGTCTCTAGTAAAAGAAGCTCCTAAACAAAAGAGGGTTAGTGATAGTGGTAAAAAAGCTGGTAAGACTTCTTTAGAAGCCCCTATGAGTGTAGAGGCTGATGACGCGGAGGGTGCTCCTTCACAGTCTAAAGAGCGTACTCATTCGTCATGGGATGAGGCTAGGGATGCTGCACAAGAGTTAGAGATTGATAAAGTAGCTGCGAAGGCGAGACCTCATTCGTCATGGGGTGAGGCTAAGGATGCTGCACGAAAATTAAAGAGTGCTAAAGCAGCTGTGACGCCGGATCGTGAACTTATGTTTCCGCCACACCTAATGCGTGAAGCAAAGAGGGCGCAGCTATTCGCGGAGCGGAAGAGACGTGAGAAATGGGATGTGGCTAAGGATGCGGGGAGAAAGCGTGCCCAAAATGCACCTGAGTGGAAGATTCGTAGACAATTGCTTTCTGGAGATTCTCAGAGAGAGTTGAAGGACGCTGCCGCTAGCAGCAGTCCAAAAGGGCTCTATAAAAAGGCCGCTTCTTCTTTAAAAGCAGCGAAGCGTGAAGCGAGCCATGGCGCGTCGAATGTAGCGGAGAGATTGAAAAGAGGTGGAGGACCACCCTCATTGAAAAAAAGAGGGTGGTCCGGCAGTTTAAGGTTGTCCATGTGGGACGACTTTGATCTAGTTAAGGGTGATTTAAGCGCAGAGGACCGTGCTGATTTACCCAAGAAAGATTTTGCTATTCGTAGCAAAGCTGATGATGCTGAAGAGAAGAAAGAATCTGGTAATTATCCTATTCCTGATGAATCGCACGCGAGGTTTGCGTTAGCGATGGTAGCTAAACATGGCACCCCTGCGGAGAAAGCTAGGGTACGGGCAGCGGTACATAAGAAGTACCCGTCTATCGGAGAATCTGACGTGAAGAAATCTATTGATCCTGCATTAGCAGCGAGAATGAACACCCCTGCACAGACTCGTCGCGGAGCTAACGTAGACCCTCAGACAGCTTCTGTGGGTGGATTTAACTCTACCATTACTAAAAACTTTGGTGAGGGAATGAATCCTTATACTGAGGAAGTACGTATTCAACGAGCGGGTGGTCCTCGTAAGTTACGTAAGGCTGTAGCTCCTAATTTAGTTAAAGCTAATGAATTACAGTCTAGCTCTGATGAGGGTGGTGGGCAGCTTGAGACTAAGCAGTCTAAAGTAAAAGAAGCTCCTAAACAAAAGAAGTGGGAGCCAGCCAAGGTTCGTGATGTTGGTAAAAAAGCTAAGAGTTGGAAAGAGGCTAGGGAAGCAGATCCAGCAAAGCCGCATTCAACCGCACTCCTTAAAGATAATGCTCCATGTTTCGGGAAGGATAAGGATGGCTGCCTCGTAGATGATCCTAAAACTTGGCCTCAAATAGTTAGCCCGTCAAGGCGACCAGAGTCCCAAAAGTCTGACCAGAAGAAGCTTAGGGGTGTCACTACGACTAGGGGTGAAGGGGTAGGTACTGCCGCTGCTTGGGAAGAGGCAAAAAAGCGAGAAGGACATATTGTACAGCCTTTTGCTACCAGGAAGAAGCATTGGCACCAACGCGGAGTCTTGGGGAGTGGTGCGGACAAACAGACAGGTTATCTACTTTCTCTTCCTAAAGGATCAAAATATGAACCGCGTGTTAGGGCAGCACTGCAAGCTGAGCAGGACGAGGACTTTGGCGTAAAGCGGACTTCACCAAGTTGGAAAGGTGCTAAGGGGGAAGCTAAAGCGAAGGAAGCGAGAGAAATGAAGTTGTCCATGTGGGACGACTTTGATTTAGTTAAGGCTAATGAATTACAGTCTAGCTCTGATGAGATTAGTAAGGCTGTGAAGAGTACTACTCCTAAAGCTGGGTATGGATGGGGAAATAAACCGCCCCAAACTAAGACTCAAAAGCCCACACCTTTGAATAGGTCTTTATTTACTTCAGTTACTTTAAGTAAGGCTGCACCTTCAGAGATGAAGTTTACAGAAGAAGAAGGTTCTACGGTAGAAGTGGATAAGCCTCCGATCCCAGCAAAATCGTCACATAAGGGAGGACCTGGTGTTGGCGGTCGTCAGGAGAGGGGTAGGGAACGTCGTATAGTAGGTCAAACTGAATTTGACGTTAAAGATGCCCCTGGAACAGTTATAGATGCCATAAGACCCCAAGCAATGGGAATACGCACTCTTCGGGACAAGCCTGTTAGAATAACTACAGAACAACAGCAAGTTCGACTTGCAAAGCTTAGAAAGAAAGCCGCTAAGAAAGAAGTAGCTAAGAAACCCACTCCTACATTACCGTAATTTATATAGATGAGAACTGATGTCTACAGGTATTTATCTAGATTCAAGATTATTTAAAGGCATGGGGACAAGTGCGTCTAAAGCTGTAAAACCTCCAGCCCTTATAAAACCTCCGAAACCTCCAGCCCCTATAAAACTTCCGATAGTGAAACCTCCAAAATCTACAGTTTTAGAATCTAATCCTGAAGAAGTTTTAGAATCTAATCCTGAAGAAATTGGAGGGGAACAGCTTGAACCGGGGCAGTCACGGGGGCAGTCAACAGTAAGAGATCAAGCTTCTGCTGTTTCAACTCCTCTAGGCACCGGAAGAGGTGGTACGGGTTCGCGGGGTGGTCAGAGTGTGGCAAAATCTCCCTCCCCCAGTGGAGAGTCTCGTCGTTATGCTTCAGAAGGAGTCTCACGGAAGAAGTCTCCTATACCATCTGTAAGTACCGCTAGAGGTGCAAATGTATCCAGTACCTTACGTACTTCCCTAGATGATAGCGATCAGGATTTATTGAAGGCTGAGCTTGGGCTGAAGGTGGACCCAACAACAACAGCATCGACAGAGACAACAGCATCGACAGAGACAACACCATCGACAGAGACAACACCACTAAAGACACCACCACTAGAGACACCAACACCACCGGCAGAGGTGCAACCTCGTGGACGGCAAGAAGGTGCGTCAGCAACTATTGGGCTAAGTCCTAGTGGAAGTGGTAGTTCGACTCAGCCAGAATCGCATGTGGGTACCTTTTTTCATGCTGGTCTCGGTAATGTACGTATTTACTCTCAAGCAAATAAGTTCTACTTTAAAGGCGGTAACACTGGAAGACCACTAGGAACATTACCACATAGTGCTGTAAATCCTGCTAAGCCTGATTTTTTACCCATGAAAAACCTTAAGGGGGAGGGTGTTAACTTAACACCAGGATGGAATGTCCCTGTTACTGATGGGGGTAAGCATCATACGGAGGGCGAGGCACCTTTATCAGGGAGTCATCAGGACGCTATAAAGGCGCATAAAGAGGATTTCACAAATCTTTTAGGCGAGATTCATAATACTGTAACTCCAAAAGGTGGGAGAAAAGGTCAGAATTTTCTATTAAGTCATGACCATGAACAGTTTAATAGATTAAATGACCATATTGAAGACCATGGTGGACTTGAGGCATGGGGAGCTGAAGACAATCCCACTGTTAAAGGAAAGGAACACACTGGACTTAGAGTAATTACTAAAATTCCTGATACGTCTCAAAGGCAACATGCTGATGAAGGCGTTTGGGGGTCCACTGCTTCTCATGGGCATCAAGAAGTATCTTCAGAAAAAGATGAAGGCGATCCTATTACGCAGGATCAATGGGGCAATTGGAAAGTGCCCGGTGGGGTACCCACCAGCGGCCCTATTATAGATCCTAGTCAACGCTCTGGAGAGGCAGACGCTACGGGGGCTGCTGACGAAGCACCTACTAAAGAACCAGCACCTACTGAGGCAGCAGCACCTACTGAGGGAGCACCAGCACCTACTGAAGAAGCTGAAGCACCTCCAGAAGAAGCAGCAGCACCTACTGAGGGAGCACCAGCAGTAGAACCTAAGGTAGATGAAACGCGGCATGTATTGGGTTTAGAGGAAGAACTTAAGGATAGGCATAACTTTACTGACGACGATATTAAGAAGTTAGCTGCTCAAGCAGGACTTGAGGATAGAACCCCACATGATTCAGGTGAATCGTGGGGAGATTGGGAACATCATGGCGACTACACCTCTTTTGACGACGCTAAGAAAGCTCAAAATGAAGTAAGAACACGTACTCCTGATGAAGAAACTGAATATAAAAGACTAAAAGCGGCTACAGAGAAATCACGCGAAGAGGTGAATAGAGAGGATGAACTACGTGGTATTTCTGTTGAGCAGAAACTTCCTGAAGATGAACCTGGTGAGCGTCAAGCAGTTGAAGCAAAGGTGCAAAGAACGAAACTTGATAATGGGGAAGACGGGTTCAGGGTTAGAAAAAGAACAAGACCACATGGAGAATTTGATAGTACTGAACCTGGAGCACAACAAGAATACCGAAATGTATTAGGAAGTGCTCTTGATGAGAAAAATAAAATTAGTGAACGTGGGGTTGCACCTACTGAGCAACCAAAAGTAGAGCCACCACCAGAGGAACCAGCTGCACCTACTGAAGAGGCAGCAGAGGAACCAGCTGCACCTACTGAAGAGGCAGCAGAGGTAGCACCTACTGAAGAGGCACCTACTCCTCCGACAGATGCTGAGATTCAAGACTTAGAACAGCAATTACTGGCGCACCCTAATGTAACACAAGAGAGTTTAGATACTTTACGAGAGAATTTTGGTGAAGATAAGTTTCAGCATCGAAGGAGATTAAAAGCTGAATTAGCGTGGGCACCAGTTGGACCTCCGTCAGAGAAGCCGGAACCAGCGGCACCAGAAGAACCTAAGACAGATTGGAAGGAGCACAATGTTAGTGCTTTAGAGGCAGAGCTAGGTAATCTGGGTTATTCATCTGATAAGATTAAAGAAGTAGCTGATCGAGTTGGGTTTTCAGATCGTACTCCGCATGACGCTTACGCAGGGGTACAAGAATTAGATGAAGATGCTCATCCAGAATATCGGGAAGCATTAGCGGGCGAGATTGATAAGGCTAAAGCAGCTCCTCCAGAACCAGAAGAGCCAGCGGCACCAGCTGCGGCAGAAGAACCAGCTGCGGCAGAAGAACCAGAGAAAGTAGAGCCGAGACCCGCACCAGGAGACCACACTCTTGAGGAGGGTATACAAGCATTAAGTGATGGCGAACACGTACCTGAAGATTTGAAAAATATAGTACGTCAGCTCCCTGATAAAGACGCTACTTGGGATAAGAAAGTTGAATACATCAATGATATGATGAAGGAGTTAGCGAAGCATAGGAACAAAACTAGGAAAAGGATTGATTGGTGGAAATTGGGCCAAGCTCTTATGTCACCCAATCCATTTCAAGCGGTAGAAAACTGGTTTAGTGCATTTAATAAAATGACTATTCCTCTTGTTGATGCCTTTGCAGAAGCTAAAGAAGATAAAGAATACAGGAATTCGTTAGAAGAAAATCTTGGGATGCAAGTCCCTGCTGAGCTTAAAAAGAAGACTCATGATATTTTAAATGAGGATTTATGGAGTCATGGGGATATTGCCCGTAGTGCAGGACGTACCGCGCATTGGACTAAGGCTAATCATGAGGCGTTACATAAAAAGTATGAGGGATTAAAAGACTCATATGAAAAAGATAAAGCTAAAGGAGAGTTGTCAGATAAAGGTTTAGACCATCGTTACGCTCATTTGTGGGATGCAGTTATTCGCCGTCAAAGAGCATTATCTAATGCTGAAAATGGTAAATATTATCAGCATGAGACTCCTACTTCTGGGGACGTAGAGAACGTAGATAGGGTTTTAGCCGTAATCACTGACGGTCTTTCTTCAGCGGACCCTAAAGTATTAGAAGTAATCCGTAAGACAGCTAAGAAGTGGTCTAAGGATACTCAAGTTGAGTTTATTTCTGTGTTGAGTCAGAAGTTGGCTGCTTCACCTAAGGAGCGTCAGGAAGCTTTAGACACTGCTATACAGAAGGCTGAGAAGTTAACCGACATTGAAAAAGATGCTTTAGATAAATTCAATGAGGTTTCAAAAGAGGAAGACAAGATTGTAGAGCGTGGTGAGTATGAGGGGGATGACGAATCTGAATTCTTTTCAAATTATAAAGAAGTAGCTGCAAAAGAAGGGGAGTCTAAGTCTATCCTAGATAATCTCGCTAAGACGGCAAACAAGGCATCTGAGGAATATAAAGCTGAACTTACTAGTAGACTTCAAAAGATAGCTGAAGATTTCAGGGCATCTAATAAAGAAAAACTAGATGCTGCTGCTGAATCAGATGAGGAAAAAGACCTTAGTGGTGAAGAACTCCCGAAAGGAGAATCGGAATGGTCTGCGGGATTAAAAGAGCGTGAGGATAAGGATTCTCATCACTTCGACTCCAAAGTAAAACCTGCTGATAATATTGGTAAAGGGTATGTTGATAGGCAAGGAAATCAGCATGTTGTTGTACAGCATGGAAAGGGAGGAGATGGTAGAGATATTTATACTGTAAAAAGTTTAAATCCTAATCATAACCCCAAATTATCAAGTAAACTTAAAAACAATCACCTCTATAATTTACATAATGTAGACGCTCGCGAATTACATAAACAGTTTGTGAAGTTTCTTGGTGGTAAGAGTTTCAAGGGTGGTGCTTTAGGTTGGGAACACGGTCTTGAGAAAGATAAAGCCACTGAAATATCTGAAGAACTGAAGCGTATACAGGGAGATCGAGAACATCGGGGTGAAGATGAGCACACTAAAGAAGAATTAGTTGGATATGAACATCCTATGTTTAAACATTACCAAAAAGGTAAACATGGTGGTTTTGAAGTCGATTTTGGTACTAAAGATGAATTAACTAATCCTAAACATAATGTTGGTAAAGGTTATAAAGATGAAAATGATATAACTCATTTTATAAAAAAACATTATTGGAAAGATGGGGATGATTTTTATAGATCTGTATATATTGGAAAAGATGCTAAAGAACATGAAAAAGATATAAAAGTTGACGAACTGGTATCTAAATTTGTATCTCCTGGGTCTGAGTATAAACCTTCAAAGGTGCCGTGGCGTTCTGAACATAACGAAAAGATTGCTGGTGATAGTCCAGATGCAAAGGCTGAAAAGCTAAAGATTATTACCGCTGAGGTAAATCGCCAATATGGTCCTGGATCACAAAGTAAAGATAAAGACCTTAAAGAGGCTGCTAGAGGACAGAAAGGGAAAGAACCAAGTGCCGCCGAAACTACTCCACCACCTGAGACTAAGCCTCCGTCTGATGAGGGTGTGGTGGATGTGGAGAAAGTATCGGGCGAGGGTTCATCTGCGGAGCCTAAAGAAAAGCCTAAAGAAAAGCCTGAAGAAGTAGGTTTTAAAAATAAGCATCTGCGAGAAAATGTAATTAAGGCTGGGGGGACACCTAGAGAGAATATAGAGGTTAGATATTCTAATCCTGATGCGGAGGGGGCACATTCGAGCGTAAAGAAGGGTGCTATACGTGTAGGTAAGAGCCAGAAAGAACTGCCGGTTAAATACGGATTAGTTCATATAGATGACATTCTTCCGTCGCACAGAGATGAGCCGGGGGCCAAGGGATTAGTTTCTAATGAAGATAAGGGATACCCCTCTGCTGGGCAGCATCGTAAGGGGCAGTATGAAACTGCTAAGGCTAAGCAGCAGATAAATAAAGCTGCAGAGGCTCCTGGTCTGGATGAGGATGGTAATCCTACAGGGTTAATAGCGGAAGCGATAGTAGATCCTAGTCACAACCCCAATGACGGTCCTCCTACTATTTATATGGATGGTGTGGTCGCAGCGGGAACTAAGAGATCTGGTATACTAAAGAGACTCTTTAAAGAGGGTCGCGGAAAGTACATTACAGAGCACCTTAAACGTGAAGCTAAATCTCTAGGGCAAGACCCGGTGGCAATAGAAGATGGTTGGGTACCCGCCCGTATTATTCAAAAGAACCATCATGATATGACTGGTGAGGAATTAGCTTCCATATCAAAGGATTTAAATCCTGAAGTCTCTGCGGGTAAGAATAAAGTTACAGTAGCGGCTGATTTATCTAATCAGATAGGCCCTGTATTAAAACATTTAAGTGAGTTCCACGTAGACGATCACGGCAGTATTAATTCCTTTATAAATGCTAAAGAAGGAAAACCTATTCGTGAAGTAATAGAGAATATTGTGGGAACGGGTAACCCTGACTGGTTTGATGAAGATAATAAATTAACTCCAGACGGAAAGGATCCGTTTAGTAGAGCTTTATCTGTGAGTGCTTTGAACGGTAATTCAAAGCTTTATAATTTTTTAAATAAAAAGGGAGTTAAAAGACAGGCTGAGAAATATCACACTCTTGCACCTTATGCGTTAGCTGCGCCGTTAGTAGTCAAAAAGGGCGGGGAGAAGTTTGATTTATCTGGAGAGTTAGAGTTGGCAGCTGATGCTTATCAAGCTGTTCGCGACCACCGGGATGATTTGCCGGACGGTCCTAGACAAAAGTTCAATAATTTATCTTCTGCTGAACAGTTAGCCTATGTAGTTAGTCCTTCACAGGGGCAGTTAATTGGTGAGGGCGGCGAGGTCGTTCAAGATTACAAGCCCAAAGATCCCCACCCGATTGAATCTAATCCCTTAGCTCAGTGGTTGTACCATGTTTTGTTTGAGGGGAGTCTTGTGCAGGGTAGGGGGACTGCATCTGGTGAAGATACTGTGGGGAAATTTACATCTACTGGTATTAGAGATCTGTTTAAAAACTATCTAGGCACGCTTCAAGAGCGACGACAAAGTAGGTTCGATTTAGAAGACCAGGATGCAGCGGCTGCTAAGTTCCCCGACTCTGCTATTGAGGCGTTACGTACTGCCTATAAAGAGAAAACAGGTGAAGACGCACCTGAGAAATCGTGGGGTGTAGATTCCGAAGCATTGGATAAGCAGGCAACAGAGAAAGGTATTACGCCTGGAAAGAAAAAGGCTGCACCAGAAGAGTCTAAGCAGAAAGTCGCACCAGCACCAGAAGATACTAAACAAAAATCTAAAACTGCTGCACCAGCATCAGAAGAGGCCGAACAAAAAGGTCCTGAGCCCGCAAAAGATCATATTACTAATCTTAATAAGTTACCTGACGGGACTTCTATTTATCATGAAGCAAATGATGGAACACCTATTGTTTTATTTAGTAAAGGAGAGGGGTCTTGGTCAGATAATAAAGGCCGAAATATAGGTAACAAGTCTATTAAAGACGCTATTAATAAGCGTGATTTACAGGTTATGCAGCCGGGGGCTGGAAGTAAGCACCTTGAGAAATTGCGTAAGACTGGTTTTTCTCAGAATGATGAAGGTAAAAGCGTAAGGATAGTCCCCCACGCCAGTGATAGATTCTTTGATGTAGAAGTTAATGATAAAGGTAAACGGACTTCTATAATGGCTGGAGCGGAAGAAGGGGTTCAGTTGTCCCAGGCGCAGCATGCGGGGGACCATATATTACGAGGGGGTAAGGGGTATGTTTCAGAAGAACCAGCGGCACCAGAAGCGTCTAAGCAGGAAGCCGCACCAGCACCAAAAGCGCCTAAGTTATCTGGTAAGCCTGTGAAAGGTCATGAAGGATGGCATGCGGCTGAGGAGAAGGGGACTATCGAGCGCATGGCTGACGATGGCACAGTTCATAAGATCGTCAAGGATGGTACTGATTGGCGAACAGCTCCTTATTTCGGAGTGTTTAAAACGCGGAAAGAAGCTATTGAGAGTGTAAATAGAGGGGTTGAGTCGTCAAATGAGGGGTATGTCAGGGCAGCAGGTAGAGATAAGGAGCAAGTAGATGCGGATGAGAAACTTGGTCGCAATGCTCTGAGGCATAATGGTGCTCTTAGAGGTCTTATGGACCGTGACAAGTCTGTTAAAGACCACCCAGAGATTTATAAGGACTACAAACAAGCAGAAAAAGTTTCCACTAAGCTAAGGGATGCGTCACATGGTGAGGACCTCGATGCTCTTCGGGAAGAGGCAAAAGAACTTGGAAAGAAGTTAGAGGAACATCGTTCGACGCTACTGAAAAATAAGCACAAAGAGAGTGCTCAGTACGTGGTGAAAGGTGTGGACGATTTGCCAGAAGCCATAAAGCCTAAGGCTGTGAAAGACCCGAAGAAGGTGGTTAAGAGAATTCTGGATGAGGAGATTGCTCAAAGAAAAGAGAAAGGACAAGGTTACGAACATTTAGAAAGTTTAGATATCAAAGACAAAGACATAAACGAAACCGGACACGTTTTCTTTGGTAAAGACACAAGAAAGGGGAGGGGTTATGATTGGGTAGTCACAGAAATGTTGTCGAATGGAAAACCTAAACTGACTTTCCACGTCCGAAAGAAAGACGCGAAAGAGCACTTTGACGATGTAAGTGCGGCACATGCTGCTCCGCATAAAACGAAGGAAACAGATGAACTCGCTAATCGTCTCAAGTATTACGCCGAGAGGGCGGGGCATGGTACGGAGCAGGTGAATTTTGGTCCCCAACATATAGATCTCCAGGAAGCTTTAGAGGATGTTGCTGAGAGTCTGCATACAGGACGGAAACGAGCGTATAAGCCGTATGGTGCAACGGGCTACGCTGATTATAATCAGCGGGAAACCCCGCATACTAAAGAAGAGCGGGATCAACATGTCACAGAAGGAAAACGTCTAGAAGCTCGCATTAAGAAGATAGCGGAGACAGGAGAATCTATGGAGAGCGAGAAGATCAAGCAAGATCTTCAAGATATCTTTGAGGCCCAACAGAAAGAGTATCCGTCATATGGAAGAAACACGGCAGAGGACAGTTTCGGTGCTATGTATAGGCGTGGCTATACCTACGAAAAAGGCGAACCCACGGATAAGCATAAAGAGCATGCAAAGAACGCAATGGAGACAGGTGAGTCTTCTGGTTACCGTGTAGTCCCACATGGGCACTTTCCTGCGCGTATAGAACATACGGAGGCTGTAAAGAAACTTTCAGAATCTGAGCAGAGAGAACTTGAGAAGTACAAAGAAGATCAAAGTGAAGGAACTGATGTCGATGTTCTTATTTCTCAAAAAAAGAAGTGTGATCCACCATGATGGAAACTTTATCTAAAGCCATACAGTCATGCCCACCTGATTTAATATCTAAATTAGTGAAGATATTTGAAGGGCATACGGAGGCTATAGAGAAACTTGGAAAAGAAGAAGAAAGTGCTCTAAGAGCTGCTAAAATTGCTTACCATAATGAGCAAATAGATAAAATTAAACCACATATACCTCTTGAGACGGGACGTACTGGCGCTTCTAGTGTGTCTACTCAGGCTCCTGGATTAGCAGGAGGGCAGCTTGAGAAGGTTGATGTAGATCAGGAAACGCATACTGTTACTATGGGTGACGGTACAAAACAGAAGGTCGTAGTTAATGTCACTGACAGAGAAGGTAATCGTCTCAGTGATGATGCTATAAAAAAAGAAGTACGTACTAAAGCCCGACAGCTAAGTATGCATGAGGCGCAGGAAGGAGTTAAGAAAGATCCTTCTAAGCGTCAACAAGAGCTTGTTATAGGGACTTCACCTCGTAAGGGTACAGCGACTACTGCATCTCGGCGGCCTAAACCTACGGAAGTTGGTACTCAACGTGCTGAGTTTCGTAGGAGTAAACTAAAGACGAAAGAAGCTGAAGAGCAAAAACAGATAGATAAAATAAAGAGTACAGGAAAGGCTGGGGCAATTAAAACAGGTACTTCTAAGGGTAAACATAAGTTTACTGTGGTACTTGAAGACGGGTCTATACATCGAGGTAGGGTTTCTGGTGGAGGGGATGCCGATAAACGTGCAATATCCCGTGCCCGTGAAATGTTAGAAGCGGATAAATTAGAAGGGAAGATTGGTGAACAACACCTGTTAGTACCTCTTGCTTCACGAGAACAAGAAGAATTGGCTGCTCGGGAGGAAGCTGAGACTGATAAATCTCTAGATAATCTCTTCCTCTTACACTTCTCTCACTTGCTAAGCCCATCTGAATATAGACGGGCGATAATAGATCAACATACAGAGGCTGGTAGAACTGAATCTAGTATAAATAAAGTTTTTGAAGATAAATTAAAAGAATTATATAATTCTGGAAAAGGTTATAAAGACAATAAAAATAAAGATAAAATAAAAGAATTAAAAGAACAGAATCGAAAAGCTATAGCTGAATTTAGAGATGTTCCAAGTAAATTGGGCACATACGATAAGTATAGAAATACTTATAAAAAGAAATTGGATAGCTTATCTAAAGATAAGGATAAAAATAAAGATAAAATAAAAGAATTAAAAGAACAGAATCGAAATGTTATGGCTGAATTTAGAGATGCCAGTAACAGAACTAAGATAGAGTCTAAGAGAAAACGTGTTTATAAGCAGGAATTAAGAAAGCTACAGGAAAGAGAAGAAAGTAAAGCTGTAGTGGGGTTAAAGTCCCAGAGACAAAGAGCTATAGATGAATTTAGAGATAGTATAAGTAAGAGGAAGATAGACAGTGAACACGGTCGTATTGTTGCGCGTGCATTAAGAGAGGGAAAGGAGGGTATTCCTAAGAGATCTCTTGAGCACCATGGATTAGAGAGAGATTTAGATTCTCAGATAAATAAGATAAAAAAAGAGTTAAAAAATAAGGGTTTAGATCAGTTAACTCTTTTTGGCGCTCCTGAAGTCAAGATTAGTGAGAAGGATTCAAATAAGCTTTATAGGAATAAATTAGCCGCTTCACGTAAGCTTTATAAGGATAAATTAGCCGCTTTAGATACAAAAGATAAAGATTATGAGTCCAAGGTAAAAAGTTTAGCGAAAGAAGAAAGAGAGCATAACGCTCCAATTCGTAAGCAGAGACGAAAAGAATATCTTACCAATCAGTTAAAAATACTTGAGGGGAAGCGAAGAGCTAAGTCAGAGAAAGAAAAATCTTTTAAGCAGATGAAAGAGGTAGGGGTTCCTGAAGAGGATATCGAAAGGTTCCGTCGTCGATCTGCGAAAGGCTCTGAGCTTTGGGTAGATGATCCTGAACATAGAATAAATCGTATTCCGAAGGATGTAGAAGAGCATTATTCAAAACGTGTCGATCCCTCAGATAGTATTTCTTCTGAAGAAAAGGTCTCTAAACAACGTAAGAAAAAAGATCATTTACAGATTCCTGATTTTCCTGATTTCGAGGAAGGTGAACTTAAAGCTGAACTTTTTGAGCGAGAGCCTAAAGTAACGCCTAGAGAATCGGAATCGGAAAAGGATCGATCTGGGGAGACTAAGCGGAGCGAGTTACGTAAGAAAGAGATTCGTGATGAAGTCACCGGAGAAATGCGTAAGCTTAATGATGAAGAAGTAGAGGATGCATTAGATGAGTGGGCCTTTGGGAGAGGAGCAAAACGAGGAGAAACCTCTGTAGAAGATAAGAATTTAAATAATTTAAAGAAATGGGTAGATGATTTCCGCAGCGCTCTTTTAGTTCATAGAAGTGCTTTATTTAAAAAGTATGGGTATGCATCCCCAAGTAAGCGTGATGAGAAAAGTGCCGAATTTAAGGTCTTACTTCGTCATATGGAGAAGGAAGAAGACCGTGTTAAAGAATCCGTATCCTCACTTATGAAGGAAAGAAATCCTGACGTATTTGATGTTCTTAGTAAAGAAGGTAAAGATTCTATAACAGAACTTTTGAAAAAATCTGATACTAGTAGATTAGATTTAAGAGGAGTTAATTTTATGTTGGGTTTATTTTTAAACTCTAATCTATTTAAGTCAGAGACGCTTAATGAGGAAAGAAAGCGGGCTTATTTTAAACATTCTTTCGGGGAAGACACTCCTGGTGTAAGCGGGGGTAATACTCCTACGGAGGAAGAGAAAGAAGATGAGACTAAAAAGAGTCTTAATCTTGGATTTTACATAAGGTGCTAAATGTCTTCCAAAGATGATATTATTAGTAAACGTTTAACTCCTGGTACTGGTCCGATTGGTATACGGGGTATTCGTCCAGTTCATGCTAAGCAGCATGTTTGTACTAAGACGCTTACTAAGATGGGGCGTGTACGTTATGTATGCCCACCGTCTGGTGGTAAACAGGCTGTTAGAAGTTTAGAGAATTTGCCAGTTAAGCCTGAAGACGTACCGGAAAAGTTAAAAGAGATAAGTGATCTTGCTCCTGAGCAGAAGTTTACTCCGAAGCAGCAACGAGAGGAACCTAAGAAGATTGAAGAAGCTTTATTCAGGAAACCTAAGACACTTCATCTTAAGGAAACTAAAGAAGCTGGTCCTGATGAGAATCCTGATACTATGCATTATATAGATCACAAGGAAGCTGGTCCTGACAAAGTGCAAGATAACCTGCATTTTAAAGAGCCTAAAGAGGCTACCCGTAAAACCCCTGATACGAAGATGTTCGTAGACCCGAAAGAAGCTAAAAAGAAAAAGAAGAAAGGCGAGGAGGAAGAAGAGGTGGAGAAGTCTTTGTTTTTAGATTCTTCGGTATATTTTAAGAAATCATTTAGGTCTTTAAAAGATGTTCGTAATCGCCTTTCAAAAGCTGTTCCTGGTGCTTCTATAGGTGCTCAGAAGAAGCCAGTTGAATGGGGTCCAGAACACGATATAGGCCCATATCGTGGGATAAAAGATCCTTTCGACGTTAAGTCAAAGTACGTTCGTGGTGGCGTATCTGGCGGGGGCGAAGGTGGAGAGGAAGCTCCAGCAACTTATGCTGTGGTGATTCCTGGGGGTGCTGATTCTAAATTAGGTGATCCCTTGAAGGGGGAAAATGTTCCTCTTCCTGGTGGGCAGGGAAGAGTAAGTCTTATTACTGAAGAAAAACTTATTCGTATGATTCAATCGGGGAAATTAGATTCCAATGCTCAAATAATGGCCCCTAACAACTTTAGATATACTAAAGGAGAAGGAAAGTTAGGGACTTGGGAAGATTTGATGCCTTCAGTTAAAGAATCATTTGTTGGAAACCCAAAACAAATAGCTGCAGCTGCACGAATGATCAAGAGGGCGCTAGATGTGAGTAAAATAGCTCCTAAAGCTAGAGCTATTAAACCTTTTGCGGCGAGGGAATCTGTTAAAAATATTAGGGTTAGGGGTACTGGCCGAGTCAGAGGTGCTGGTCGAGCAAGAAGTACTGGTCGAGGCAGGGCTAGTATGGAAAAAGATAAGATATATAGTAAACCTATAGAGTTATCAGGCACTTTGGCAGATAGGGCTCATAATTTGTCGGTGCTAAATAGAGCTACACAGGCACAAAAGAGTGGTAAAGCTATAAAATTAAATAGCACTGCTGCACGTTGGACTATGCAACCTGTACGGGACACTGCTGCTTTGACCGCTATGCGGGCTATGCCCAAAACTGAGGCAAAGCCCAAAGTTAAGGTAGAG
>Ga0098035_1000380_pt1 | contig 22540 bp, 39 predicted proteins | sample 3_EtaG_FD_75046 | JGI IMG/M metagenome (GOLD analysis project Ga0098035, IMG submission 75046) | Marine viral communities from the Subarctic Pacific Ocean - 3_ETSP_OMZ_AT15126 metaG | ecosystem: Environmental > Aquatic > Marine > Oceanic | place: Pacific Ocean | collected 2015-01-07
TAATGTATTTACGCAACTCACTTAACGTGTGTGCTGTATCATGCGGTGTAGTCATTCTGTATCTCCTTAACAGGTACCACTACAGTAGTCTATAGTGGTACCTAAGTCAAGTACTATTTTTATATAGTGTGAATAACCTTCAGGGCATCTCTAATTTCAATCAACACCCCCTCCACTACAGGTCGATGCTGTTCATCTACCTCGTCTGCCCAATCCAACAATAGTTGAATATCGTCACGAGCATGAATCAGAGCATCTTTAATTTTAGTAATCTCATCTTTTTTATTAGAAACAGTCATTATATAAACTCCATAAGATATGAGCACGAAACATTTCGTTCTCACCTACTAAGACGACAAGAGGATTCAATTCCTCTCAAGAAAAATACGGAGTACAGATACGTCCCACGTTTAAATTCTACACTAACGCCTTTTTATCGACTCTGAGGTGGACCCTCTGGGATTTGAACCCAGGACTACCCGGTTATGAGCCGGGGGCTCTGACCGCTGAGCTAAGGGTCCACAGGGTCAGCTTCACTGCGCTTCTTTACGACATAAGAACGGAGAAGTATATCAACGAGAGACACCTGCGGTGGCTCGTAGTCAGGCCATTGGCCCAGTACGGTATCTGCTAGTTTCATCGCTTGCCGCACTTCGATGTTGACGCCAAATACGTTGGGCGACTCGGGGTCCGCACGGAGGTACCCCTCCAGGGTTCTGAGGTCCTCTAATGCGTCAGCCAGCACTTTACGCATCCAACGCATCTCACGAAATGAGATTTCTAGGGTCAGGTCGTCTGGACATATCTCAGGAATAAATTTTGACATAATAGATCTCCAAAATAATTTCTGCACGTTGGCCACAGAACTAATCTCTCCGCTCAAACATCTCAGGCCGATTCTTACGTAGCCACGCCACCGTCGCTTCCTGCTTAGCGATTTCTTTACTTACTAGAATCTCAGCAAGACGAACCACCACAGATTTAGGAAACCACCCCTTGCATGGAACAGACTCAGGCCACCAAACACCATCTTCTTCGTTGTAGGGTGAATTAGCAGACTTGTTGTAATTCTTAATGTACGTCTTATTGTACACTTTGACAGATTCCTCAAAAGTGAGAATTTCAAGATCTTCGTCTTCTTTAAAAGAAAGCCACGCCTTTAGAAGACCGCTAAAAACGTCAGGAGGCAATTCCTCGCTGACTCCAGAGTTAAGCATCAGGTCCCAAAGCGTGTCGGCCCCAGGAGGATCGTTATACAAGAAGAAATCCAAACTCATTCTGTAACCTCTCTATCAGTAGGTACCACTATAGTATTACCTCTTGGTACCAAAGTCAAGTACTAATTCATTATAAAATAATACCTTCTCCCCCACAGTGTTTACATTCAGGGTTGATAGATGCTCCTGCCTCACCAGGAGCGAACTCATTACCCCACTCATCACATGTACCCTGAGGGTGACACTTCTCACACCCGTGCGTAGCATCCCACGTATCACACCCATCTTGGTCAGCCTGTGCAACAACGTCATCAAACTTTTCTATAGCAAACGGGAATGTCAGCTCATAAGTTTCGTGTTCTCTATCGGAACCTTCACAGTATCCAGCTACAGAAACAATATCATCTGAAGGCATATAAAAAGAAATTCCACAACTTGTATATTTAAACAAGCTTTTAGCAATCAATCGTTTTGCATCTTCCAGTGTATGATGCTTTTGATCAAAACCGTAAGTTACGTGATTAGCCAAGTCTTCTATATTTCTAATCATCTCCTGTCTCCTTATTTGGTTCACTCGAAATCATTTTCGCAAACCAATCAGAAAAAGAACCAAAGCTTTCCTTAACTTCAGAACTTAAACCTTCCCAATAAAAAGAAGCAAAATTAGTTTTCTCAATTCTGAGAACAGGTGCATCTTCTGAAATAAGGAGAGACTCTAAACTATTCTGAAAACTATACACATCAGATTTATCTGGAAACCACAAATTGATAGAATTAAAAGAAGAACCACCTGGCAATAAAGTAACTTTATATACAATATCGTATTTACACTCAGATATATCAAACTCATTTAAAGTAGAGATATCTAATCCCACACATTCATTAATATGAAAACTTCCAGCCATTATATGTCTCCCTTAGTCATTCCTGCACAATGACGGGGCAGTCATCATGGCATAGGAACTGGTTTGCTCACTTCCCGACATTAACACAGGTGATACAGCAGTAGGACGAGCAGCACAAACATAGTGTAGATTTCGCTGTATCCGTCCCAACTCCCGTTCCTCAGATAATAGATCACAAAGTGCTGCTCTCACACGCCACTCTGCCCACACGCGAACCTCTTCCGCAGTCTCCTCCACCACGTCTTTGGGATCAGGATAGCATCCAGCATCAACAATTTCTCGTTCTGCGTCTAATACTACAGTTACCTCAACCTCAACCATCACTCTAACTTTTTGCATCACTTTCTCTCCTTGTATAAAATATTATATAAATAACTTAACTTATACCTCTGCAAGCACATTACGAGGACCCAACAAAGCAACATTTTTAGAAGAAAATACAGGTTTCTGATTATCCGCAAATACGAAAGTATCAAATTTATATGGATTATACGTCACCGGACGATTCTCCATAACTCCCCCATCGACCATCATAAACTCTACCAACTCACCAATGAGAGATACTGTGCCACGTACAAAGGCGTGTACGTTCTTCTTTCCCTCACGTCTCACTCTCTCACGTCCAGCAGGTTGCACTACAAAAGTCGCATCCTTGATAACAATGGAATCAGTATGTTTAACTACACGTCCCTTGTGCTCGCCTTGAAGAGCCACTACGGACCAGCACTCTTTATGCAAATTCCAATACACTTGAACTCTAGTACCTTCTATATCTATCATTTTAATTCTCCTTCATTCTATATAAGATAATTATACACACCTGGTAGTCTCTGTCAACTACTGGTCTTTATACAAATGGATATTATCCATCCTGTGCATCCCATGCAAGATGCTGTAGGATTTCGTTTTCTTCAGAACTTTGTAAATCTCCATCCCACCATTCAGCGTCTTCTCCACCTGTGATTCTGGTGATTTCCGCATCACCACCCTCAGCCGGGTGACAGATATCTGCTGGACCCTGAGTCTGAGCAGGGTAATACTGAGATACCTCCCCCTCCACCTCTATCCACGTAGACATCCAAGTACCATCAACTTTACGTTTAAGCTCATAGTCTATACATACATACATTGTTATATACCCCTGTTCATACATTATTATATACCCCTATTATTAGGTACCCCTACAGTAGTCCCATCTTGGTACCAATGTCAAGGGATAAAATTAAAAGATATGAGATTTATATAAATGAGAGCCAGGAACCATGGCAATGACGCCCTTTCCAAACTTACAACTAGCCACCTCACTAGCCTCTATAACATCATGAGATGTTATAATCTCCGCTGCCTTCACGAGAGGAATATCTACAAAGGGTTCAAGAACTGTATAAAAAACTGTCCAGGGCATTTTTACCTCTTCAGTAGTAACTACTCTTTAGTACTACGTGTTTTTATATCAAAATTTCCATCCCCACGTCTACGAACACGCACATCCATATTCTTCTTCTTTAAAAGTTTCTTTCTAGCAGAATCAGCTTTTTCATAAGAATCAAACTTCTTGTAAAAATCCCAAGAACGAGAAACCTTAACTTCTTCACTCATTATCTTCTTCCTCAGTTATTTGTTGTTCGAGAGCATAATAATCTAACGCACGTTCGATATTATCATTTAACCGTTTCATCTCTTTTATAAAAGAGGGAAATGTAATTTCTACAAATCTCCTAACTACAGGAGAAGAGGGAATATCTGTCATTTTAAAACTCCTACCCCATCCCAAGACTTAATAAGTCAGACCCTTCTACAATGACGCCAAAATATTCCCCTACAAGAAGGATTCCTCCCACAGGTTCCCCTCCTAGTAAAGGAATAGTAGCAGCTTTAGCTTCAGTCACTTGTTCTCCAATCATATTCAACACACTCTCTGCGAAAAGGATAGCTACTTTAGGGCACTCCAGCTCATACACACCCATGTACCCAACAGGTAAAGGTTCCCACCTTATAGAGTTAGTAAATAAATCTACTACACGCACACAATATGCCATTTACTCCCCTACTGTTCTATTACAAACAGTAGTACTTATATCATTATACGATTTTACAAAAAGAACTATATTTACGATTTTTACCTAAAGCCTCTAAATCAGCAACTCCATACCTGTCCAATGCTGCATCTACGGCAATCTGAACTAAAGTATAAGTATCCATATCTTTCTTAAAGTAGAGATTAGATGATTTTAATATTTTTATAATAAGTGATCGCTCTTCTAAATCTAGAAGAATATCTAAATCAGCAGCTATATCTATAAGGTGTGTGCGTGTGTGTTTATCGATATTAAGGAAATCCCTAGAATCATATTCAGGGCAAGCCTTAATTCCTTTAAGCAAATCTGCTTTACTACACGGTGAAGTATACTTATCTGCCTCATCTTCTGTTCTCATTAACCTCATTCACTTCTCCTAATATAATATCGCCTTCCTTTCTTTTCAGTTTTCCCCACCAGTTCACCAGGAAAATCATCCCAATCATACCAGACAGGCACAGAACGAGATTGACGATATACCTCCAAACCCTCCCGACCATCATCATTATAAATTGCCACTAAACAATTATCTAAATGTCTATGCTTGTCCTGTAAACGACTAACCCATGCATCCTGACGCTCTCTAGGTATATAACCCTCCCACTCCCACATAGGCTTCAAACGACCATACCTATCCAAAGTAGGCTTGTGGAAAGTAGAGGTAGATGCCAAGTTCTCCCTGAAATGATACAGGTACACAGGACCATCAGGGGTATTAATAGGGTTGCTCTGCCTTAACGTATAAATATAAACACCCATATCTCGGGCTCCTTATTATGTATAGTACCAGAATAGACTCTACCCTTTTACCACAAGGTAGTCCCGTCTGTCAACAACCTTTTATCTAATAGATATGTAACCATTCCGATAATGGAGAGAGTACCTACTTCCATGTAGACTATTAGTGTTCTCATCAAAGAGGGCGTAACTAAAAAATCCTCTATAAAAGGGGTCCAAAAGAAAGACTTCTTCTCTAAGACGTCTTTCAATTTTCTCTGACTTGTCTATTTCTTTTTCTTTAGAAGTATCCATTTTGTTAAAACCTCCTATTACTAGGATAGTCTTAATTTTACTCAAGTCAACATTTTACGTATTCGGTTAGTCTTTCGGTAAGACTAGAAACAGGTAAAAACTGTATTATATAGTGGTCAGAGCGTAGTCTATCCAGACTCCCTTGTCAAGAAGTAATTATTTACCCGACTGACTCTGTTTATTTTTACCCATTCTGTCATTGTACCTATTACTCTCATGGTACAAGACATGCTCCAACGCCTTGAGTAATACTTTCTTTAAACTCTCATCCTTTTTAGACATAGGACGAGATTTAACGCCACCTACTTCTCTATAAAATCTAATTACATGCCTTCTTCCAGAAGACAATTCTATAAAAGGAACTTTCCACCCTCTTTTGAATATCTCAGATAAAATCTGATCTAAATCATCTTTTATCTTTAGACTAAAAGATTCATTAATCCTTCCGAGCATTTCTTCAGAAGACTCATTTTTAGGAATAGAACTCTCAGAGTAGGTACTCTTGCTGATGTAAAGAACGGTAGGTTCGCCACCATCAGACTTACGGCGCAACTTAACTGAGGAAGGACGTTTCTTCTTTTTCCGAGGAGTTAATCTATGTCTTTCAGCTAAACGCAAACTTCTAACCCATAATTAGTAATTAAAATTTCCCCCACTAAACCTCTACCGGAAATAGTAGGGGACACACTTCTCATAGAATATATAGGCCAAATATTATAATTTTTATATAAATTTCTAATAAATTCTGTATCACTATTACTTAACGCAAACATTACACCTCTCTTAGAGAGAAATTCACACTCCAACGCCAGTCGTTGGTGATCTTCATCTGTAAAGTGTTTTGCGTTATAACTGATGAAGGAACCACTGGTCTCTCTATAATAAGGAGGATCAAAATAAATAAAATCTCCACCTCTACTTAATTCTATTATTTCCCTATAATCAGAATTATAAATTAATGACTTCTGGAGTGCCTTACTACAAGTCTTTAATATTGAGAAATCTTTATGGGGATCTCCTGCACGTTTACCAAAAGATACATTAATCTCACCCAAGCTATTTACCCTATATAAACCATTGTACCCACACTTATTTATATAAATAAATTGGGCAGCTTTTTTACCTGGAATATAACTAACCTCGTTATTAAACTCTCTTCTTATAAAGTAATAAGACTCTTCTTCGTTAACAAGCAAATCAAGTTCACTAATAACATCGTCTACTTCTCTCTTAACTGACCTAAATGTATTTACTAAATTAAATTCAACATCATTTAAAATAGAATCATGTGGCTTAAGATTAAAAAATATAACTCCACTTCCCATGAAAGGTTCATAATAGGTATTAAACTTCTTTGGGAAAATCTCAAGTAGCTGAGATACACTTTTATACTTTCCCCCCACCCACTTTATAAATGATCTCTGATTCATGCATCTTCTGGAAATTCAGCAATATCTTTAAACTCTATCTTCTCATTCTTAGGCGGCAATGAATCAAATTCAGCTTCCTCAACTTCTACATCAATAATAGAAGCTTCAATCAAAGCATCAGCAATTAACATCTTTTGATCTAAACTCCAATCCCTAATAACCTCAGAAGTTACCTGTACCTCTAACTTCTCTGCTTCCTTATGGAGGAGACCACTATTCTGTAAAAGCTTAACAGCTTCCTTACGAGTAGCCCTAATAGAGTCTAAGAATTTAGCTTTCCTAGAATCCCCTACATCTAATGCAAATACCTGTCGCCAAGCTTCTTCTTCTATATTTCTAAATGTTTGAAGGGTCTCTCCTACATAGTCTTCCTGATTAAACTCAGATACACATTCTCTATTGGAATCCCTAATTGCTTTAATATCATTGTTTATGGTGCCAGCAGAGCACCCAATAGCTTCAGCTATACTAGCAATAGTCTCACCCCGTAAACGACGTCTAATGACGTTAATACGACGTAACTCTACTGTCCTCTCAGGATTAACAATCAAACTTCTCTTTTTAGTAGGTTCATCGTCCGATGACGTTACCGGCGTTCTAGCCATAATTTTACCTATAAAAACTCAAACGTGAAAGAAAGCTTTTTTCGCTCTAATGCAACACAACAATAGTTCCAAGCATGAAGCAAATGGGGGTCTAATCCAAGATAATTCCAACGATATCTATAGTTAGTAGGGTCGTTTCTATTTTGTACCAACTCTCTTACAACAGCTTTTAAATGCTTAAAGAACTCGTCTTCGCATACAAAAGAAGGCTCATAAGCCCCCGTTTTCATATTTCTGATTTCTTGTATAATACCCCGAGGATTGGGACACGCTACCCGTCTATCAACCCACTGACGTAAAGAATAATCTATACTTTTATACCTATCTAAGAATACCACCCATTTAAATTTTAAATCATCACTACTTTTACGATTATGTGGCTTATCACCATGCTTACTTCCTGACTTCTTATCAGACCACCTCACCATATCCACACTCTCTTTATAATAAGAGAGAAAGACACGACCAGGAAAAGCACGAGCAAAATCCTTTGCCTCATTAGCATTGGGCAACGCATCTAATACACATAAGTCCACATCAAACTCTTTCATTAAAGAATAGAGTCTTTTAAACGGAGTGACTATCTTCCCTTCTTCCTTATATTTGTTTAATTGATTATCTACCACTTCAACATGAATTAAACGCTTCTTATTATCTATCATCTTAGCAACGATAACATGCATGTGACCTGATCGTTGGTCTACCCCCATACATGTATTTGTCACTTTAGTATTCCATGATAAATCCGTATTAACACACGCTAGAATTTCTGCATCTGTAATACCAATATTGTCATCATCCACATAAGGCTTCCCTAAAGTAGCATTCCAAAACTCTTTAGGGTTGTCCGTCGTTATATACCTCTCCCATACATTCTTAGCTGACTTAGTAGGGGATAACATCTGATGAACATGGAAGCTCGCGTACTCTGATTGAGGATTATGAGATACGTACTGACCATCTTGTGGCTCTAAATTCTCTTTACCGCATTGTGGACAATAATAGAAAAACTCAGGTCTCCCACTTTTGATATTAGACCTTTGTCCTACGCACCCTGGGAAATGATCGGCTAAAATGATTCCATCTGAACATCGACACTCCGTATGCCAGTATCTTTGGTCCCCACGCAAAAATGATTTATCAATCGCGTCATTAGGGTAACCAGCAGTTGAAATCTTATACAATGATGGGTCTAAGCACCCGCTAAGACGTTCTTCAAGCTGATTGATGGTATGCGGCTGCATGAGGCGTACCTCGTCCAGACAAAGGATATCCATGGGTGTAGAGTCCATAGACGCAACACCACCTGTATATGAAAGATATAGAGAGCTGTTTCCTAACTGAACTAAATCAATGCTAGGAGGAGCAGATAAGATATCTTTAAACTCAGGAATACCATAAAGCAACGGACGAAGACGGTCTTTAGAAAACTTTGCTACTGAATCAAAAACAGGAAAATAGAAACCAGCTTTCCTAGCTATCTTCCTACCAACATGCTGACAGAACTTTAATCGATGCAAAACCTTTAAAATCATCCAAATCGTAAGACCTACCTGCGTACACTTACGAACGGTGATAGTGGGATTATCACAAAGATATATATCTTTTAAAAACTTTCTTCCCTTAAAAGTAAATGGTTTGTGGTCTACGTTAAAACTATTAACGGCACACCACACTCCCAAATTCTCTACACGAAGAGCTTTTAGTTGTTTATCTGATAACCCTAAATCAAAGTTTTCCATATTAAGCTATGTTAATTCGTTAAACTCTTTCTGACGTTCTTCATAACGTATTTTAGGGTCGTAAACTAAATCCTTCTCAAGATAATACACTCTATCTACAACGTTAGCTAAGTTACGACTTAAAGCTTTCTCGAAAGAGCAGACTATGACTTCTTTCCCTATTCCCATAAGGGGATCGACCAAATAACTAAAGTCCCCATCTCCACTTATGAGTATGAAGCAATCATACATCTCTGCTCTAGCGAAGGCATCAGCAGTGATACCCACATCCCAATTTGTATTCTGTGCATGCTTACGCTCTGCATCATAATGCAAATTACGACGTTTAACCTCCATGCCCAGCATCTTCAGCGTATTAATAAAGCTATTCTGATCATGATTAGGGCTAGCGATCATATAAGCTGTAATATCAATCTTACAATCATCCCCTTCAACTATGTCCTCAATAAAATCGATTAGTTCTCTATAGTCTACTCGGTAGTTAGTGCCGTAAGCATACCTACAGGAGTACCACATATTCTGTACATCTACTGCTACATGATAAGACTTTATCATCTTATTTTCCTAGCTATTTGCTCAAGTCATTAATTTCACATTTACAGTGGAGTAAAACTTTTCCACATTTAGAACATTTATTTAATGGTTCTACAGATATGATTTTTAGATTCTTCAATTCCCATTTCCACAAAAACTTCATACTGTGCCCCATTATGAGACTTCCAAGATAAATATCTTTCCGAAGATAACTGATGAACTCTTTTATTAAAGATTAAAAACCTTTTCAAGGTCATTACTACACAATCTCTCACACGAATGAATTCTTTAAACGAGTTGTGTATATCAGCTGCCCCCACATCTTCCGCTGCCACCGCCTCTAATATGGAGGCATACAAGTAAGGCACCATGACAAATGACGGCATAAAGTTCTTTGTAAAGACTAAAGCGGGAATCTTATTTCGGGGACATTCCGTTGTACATTGTTGCCACCACTTCCACACCGGGCATTTAGCTGACGTAAAGATGGTATGAAACCCTTTTAGGGCTTCTTGGTTCTTAGCCTCTACGTGGTAAGGAAAGGTCTCATCGGGGGTGCTTATGTCTCCAGCCAAATTATAATCGTGTTTAAGCTGAGACCCCCCAGACATAGGGGTGCGAAAAAACTTAGCTCCCCAAAAATTAGAAAAAGACTTACAGAGCGTCCTCTCATAAGAAGACCCTTTCCGTTTAGCCTTTTTACCTGCTTTACTACGGTTAGAAGACACGACGGGTATTAAATCTAAGGAATCGGGTAAGTTAGTGGAACTCGGAATATTCGCTAAAGACATCTTGTTTATCATCTTTATCTTTTATTTCTACTCTTAGTATTCTGCCATTCGAGCTATCGTAATATTGTTTAATTATAAAGTTTTGATCTACAAGTTTCCTAAATTTAGGAAGTCCCCAAAGAGCACGAAAAACACTCATTAAATGTTCTCCCGCTTCTGACAACAAAACTTCATGGTAATTCATAAGGGGATGGTACGTAGTATCACTATACTCTGTCAAGATTTCCACGACCTTAGACAACTTCCCTACTGCGGAGGAGGACCATCTTTAAGCATCTCATAGACCTTCTTCCAGTCCACATAACCTTCAGGGGTGAGAGGGCACCCTACCCCTTTATCGTCTATATACCGATAAGCTACGGGCTTACCCGTAGTCCCTGTATCAATAGAGTCATAGGGAACATCGTGTTCAGTTAGGAACCTAGCCATCTCTCGGTGCCCAACTCCCGTACACCCTCCATAGGCGATATTATTTCTAGCTGAACTGATTATTATTCGATATCCCATCTTTTTAAGCTTAGTTAGAGAGTCAATGACACCTGGGACTAAACCTTCAGTGACAAGGTCTTCTCTAAACGGGCAGATAGTATTATCAAAATCTACAACTAACACATCAAGGTAGTCAGGCATCAAATACCCCAGAATAATAAGAAACTAAATATATGAACGAAACAGCCGCTAAGTCTGAATTAAAATCTACTTTAAATTTTATTCCAGAAGGGTTATCCGAAGCAATAATAGTTTTCCTATATTCTAAAACACTGCCTACTAAATCTATTAGCGCCAATATTAAATAATAAATAGCCAAAAAAGATATATATCTAAAAACCCCAAACATCATACCTGTCTATGCTCAAATCCTTGGTTCTTCAATAGAGAGTTAAACGATTTCCCTAGAGAGGACGAAGACATTAAAGACTCATATAATTCCAAAGAGACATCTAAATACTGATAAATTCGACCGTTTAAGAATTCAACTTCTAAAATAAGCTCAGTTGGATCGTATCCTACAGAGTTAATCATACTAGACGTTACTCTCAGCCGTTCCATGGTTCAACCTTTCACGCTAACGATATAAATTAAATCTTCTTCAGAATACTGAATTAGTAGATTCTCTACGATATGATCTTTTATAAAAGCTTCTATTTTAGGAGTGTATTTTGACATACCTGGCTTACCAGTGAGGGTCAACACACATTCTTGGAATACAATTTTTAATAACCGAGAACCACAATGCATACACCAGCACGCTTCCCCAGGACTTCGCCCCCCACACGACTTACACTCAATCGGTTCCAGTTTAAAAAGCTTATCAGATGGTTCACTGGTAATTCCATAATTTTTAGATTGATGTTCTTTTAGTTGAAGACGCTTCTCTCTTAATCGTGCTTGATGTTCTCTGAAGTTCACTTGACGTTTTAATTGTTTTTCCTCTTTCGTAGCCTTAACGAGTGGTTTCTCTTCAGGCGTAACAACCCATTTATAACGATAAGCGTTTCCACGTTCTATTTCTCGCACCAAACCAGGCCAAGCATCCGACTTTAACACGAGATATAAATACTCTTTAACAGTCGAAGTTTTAAGATTTTTACCCACCTTAAATCTCCACACATGCCTGTTATATTTATTTCGCAGACCACTACACGTATACCACCGACCAGGGACCATAACAGTCTGCATAACTTCAATAAATTTTTCTAAAAATTTATCACTTAAACGAGATTTACTAGGTTTACTGGGTTCTTTGTTGCTCGTCGTCAAAAAATATAAAAATGGATCGGACTGGTGATTTCTACTTCTGGTTAATTCGGAAAAAAACCCAGAATTAATTGATTTACCTAAATAAGCTTTATAAGTACCCACCCCTAAAGGATTATCGCGAGTAGTATTAAACATCTCGTAATAATCCATTGGATTAAAATATACATTTTGAGGGAATACTAATTTAGAGATACTAACAAAATCTCTTCTCGTTTTTGACGACATCTCACTCATTCTAATTCTCCATTATATAGCATACCGGGAGCGGGAATCGAACCCGCACGGCCAATCGACCGAGGGATTTTAAGTCCCTTGCGTCTACCAATTCCGCCATCCCGGCGTTATTCATTTTTTACATACTGATATATAGACTTATCGTATAAAGATGTATAAGCGCTAAAGCTCTATACAGCCACCACTACTATCACACCACTTGTAGTATTACAAGTGAAATAGTCTTATCAGACCCCTTTTTCCTGAAGCGCTTCAGGAACCTCCGGTAGGACAAACGTTTTATGATAGAGAACTCGTCTTGCTATCTGCCCTAAAGGAATCGATCTGTCAGAGATAAGTAGTGTATCTTCTCCAGCTTTTATAAAAAACTCCGCTCTTACAGGAAGCATTTTATTAGAAGATAAGATTATCCAATAATCTCCCACTTCTGGAGGAGCACCTAAAATCCACCTCTCATCTTTTTTAGAAGATTTACTAATTACTGCTTCACAAGAGAACGTAGCGCCACATGCTGTGCAGTGGCTTCTACTCTCTCCCTTCCAGATTGTCTGACGGACCATTGTCTTCCTCTTCCTCAGGCTCTTGGAAAAGCCATTTTAAAGCCTCACGTTTTCCATACCCGCACGGCCTACAATAATAAATAGAAGTTTTTGTTCGTGGATCCCATCTGTCCACACATCTAGAAACAGCAATCACACCATCAAAAAGAACAGACTCAGAGCAAACACAAATCACTCTCTCACTATAATTATTCGGCATATATCATTCCTGTACATAACTAAGACCGTCTTTCCTATTTAATAGTATCTCATCCGAAAAATAACTTTTCAGCTCATCTCTATGAGTAATAACGAAAACCGATGATTTACGACGAGCTATGTCTTCTAAAACCTTTATCACATAATACAGACCCTCTGCATCAACTCCCTCGAACACTTCATCTAACACCAGCAGATTAAATCGTTTACCTGATCTAGAAGCGATAAAATCGTTAAATCCTAAAGCCACTCCTAAATCTATTCGACGTTTCTCTCCTCCACTATTCCCCTCATAACTACCAGCAGCATTCCTATTAGAAATCTCTAAATTGAAGTTTTCTCTCTTTTCCCCTGATGCTAGTTCTTTTATAGTGCTGAACTCTGCTTCAATACACCCATCTGTAAGGATGTTCAGATAGTGCCCTACACGCTCGTTTAAGAACGGCACTATCCTATCTAGTAGGTAGGACCGTATACCAGTTCGGGAGAACGCATTCTTCCAAAACTCATAATAACTAATATCTATGTCCAGCGTATCTACTTCTTCCTCTAATCCCTTTACACCCTCACTAAGGATATCTAACTCCTTACCATACTCCTCTACAGTTTGTTTCCACGCATTCTCCAATGATTCAATGCGCTCGATAGTCTGTTGGTAAGAGGACATTAACTCCTCTTTAGCTTTTAGCTGAAAAGTTAACTCAAGACGTTTATTCTTAATATCTGTAGCTGTCTTAAGTCTTTCTTTATACGATTTTATAAGAGAACTAACTTCTCCTATGTTCTCTTCTATCTCCAACACCTTATTCTTGTAGGCTGATGTTACATCTTCAGCCTTCTTAGAAAGGGTTTTCACCGACCGCTTCATATCATCGATATTGAATTCGTGCCCATCTCGCGAGAGTTCTAAATCTTTAGAAGTAATCTGATTACCGCAGTAATCACACTCTTTACCAATCTGGTCCTCTCCTGCCAGCATATCTAACTTCTTTTGGAGTACAGCCATATCGCGCTCAATACCCCCCACAATAAGAAGCTGCTCATTACGCTTCTCCATATAGACTTCCGCAACAGAGCGCTTCCTATCCTTCTCCGCAGACAAAAACTCTTCACAGTCTGCAATAGACTCCTCTAAATCCTTTGTATCATCAGGAGCTAGAGAAGTAATCCTCTCCTCAAGTGACATTACTGTTTCTGTAATCGATTCTTTCTTAGTTTTTAACTCAGCAACTTCAACAGATTTCTCTCTTTCAAATTCCTCTGCTCGCTGTATCGCATGAGCTACTTTCTCCTCACAAGCGATCACTCGCTCACTCAGCTCACGAGCACGACGCGCAGATTCATGTCTAGTAGCCTCTAAAGTACGTAAGTTATCTTTAACAAAATCATAAGATTTAACAAAGACTTCTAAATTTAGAATGTTTTCTAAAGTCTCTTTTTTCTCTGAATCAGTCATCTCCGAGAATCTTTTTAAATTCTTACTGTGCCCTTGACCAAAAATAACCGAATTAGCAAAAGACATCTTATCCATACCAATGACGGACTCAATATACGTTTGTGTTTCACGATTATCCTTACCTCTGGAATCAACATCGTTAATATAGAGATAAAGATTATTCTTATTCTTAGTATGTTTTCGGTATCTCTCTATCCGATACTTCGTATCCCCTTCCTCAAATCTAAGAACCACCGAACAATTCTTTTTGATTTTTCTATTAACCACCCCATCAGCGCTCTTAATATTTCTGAGAGTTTCTCCAAACAGAGCCCAATACACAGCTTCAACAACAGTAGACTTACCAGCACCATTACTCGAAGAAGTAACATCATCTGAATTTTCCCCTGCGATTCTACAAAGCCCTCTATTACACAGATCGATATCTGCTTGTCCAATAATTAAAAAGTTATTAATTTTTATATTAGTTATATCCATAAAAATTTACCCGTCCCCTATTATTAGTAGTACCTCGTCAAGTTTATCTGCTTTTATTTTCTCAGCTAAAGAAACAGCCGAAAAATAAGGCTCCACATCAGACTCTATATCCTGGAAATCTAAGGCAGCTAATGCATCTGCTAAAACAGACGCTACACGCCTCCACGAAGTACTAACCTTCTTCGCTGTCAACGCATTCTGTATAAGTTTATGTTTCCCAGACTGGGTCAAACCTCTTCCCTCACCTCAATAACGGTGTCTTCGCGACATACCTCTCCCCTATAACACACGTCAACAATATTTCATACCATTTTTACGTAGTACCTAAAGAATACTACAGTCATTTAACAAAATTACTATAAAACTGCTAAAAAATAAACTTTTAGGAACGTTGGTTTACCTCTAGTAAAATCCCTGTCATACAACCTATAAAAAGAGGTAATTCCCTTTGAGTAACCAAAAAAACATTATCAAGATAGCTAGGGAGTGTGAAGAAGAAATATTAACTAAGGGAACAAACAATAAAACTCTATCAGAGAAATTCGATATATCCCTTGAAGAAACACTCCAATTAAAAAATTACGTTCGGGCTTTTAAATTAGAAAAACAAGAAGAAAACGGTATTCCTCACGAATGGTACGAAACAGCTACAAACATAGGTGAAATCTCTATTCGTTACATAAAAAATAGAGAATGGGGAGCCTTTGAAAGGTACCACCACCACAAATTCAAATTCCCAATCGAAGATCTAAAAGAATGGGGTAACTGGTTATTAGCCCGAGAAGAAGTGGGACATCTCATAGATTTAACTCCCCTTTTTAATCCCCTCTCTGAACCTTCAGAGGAGAAGCCCACAGAAGAGAAAGCATCGAAAGAAAATAATAGTCTAAAAAAATACGTGAGCGATAAACGTATCTGGTACGACGAAACGAGAGATACTTATACCACGTATCTACCAGGGGTGCCACATGCAATAGAACTACCAGGAGAAGTCCATAGAGACCTTATCCGTGCTTATAGTAACTTCGCAGGCAAGCCTGCATCTGTTAATGAACTAGCTAGGACATTTCAGTTACCTAGAAATTGGATCATAAAATATCTACGCATACATGAGGTTACCCATGACAGAGAACCGTTTACCCCAGAAGAGATTATGGAGAGATCTGAGGAGGAACTTGCACAAGAAGCTCTACAAATCAGACGTGCCGCACTTTATACCCGCCTGGAAAGAGATAAGTGGCGAGAGATTCAAAAGGATGCCCAGAGATGGAGAGAGTACGAGGCATACACTCTAAGGAGAATAGAAAAAATAGTTGAAAGGAAAATAGAAGAAGAAATACCACAACTAGAAATACCAAAATTAAATAGAGAATTCGCTGCTGTAATAACTCCCACTGATTTCCATTGGGGAAAATATGGAGACGTACACGAGTGCGGAGAAAAGTACGACAGACCTACCGCTAAAGAAAAACTCATCCTAGCCACTAAAAGAGTTCTTGCAGATATAATCAAACATGGTCGTCCTGAGAAAATAATCATAGGTATAGGTTCAGACTTCTTTAATGCTGACACTTATGCGGGAACAACTACCCAAGGAACGCCCCAAGACAACGACGGAAACATCGCAGACATTCTGTCAACCGGGTGCGACCTCATGACCCTCTATATAGACATGCTACAACAGGTAGCTCCCGTACAAATGGTATTAATGGCCGGGAATCACGATCAATTACTCAGCGTGAGCCTACACCTGTATTTAGATGCCTGGTATCGCAACTGTAATGCAGTTACCACAGTCCGATGTGCCAAAAGCAGACAGTACGTTATCTATAAAGACAACCTATTATGCTTCCATCATGGAGACGGTGTTAAAAAAACCTCAGATTTAGCCAGATTAGCTGCCATCGAAGCTCCCGAAGAATGGGGAAGATGTAAACATCGAATGGTGTTTACAGGGCATCTACATTACGAAAAAATAGAAGAAGATAGAGGGTTCACCCGATACCAACTACCAAGTTTATCGGGGGAAGATAAATGGCACGCTAAACAGGGATACATCGGTAACAAAAAGATGATCGCTGCGGTATTAATAGACAAAAAAGAGGGTGTATTTTCCTCTATATACGGTTCTGGTAACTAAATCTATATTACTTGACTAGCCTTCAGTATAAAAAGAACATGGTTAATGGGCCTATAAACCTATTTTTTAACCATGATAGTAAAAAGAAACCCGTTCACTCTGTTAGATTTTATAGCACTAATGTTATTTATAATATTAGTGACTTTATTCTTTTATAAATGTGCTCCGTATCAAGAAAGTAAATTTTATACAGAACCTGATACTTATACTCTTCCATCAGATACGACCACGTTTTCTGAAGAAGAAATAGATGTAGAAGACACTTATGAAGAGGACTGCTATCGAACGCAGCACTGGTTTTGTCCCCCTTTAGACGCAGTGTGGCAGATGGCTGTGACCATAGACATATGTACTGATCCTCATACCATCATAGAGATGGGAGAATGTGAGGAGTACTTTGAATGTGACCCTACTATCTATGAACAGGGGGAAGAAGACTGCACTACTACGGAGGGTTATCCCGGTACTCAAAAGATATATTGTAACAAGGGGATGTACGAATACGGAACTTGCACCACTCCATGTGTGGAAGAGATATGCGACTGGTTAGACAACGACTGCGATGGCCAGACAGATGAGGGACAAAGGAATGCCTGTGATGAATGTGGGGCTGTTCCTTCGGAGACGTGTGACGGTTTAGATAACAACTGTAACGGACTCACTGATGAAAGCTTATTTCAACAATGCAGCACTGCCTGCGGCTCAGGAATAGAATACTGCGTAAGCGGCCACTGGATATCATGCACTGCTCCATCAGCTGAGAAAGAATCATGTAATGGTTTAGATGACGACTGTGACGGACAGACAGATGAAGGTCTATCGTGTGGTTGCATGGAAGAAGAAGCCGGTCTTTTAGTTCCGTGTAATGAAGACCCTCTCATATGCGGACAAGGGTTTAAATCCTGTGAATGTCTAGATGACGACTGTAAAGAAATGACTATGACTGAATGTAAAGCAGCGTGCTATTACTACCCCCAACTCGACCCAGACTGTAACCCCCTTGTGGGTATGGAACTTGAAAAAGAAGTGTGTAACAATTTCGATGATAACTGCAACCACCTCATCGATGAAGATTTAGTCACCGGCTGTTATTCAGGACCAGACGGCACTCTCAACAAAGGAATCTGCGTCCCAGGTGAATTCATATGCGAGTCAGGGATGTGGGGGAACGATAAAGATGGGATATTTGAGCCAGGGTACTGTAGCGGTGAAGTTCTTCCAGAAACCATCGACCACTGTAACGGCATAGATGATGACTGTAACGGAGATATCGACGGAGGTAAGCAGTTAACGGATACAGACATCCTTTTCATAGTTGATTGGTCTGGGAGTATGAATGAGGAGATAAAAGCTGTTAGAGACGCATTATCTCTATTTGCTACTCATTTTGCTGATGAGGAGGTAATTCAATGGGCATTAATCGTCGGACCTACTAGGTATCAAGCTTATAAAGAACGGTTGATACTTCACAGTGATTTAGTCCCGTTTGAAGATTTCATTACGGCATTAACCAACGGCCAATTTACCTTAGACGGCAGTATGGAGATGCTGTACGACGCACTCTATCTATCTATCGCAGATATAAGCTCTGCTCCGCTCTCTTATGTCAAAGGCGACACCTCATGGACAAGTGGTGTGGGATCTAAACCTGAGATTGCTGACTTTAATATTTCATGGAGACCGGACTCCAATCGCGTCATCGTTATATTTACAGATGAAGTAGGGCAATCATTCTTAGACCCAAAAACAACCCAAGATAATTTAATTTCAATAGTACAAGGAACTGAAAATCTAAAAGTTTATACAATTACCACTACTACAGCTAAAAATGGTCCTACTTATAACCCTGGACAAGGATGGGAACCTATCGCGAATGCTTCAAGTGGAAAATGGTTCCAACTTACTACAGCTCCCGCTTCAATGTACGCATATCTCTTGGAGATTTTAGATGAAAACATTTGTGAATAACTATCCCCGACTACGTAATGCTTTTTTCTGCACACTACTTGTGTTGTTGGGAGGAGGAGCAGCAGCCACGGTTAATATGTGTGCTCCCACCAAACCGGAACTCCTATTACCGACCCTCCCCTCTCGCCATCTCATAGGCTGTTTTATAGGAGGAGAAATAGTGTTTTCGGGAGAAACATTAGGAGACGTCCATGTAGACGAGAATGGAACCATTACATTTTTCTCTACAAACGCCAACACTACCATACGCATAATCAACGGTTCCTGCATAACCACAGAGCTTAAATCACACTACCACTCTATAGATCACCAGAAGAAGAGAGAAGTCTCCCCCGAAGAAAACGGACTGGCAATTTAAGGAGAAAATCATGAATACAAACGAAGAATTTATCGATTACTTACAAGAGACAATTGAAAAATTAGAAGCTGAAAATAACTCTTTGTGGAGTGTATTAGATGCATTACGTGAATCCCAAGAAGACGATTTCCCAGAAATACTTCAAGCGATTAACGATAAAATAGAATTAAACAGAATTCTGCTTCGCATGCCCACCAACGGAACTGTTAACTGATGAATAGTTTAAATAAATGGGGTGAAAAGAATTAAAAACAATTCTTTATATTTAATTTTAATACGGTTATGGGTTCTTATAATTTTAGGTACCTGCATAGGTTTATGTACAGGTTCGTGTGCCTCAAACGGAATCATAATAGACGCAGAGGCACGCCTTTATACGTGCAACTCAATGGGTGGTAGACAGTTAGTAAAACTACCAGGATGGAAAAACTCTTGGCATGTAGTTGATAGTTGCCAGGTAGCAACGTCAGCTGAAGTCTCCATAGCGATGAAGATTTTCTACATGCATTGGTTGGAAAACTTTGGAGACCCTTTTGGAAGAGTAAAAAACAATCTCCATCAAATAATGATTATGTGGGGAGACGAATATAAAATAATATCTGGCTACAGCATGGACGGCAGGTACGTCCAAAATGTAAAGGTTCAGGGACTTGCATATACTAAAGGCACCGTATGGGTAAAAAAGACTCTTAATGCTAGAATATGTAGGACAAGCTTAATTCACGAATTAGTACATGCTTCTATATGGACCCTAAAAGAGACAGATGGTGATCCCGATCATTTGGGGGGGAAATACGTAGGGTGGACTATCCATCATTCAGCTCTAATCGAAACCATTAAACGCGAGCTATGTCATCTAGAGATATAGAAATCTATTTAGATTTCCCTTTACGATTAAGTCGATTAACTTTTTTCTCTAGAGGATTCATCCGTTGTTCAAGAGCCGACACGTCCTCTTCCACAGCTTCTAAACGACTCTGAAAAGAGTAATACACCCCTGCTAACCCTGTCGCAAAAGTGATAATCACCACCAACGTTTTAAGATCTAATTTAAATGTGGTGTCCATGAACTCAGTCCCAATCGTTAAAGAACTTACCTATATCAGTAGTGGCTGAAAGAACAGATTGGAATTTATTACTTTGCATGAATCGTAAACATTCCTCTGCTTCTGCAGCTCTCTTAATAGCGTCCGCTGCATCACTTACTAAAGTCGGATGTTCCCCCACACCTACACCATGCTCTATATAAGTAAGAGCAATCGTTATATTCTCATCTCGTATAGCTTCAAATTTAGACTTAAGAGCCCGCAACATTAAAAGAGGTTTTCTGTTGTGGTCCACCATAAATCCACCCCATTTAGGTAATTACATATCTAAACGAAGTTTGACGTAACGGTGCCATTTACGCAACCTCGTATAATGACGGGGGGCGCGACATGTCCACCCCTGAGGTCCAGACGCTACCCATGACCAAGCGGCTAGAAAAGCTCGACGCTTACCACAACGTCTTTCGGCTTTAGGTAGGGTACGAAGGATATGAGATAACCATGCGCGAGCAGACGCAAGAGGGTCTTTTCGATCTAACCCAAAACGAGTTTTCCACCAAGGCCACATCTGAAGAATACCTACGGCTTTACCACCATCCCCTATCGCAGCAGGATTATAACCTGACTCGTTACATGCAGCCGCTAATACCATCCCACGGTACGTAAAAGGAATTCCCAACTCCTTCTCAATATCTAGTAAACGAGTAAGAAACTCCGTACTCACTAAATCTCGTCTAGCATTTTCACACTTCTCTTTAGCAATCGAAATAATACTCTCATCGTAAGTAGAAAAGGGAGACTTATAACCTTCAATACCAGAAAAAGATACAGAAGAGGTTAACAACGCAATAATCAAAGTGATCATAATTTACCTATAATGTTTGAAAGAGTTTCCTTCCCTAGCTTAATCAATTTATCTTTGTCAAACTTTGAAATCTCGACTAAACCAGAATTAATATAATCATCTAAAATCTGATACTCACCACCAGATTCAGAAAACTTTATCCTTTCAGATTTTTCACTTTCTAATTTTTCTGGTTCGTATCTAAATTCTACCGACAAAGCACCTTTTTCTTTTAACTTCTTTTCAATCTTGGATTTCTTTTTTGCATCAATTTCATAATTTCTTATTATTCTAATGATAGAATTATTTACATCATAATTATCAATTTCATCTTTTATCACTAAGAACTTAGGGGCAGTCGTAGGCACACGTATAAGCGATCCATCAGCCGTATCATACACCACAAAGCTTTTCTCAAACCCCACATCGTCCCATCTGTGCTGCATAGCAGAGCCAATATAATGAAACTTAGAACCTAGCTGCTGACCGATATGGTAATGGCCGCTGAAAACGAGATCCCATTCATCGAGACAAAGCATAGGGAGCTTCAGCTCACAGGGTAAAACATAGTCCGAAGGTCCTATTCGTGCTCCTTCGATCCCATAATGGATTAAAAGGATGAAGTGGTCGCCGGAAGGCTTATCTTCTATCCCAGTACGAATATGTTCAGCTATAACTCGTCCATCATCATAATAAGGACACGCGAATACATGGACTCTATCGTGCAACTCACACCACAGAGGCCGATCAGGGATAACACAACCCCTCGACCGAAAACGTTGAAGAGCATGAATTGTACCGGATTTATTTGCTTGGTCATGGTTTCCTGGGATCATTAACGTAGGGATTTTCTCAGACCATTCTGAGATAGATTTATGGATACAATTGAACGTGTCTACATCTATAGATTTACGCCTGTCAAATAAATCACCACCGAATAATACATACTCGACACCATTCTGTATCGAATAAGAATACACTTGATTAATTACATCAACAGCATCTTGAACTCTACTATTAATCCCCCCCTCTAGAATCGTCCCGTTGTTGTAGGGGTGGGCATGTAAATCAGAAAATAAAGCTATCTTCATACACAGGTCCAGTAGGCAACACAGTAGCCGTTTGTCTCACAGAAACCACGCCAACAATGGCCATAACCACAGA
>Ga0098035_1000382_pt1 | contig 22506 bp, 24 predicted proteins | sample 3_EtaG_FD_75046 | JGI IMG/M metagenome (GOLD analysis project Ga0098035, IMG submission 75046) | Marine viral communities from the Subarctic Pacific Ocean - 3_ETSP_OMZ_AT15126 metaG | ecosystem: Environmental > Aquatic > Marine > Oceanic | place: Pacific Ocean | collected 2015-01-07
CCGGGATCGTTGGAAACCAGCCGTCTGCGACCATCCAGGCCATATCGTGAAGCCCAGCAACCTCGGCTGAAGTCAGGAGGGTTCGCATGTCGATCTTGGCCTCAGCCACCCACGACCAGAGGCCATCCACCACGGCCACAGCTCCACGCCCGTCCGGGTGGCTGAGCGGCTCCGTAGCGCGTTCTGTCTCAGTGGAGGGCCTGGGGTATCCCATCTCAAGTGAGACCTCCTCAGAGCGGGCCACGGCCGCCGCAGAGGTGGGCAGGACGAACCATTCCTTGATCACAGCTCAACCCCATAGCGATCCGCCATCCAGGCCTCCAGCTCCTCGATCTCGGCGGTGCGAAGCGACCCGTCGAAGGTCAGGATCTCGGACATCGTCCCATCGTAGTAACTCGGGACCTTGCTGGAATCCCGGGTGCCCTTGCCGATGTTGACGGTGGTCGCCTGGGCCTCCAGTGCGGCCATGTCGGTAGCCACAGCCCCCACCAGACCGTTCACGCGGACGAAGCCGTTGGAGCCGCTGGAGACGCAGACAACGATCGCCGGAGCCCCCTCAGCTAGGCTAGTCGCCCCGCTGGTGGCGATCCGCATCTCGTCCGGCGAAGCCTCATAGACGTGATATCCAAAGCACCCGCTGCCCTGCGAAGTGATCCCAATATTGTAGTAGGACCCACCGCCCGAAGGGGCCCCGAACAGTCCCTCAGTGGCCCATGGGTTGCCGCTGACGCCGAAGCTCCAACCCCGAGTCAAGATGACGGCCGTCCACTCATCCTTTGCGGTGAGGGAGCCGTACAGGTTGATTCCGGTCATCGTGTCAGATGTCCCGTCGAACTGGAGTTCCGGACGACCACCGAGACCGATCTGGCTATAGGGCGGCTGGTCCGACGCGGTGGCCTGCGCCCAGTCGTTAGAGGCCGTGGATACGTTGTCCCACCCCGACACGTTGCCCGAGTTGAGCGTGATGCCCATGTCGGCCCGGGTCCAGACCAGCAGGTCGGCACTGAGCCCCCGAGGGTCGAAGCCAATCCTGGGGACGTCCCGAAGGGAGTGGGTATCCTGAGCCCCGCTCTGCCGGCGGGGATTGGAGCGGGTGGCCGGCATCAGTAAGAAATCGCTTGGATGTAAAACGTCAGGTTGCAAGTCTTGCTGGCGCTCGTGGCGTCTCCCTCAATCGTGAAGGCCGGATTTTCAAATAGGGGAATGGCTGCGCTCATCAGGTCGCTGGCGTTGGTCACACTGCCCGAGAAATCGAGGGTGACTTTGTACAGCTCGGACGTCTTGCTCTCATCAGAGTAAACCCGAACGATCACGGCCCCTGCGGTGCTGCTCAGCTTGCCGTGAACTCCCCAGAGGAGTCCGTCGGCTACTGCGCCCGAGTTCGTAGTGATCGAAGCCGCAGCGGTCTCGGAGCCATCGCTGATCGAGGCTGAGGTGATCGTATCGACGTTGATGTAAACGGGGATTGTCTGTGCCATGTTTCGAGTCTCCTTGGCATGTTCCCAGGCCGCTCGTGAGGCCTAGGCGCTGATGTCCACACAATAGACGGCGTAATATCCTACGAGGCCAGACGTGGCCCCGGTCTTCATCGAAAAGTTCACGTACTCGCTCGCCTTCCAGACCACAACGGATCGACCGCTGTCCCCAGCGTGCATCGACTTTATGTTGTCAGAGACGCCAGTCGAACCGTTTACGTCGATGCCGTCAAGCAGATTGTCATAGGAGGTCCCCGACCCACTCCCGGCCCCGGCATCAATGGTGCAGGCCCCGGATGAGACGGTGGTTACATGGATCATGGCCCGCGTGATGAGCATGTCACTGCCGTAGGAGTTGGTGATCTGAGCCACTCCAGCAACCGCATCGCTCGCAGTAAGCGCACCCCGGAACCATCGACCCGCATACTTGGAAACGACCGAGCGGGAGACCCCGTTCGCAAGGCTAGACCCCGCGTCCTTGATCTGCATCTTGCCCGTCGAGCTAGACACCTCCACGGTGGCAGCGTCGGCTGCCGTAGATTTTAGCGCCTTGTCGCCAACGGACTGGCTTGTGATCTCACCGCCATCTTCGACAACGGTAAGATCCCCTATGAATGATATGCCTGCAGGCATCAGCTACTCCATCCTGTAATGGCCATCTAGTCTAATTCATCTGGCCGTTTTTTGGTCTCGATGTTTCCGCTGTACTTGATATCCGCACTTCCGGCTGCATCCGTAACTCTGCGCTTCGCCGGGTAGTGGTAGACACGAACCGAAACGGTCTGCTTGTCCAGGTCCATCCTGAGCCCCCGTACCTGGCCCTTATCTGTGGTCACCCCGGGAATCGCATACCTGACGATGTCGCCAAGCTCAACACGACACGACGAATACCCATGCTCTGCCTCCGTCACCCACTGTGGTCGAGACTTTGCGCCCTCTGCCACGGCTGCGACCTGTCGGAACCCAGGCGAAGAGGTTACCGATCCGCTCGTCTCTTCGCCAAAAGACCAGTGATCGAAGGCGTACTCTCCCTCAATCACCTGGGCAGTGGCGCTAGCTGACTGCTCGTAGCCATCCGAAAGATTGATTCTGAGGTTGCGGGGAACCCTCATATTGTCTGCGACGAGGTCAGGGGTTCCCCACTGCTCCCCGGCAGAAATCGTTGTGCTGTTGGAGTAGTTCCTGTCGGGATCGCTCAGTTGCCTCACCCCCCTTTTGGGGGTTGTGTTGTAGAGGGCAGCCTCGGTGAAGGTGTACTTGGCCTCCTCAAGCCCGTTAGGCCGACCGATGATGTAGACCTTCCGGTTGAACATTGGGGAGGTCTGGTCACGCTTCAGGATGAGGTCGGCTGGAACAGACTTCAGGAATCCCGCAATGCCCTCCCTAAAGGGCAGCGGCTCGTCTGTCAGGTCTGCGGGGACCGCACAGGTACGCTCAAATGCGGAAGTGATTCCCGTCCCATAAGTCTGCACCCCCCACGAAAGAAGGTCATTGATCGCCCCGGGGTGAACCGGGATCGCCTCGTCCACCAAGTAGGTGAAGATGTCGTCCACAAGGTCTTGGACGTTCTGCATCAGAACGGGCCCATAAGAGCCGCCGACAGTCGCCGGATCGGGAGTCACCCCCATCCCAAGTCCAATCACCGGACCCCAGTCCGCAGTAGTGCCAAACCCAATGTCCTTGTAGTCGGAGGGGCGACTGATGATCCTGCGCCCGCCCGCAACCTGTGCGTAGCATCTGCCCCCCTCCGTCCACCCAAAGCCACTGATCTTTCCGAACTTGACGCATGTGCCTACAGGGCCCCTCATTGCGTCGTTGTTATTGAAGACGTAGATGGCAAACCCAGCGTCCGCAATAACGCGCTCGATGGTACCGGACGATGTCTCACAGGCGATCTCGTAGCAGAACTGATCAAAGCGAGGCGAGATCCACGCAAAGCAGAAATTGGGGCTGTCGGTCCCGTAGGGAACAATCTCCCTCCAGAGGTCCGCGCCCGGAGTCAGTCCAGCAACCCCACCAAAGATGTGCCCAAGCCACTGACCCTTTTGCTCTGGGTTCAGCAGAAATTGGGCACCAAGGCCCGGGGGGCTAAGGTCGCCCGCAGCAGTCAGGTAGGTGAACGAGACGTTTTGATATTGATCAACATTGGTCGGAACCTGAGCAGATGGCCACTTGAGCGTGGGGGGGAACACCTGACCTACGTCAATCGTTAGGCTCATTTTATGAGACGTAATGCCTGTGGGATCCCGATCCCACGTTCCGTCTGCAATAAGCTCAAAGCGATCTATGTTGTCCATATCGACAACGATCAATCGGGCTGGCTGCCCCCTCCACCGGTTGCCAATGGCTGCATCGAGCAGCTTGTCAGGCTGAGTCCCACCCTCCTCGCCTACGTCATCGTCGCCAACGTCCACCGTGAACGAAACCTCCGACAGGACGAGGATGTTCTGGCTCAGCGATCCCAATGAGCTGTCGAAGGTGCAGCCCGACAGCCGGCCTTCAAAGGGAACCCGGCCCGACGTAAGCAGATCCCCATACGTTTCCCCTACGGCAGCGGCAACGACGGCATCCGGGTCGAACACCCCCATGCCCAGCATGGTCGGCCTAGCAACGAACCCGCTCCCCGTCCTGCTTTTTGGGCCGCACCACCGAACAACGTACTCGTTGCCGTACTGGTCCCTGTGAATCCCCTCCACAAGGTAGGCAATCCGAAGATGGGGATCTGTCCAATCAATCGACTGGGACGTGGGCGTGACCATTACCGCACTTGTTCAAGGAGCAGATCGGCAGTGATGTAGGCGGACGCTGAACCCGCAAACGAATCTAGGGAGTAGTCCTGCAGCCCGCACCACAGTAGGAACCCCTTATCTGCCTCGTCGTCAGCATCTCTGGTGGAATCCGTGATTTCATCCCACCGAAGGGCCCAAAGAAGCGCAGTAGCCTTTCCCTCCCTTACAACAGGCGTAACGACAGAGCGAAAGTCGCTAGCTAGCCAGTTGTCAAAGGAGAGTGGCGTTCTCCACCGAATGAGTCCCTGAGATGGGTAGTAGGACTTCACATTGATCGGGGCGGTCTCATCCACAAGTCCGTGGTTGGAGACCTCAGCCACTTGCCGAGTAGACGACGCCTTCTTTTGAAGCAGCTTCACGATCCCAACAGCATGAAAGGGATCAATGTCAAAGTAGCGCCAGGAAAACGCCCAGTACCTATAGCTCATGGACGCGCCACCAGAGTCATAGGCGACCTGAATCTTGTTCTCGTCCTCCCCCGGGCGGTCAGTAAAGGTCAGCGTCTTGGCTGCGTTGTCAACCCAGTCCTTCACATCTGTCGCACTAAGGGGCGAAGCGTTGGCAAACATGCGGACCAGGGAGGATGACGTGTTGAAGGAAACGCTGTCCCCCCCATCCAGTATCGTCGCAGCGACATCTGCAGAGAGGGTGGACCCTAGATCAAAAAAGGCCCAGTGGTCGGTTCCGTAGCGTCGGTAAATGCCGCTGTAAGAGGATGCCCCGCTAGAGTCTGTCGAGTTGGAAAACCCTAGCCACTTGTAGGGCTGGTTGGTGCCGTCTGTACCGGTACTCCAAAGGATACTGAATGTGCTGCTGGCTTCGATCTTGAACCTGTGATCTATGGTGTAGGTGACGGTGTACGAAAGGCTGGTAAGTGGGGTGTTGTTGAGCGTTTGCTCAAGATCAAGCGCAAGCCCCGGCCCCGAACCGGCGAAGTGGCTGAGCTTTACACGAAGCTCGCCGCCCCCCTCGTTCACGTCAAGGTACTGCCCAGAGTCAAGTGCAAAGTATCCATAGGGAGGCGTTTGCCACACCACCCTTGGGCGGTCATTCAGGCAGTTGACAAAGGGCGCACCCGGTCGCTCCCCGAAGGGGCCAATCGTATGGCCGGTATCGTCTGCGCCCAGCCGGTCGCCAATGAAAAATGCCGTGAACCCCATCTACTTAGCCATTCCGTAACCCACGCGCCGCTGGTAGCCCAGCCCGCGCTCCTGTGATCGTATTAGGTGGTTGTCAACCGTCTGCCCGAGTACGTGACCATCGATCTCCAGAGTGGTGTTCACCACTACCGGGTCGTTGGCCCCCCTACCCCCGATCTGCTGCTGAAGCATTTGGCTGATCGCGCGAGTGCCGACTGGATCCAGCACCATCTCGTCCTTGCCAACGGCAAGTACGGTGTGGTTGTTCAGGCCCGCAGCCCTGAGCGCACCGGGGGGAAGCCCCGCGTCTGCCATGCCGGCGATGCCAGCAATCGTAGTGGCTGCAATAGTGGCGATCTGAGCGCCACCCAGCACGCCAGCAGCCACTCCCTGCGGGATGGTATAGGGGACGCCAGGTGGGTTCGCCAGCGCGGCAGAAACGCTCTGTGCCGTAGTAACAATGGCAGACGCCAGGGCGAGACCCTGTGTTATGGCAAACACAACATGCGCCGCCTTTTTCGCCTCCTGGCTTTCCTCCCCGTAAACGGCAGAGATGGCCTCAGCCATGCCGGCAGCAACATCGGAAATGGCCCCCATGATGGCGACTGCGTTATCGACTTGCTGCTGCTTATAGTCGGCCAACATCTCTATCCGCGCCGCGTTATCCTCTTTTTCCTTCTCCAGCTCTTCAGCCCGAAGCTGTTCGATCTTCTTTGAGGTCAGCGTCTCGATTAGAAGATCCTGCTCAGTCCTAGCGAGGTGGGCCTTGCGAGCCCTCTCTCCTATCTCGCCCAGCCTGCGCTCCCTCTCCTCCGCGTCAAAAACCTTGGAGTTGGTAATAAACGTGGCCTGCTCCACCAGCATCTTCTCCAACTCGTCGAACTCGGCCTTCACCCTCTCCTTGTCGAACATCTGCTCTGTCAGGAGGAGGTCGATGCCCTCCTTTCCGAATAGCTCGATCTCCTCTTTGAGGCCCCTGATGCCCTGCTGCATCGACTCGTAGGCCTGCCTCCACTTCTTGATCAGTCTGTCCAGCGCGGCCACCTGGCGGTCGAGTGCGTTGGTAGCGCCCCCTGTCTTCTTCCTGTTCTCCTCAAGCATGCCGAGGGCCTTCTTATACGCATCGCCCAACGCCTTTAGTTCATCCGACAGCGTCTTCTGGGAAGCCGCTGCCTTGTCTGTTGCCGCAGATACTCCCAACGTCCGGTCGCCCAGTCGCGCCAAACGGTCATAGGCAGCGCCAAAGTCAAACAACCCCTCAAGGTTGTACAGCTCCGCTGTTTGTCCCAACACCCGTTCGAGGTCTTCAATCTTCCCAATTTCAAGGCCAACAAGGGCGGCGACATCCTTGATCATCCCGATGAACTGGCTTCCCCCCTCGATGAACGCTCCAATCACCTTTCCAAACATCTCCCCCCAGAAGACAAAAAGCCCAACCGAGGCCATTACCGCCTTGCTGAGCCCCCCCGACCACTCACTCCAGTCCCCGGCAGCAACCATCTCTCGAAGCTGCAGCTTGGTGGCAATGATCACGGGAAGGAACTCGTTTGCGATCTCTAACTTTGCGCCCCGAATCGCAAACTCAAGATCAACGGTGGAGTCGTGATACAGCTCAGATACATTTAGGAGGTCGGTGCCCATGACGGCACCAAGATCCTTGGCAACCTCCAGATACTCGGCTAGCCCCTCGGATCCGTTGGCCATGAGGTTGGCCATCTCGGTGCCCGCACGCCCAAGCAGAAGCATGGAAGCGCCGGTTCGCTCCGCCGATGGGCCCATGGACGCAAAGCGATCCGAAAGGTCGGAAAAGACATCGAAACTGTCTCGGAGGGTCCCGTCCTGCTTTTTCAGCGTGATGTCTAGGGCAGCAAACGTCTCCTTGATCTGCCTAGAGCCGTTCTGCGCGTCGAGCATGACGCGACCCAGCTTCTTGAGGCCATGTGCAATAGCAGTGATTGAGACGCCTGATCGCTCAGCGGCAAACTCCAACCCCTGGTACTGCTCCGCAGTGATTCCCACCATCCGCCCCTGCTTGGCGATGGTGTTCCCCAGTTCCCCGATGGCTGTGGTTGACGAGATGGCAATGTTGGCAACCCTGTCAAGCGCACTCCTGAACAGGTTCGCCGCAGTTGTGATCCCCACAAATGCGAGGGTGCCCTTGACCATGGAGGAGGTAATGGTCTTGCCGGACTTCTTGGTTTTCTTTCCGGTCTCTTTGGCCTCAATCCCCACGTCTTTTAGGGCCTTGATCGCGTCCTTTGCGTCCCCCTTGACTCTGAGTGTGAGTGCCATTGTCTAACCCCGTCTTTTTGCGCGTTCTGTCGCGCGCTCTGTGCGGTAAGCGCGCACAAGTGCAGCTTCCGACTCGATAATCCCGATGGCGTCAAGAATACGCGAGGGCTGCTCTGCGAGCGACCCCGGATTCGGGAGCCCACCGAACACGCTCCACGCATGCCAGTAGTTGATGGCTCCCCACATCCACTCTTCGCACGCATCCATTGGGCAGCGATCTAGCCTGCGGTCTGCGGCACCAACTCCGGGGGGTCGGCCCTTTGGCATCAGAACAGGGGTGCGGAACCGGGATCTGCCCGCCTCATCGGGATCCCCGTCGCGACATCGAGTCCCCTTGCAGGAGCCCCAGAGCTTGCAGCCGTTCCATCCCTGCTCCGCGAAGTAGTCTGCCTGGTCGGGCAGGATCTCGTTTCGGGCCACGTACTGGTAGGCAGCCCTTAGTCTTTTCCCTCTTCCGCACTCACCGATCCCTCTTGGACGATGTGACGAACCAGATCGGCAGCCGGACCCTCCAGGGTGACGAGCGCATCCACCAGGGTCTCGGGAGAGGGGGACTCTCCGTCGATTGTGAGTTCTCGGCATCCCGTAACCAGATCCAGCAGCATCTCGCGCTGGAAGTTGATCAGCGAGCGCATCGCCTCGGCGTGCGACTCCACAAGCTCCTCTATCTGCTCCTCGGAGAGGCCCTCTGGGTCCTCCACGAGGGCTGCCCCACCCTGGACCTTCCCTATTGCTTTCTGAAGGCGTAGAGAGACTTCTAGGTGCTTTGCGCGCCAACCCTGGGTCATGGGTCGGTAGAGGATGTAGGCTTTTTCGCCCTCTTCGTCCGTCAGTTCGTACTCTCGGACGTTCCATTTGTTCAATTCCACGGTGGTGCTCCCGTGTTTGGGGTTATGGCGTTAGCCGATCATGATGTAAATCTCGTCCTCGCTGGAAGTGCCGAGGGCTCTGCCGGTGAGGCCAATAGTCACCTCGTCGGCACCCCGATCCATGTCGGGCTCCTCCATGTAGAAGTTGGGAAGCTCGATGCCAAAGACTGCGCCCTCGCTCTCTCCCTGCTGCGCGTGAACCGACACAGAGGTGCGAGCGCGGGCCTCCATGGCGCGAACCATGGTGGAGTCGTAAAAGCTCCACCCGTCCATGGTGGCGGTGACGTTGCGCTTGCCGCCAACGTACCCATCCACAACGTACGTGCTTCCCATGACGTTCTCCCGGTAGACGATTCCTTGGTCAATCTCGACCGAGACCGTTCCCGCCTGAAGCACTGCGCCAGCCACGAGTAGCTGCCCCGAGGTCGCCGGAATCGGGGTGCCGGCGTAGGTGCCCGAGGGCTGGTAGGGATAGAACTGTGACCCGTCAGCGTGGGTTGCAGCGCCGCCCCCAAGTCCCGTACTTCCACGGGTCGCAACGGTAACAGTGTTCCCACTGACCCCCGTCACCCTGAAGACCTCGCTATCGATCTGGTAATAGAAAGGAAGGGACGAAGACGTGTCTGCTGGCAGCGCCGTCCCGTCCGTTACGGTAAACGTCGTGTCCGAGGTGTTGAGGGTGCCGCCATGGTTCAGCGTAGTCTGCACCATCCGGTTGTCCTGTCGGCCCGTTCCGCTAACCGTCATCCGAGCCGCCTCGTCGCCCCCCATCGAAACGGACTGGCTACCACTCACTGCGCCGACAATCCGGTCGGCACTGTTGTTGTTGAATGCCCAGAGCGTCACGGAATCGGGGGTGGTGTCCTTGGCGTCCTTGGGCTTGTAGATGATTGCCGAAAGGATGTTGGCCCCAGAGGCGGGCGTGTTCTGCAGGGCTGGAGAGACGGTGAAGCTGGTCATTGCGCTCAGATCCGTGATGCGACGGATCTCGTAAGCGCCCGTAGCAAGCCCCGTTTCAAAAATCGCAGCGTCACCCACGGTCCAGTTGGTTGTGTCCGCAGTGGTGATCACGGTGGTGGTTCCGCCCGTGGCAGTGGTTGCGTCTCCGCCCCCCACCGTTTCCTGCCATCCCCCGTAGGTGAGGATGTCTGCCCAGTCAGGCGCAGTTCCCCGGGCGGTGAGATAGGCGTAGCACTCCAGGCTGAACTCGGCGGTTCGCTTCTGGTCGATGATCCCCAGCTCACTGGACGTGCCCCGCTTGTCCTCAAATGTGGCAAAGGGGCTCTTTCCGTTGACCGACGCGGTAAGCACGCGAAGCGCATCGGCGGCAACCGGGTAGTCCGTTGCGGCAGACTTGAAGGTGGTCTGCGGATCCACAAAGACCACAAGGTCTCTTCCGATATCAGTTGAGGGGCCGGTCATCTTAGTAATCCTCCTGCAAACGAACCATGTAGCTCGTACGCAACATCATGTTGGGGGTGCTGGCCTGGATTTCGGGGTCAAATTCCAGGGCGTGCGCGTCAATCGTACACCGAATGACCCGACCTGTTGCCGCTGTTCCGCCGTTGGACAGGGTCCACCCCTGCTTGCCAGTCGGCGTGCGACGAAGAAAGATTTTGGTCAACGCATCCCGGTAGCGGCAAACCGCTAGCCCGACGTCTGCCTCGGCTCCGTCCACGTTGAGATCCAACACCGTGAGGCGCGTCTCCAAAGAGAGGTTGATCATCCGAGAGTTGGCCTCTTGCTCTGCCGTGTCCGACAGATAGAGGGTGGTGAGGCTAGGGAAGCTGCGCGCCTGTACCCCCTTGGGGTAGTAGGTGGCGAACTCGGCCACATCGGGGAGGTTGTCGGTGGTAATTGACAGCACTGTCCGCATCGTGGCCAATTCTGCGTTCAGACCGTAGGTTGCCGCCTGCAGGAACTCGTCCATGGCCTCGACAGCCGCCTCTGCACCGTAATAGGCCACACTACTTCCAGCCCTTGCGGATCATGGCCCGCACGGTCCTGTGATAGAGCCCGTACGCAGACTTCCCTACCTTGAGACCCTCTTCGCTCAAAAGATCGTCCACGTTAGCGAGCTTGCGTTGCATGACGATGTACGCCTGAAGGATCTGAGAGATGGCGTAGGCAAAGGAGGACCGATCTACAAAGGATGGCCTAAACCGAATGAGGGGCCTGCTGGGCAGCACATGGCCGCGACCAAGCGCCCAAACAGTGGCCCCCTGATCGTTGGCCTTGGCGTAGACCGGGAGCCTGGTCTTCTTGCCCTTGCGGTAGGGCTCTTTGGAGGTAACCCGGGCGCGCGGATTGATGCCCACAACCAGCGAGTTCTTGCCCACCTTTTCAAGTGAACCCGGGGCCCCCTTCCTCGTAAGTGCGCCGTGTAACACCCCACTGCGCTGGAGGATGGGTTGCCCCGGGTATCTGCGGGCTTTCCACCCGTCGTATCCCCCTTTTTTGCCCTTGTTCGAGAGGGCAGCCCACCGTGGGCCGGTCTGATTGCCCTCCGTTGCGAACTGCCGCTTCTCGTGGGAACGGAACAGCTTGGCGACATCGCGGAGGGGGACCTCCCAGTTGTCGATCTCTTTGGCCCAGTCCTCAAACGCAATCTGAACCGTCGCCATGCTGGGCGAGAACTCAAAGCTGAAGAAACTGGATACGCTTCCCCTTGGCTCTGCCATCAGATGTCTTCGCAGTCATTGAAGGCAGGGGGGCAAGCGTAGGGCCTGTCGCCGGTTCCGGGGTTGTAGTCGAAGTTGGGGTCGCTGTCCTGGGTCCAATGGCTCTTGGCGAAGATGGAGGGACCTGCAAGCGACCCTGCCGCGCCGTTAGCCAAGAGGAAGACCCGCTTCTCCCACACCTGGCGCAGCATCTCTCTGCCACGCTCAATCAACTCGTCTGCAGTGGCCTTGCCGTCCGCACCGATAGACCCCTTGGCCAGAAGGATGAACCCGCTAGAGATGAACATCTCGGCGGTCTGAGCCCACGACTCGGCAACGCTAGATGCGGTGAAGCTGTCCGAAACGCCCGCACTCAGGAACGCAAGACGCACCTCGTTGTACGCCTTGTTCCAAATGACAGTGCCCTGCGTGGATGTCGGAGTGGTGGTTGCCGAGAGCGTCCCTAGCTGGGGAGCCATTGAGGTCGCTGTGGCGATGTCTGCGTTATAGGCCACGGCACCTCTCCCTACTCAGCGGCGTCTTTCTTTGCCTTCTTCTTCGCTGGGGGCTTCCGAGCGACCTCTGTGGCCATCCGCTTGCGAAGCATCCGAACCGCATCGTCCTCGCCCACCTCGATCTCGGTACCGGCGGCAAGCCTTTCGCCACCCAGCTCAACGTCACATCGCAAGATGAGTTTCATGCTCTCCCAAGCTCCTGAATGCGCTCTCTGATTGCAGACCGACCACCGCTTCGGTTGTCAGCGGCCAGCATCTCGCGAAGAAGGCCCTCGTCGTCAATCTCCGCCAACACGTCCCGAATGGACCGAAGGGGGACACTGCGGATGGACGAGGGATCCGGGCCATCTTGGGAAGAGGCAGGCTCCGCTGCGGGGGCCGCTGCGGGGGCCTGCTGACCATCGACCAGGACCAGGACCCCGACGGAGCAGAGCGCTTCTGCTGCCACTCCGTCGGGGGCGACTGAACCTGCGGAGTAACGAACCCCGCTGTGAATCAACTCCTGGCCTTCGGCTACCTTGTAGGTTGGCATGAGGGGTGTTCCTCCAATCCCTAGGCGTGGCTTAGGACGCCCATGGTTTCCCAGGACGAGCCGTCGCAGACGAAAATGCCCCACTTGCCCTGACCCAGGGTCTCCTTGGTGGAGGCTGCGTCGTCCCTGACAACGAGGTTCTCGGCACCGCCGGCGGTGTTCTTGATCAGGAAGAAGAGGCCAAGGCTGGCCTCCTCCGCCGGAAGGTCCACGTTGCGGTGTGAGCCGTCAGGGTCCAGTGCTTGGAATTGTGCATCCTGGGGAACGAGGGTCTTCGTACCCGCTAGGGTCTCGATGTTATGCCCGGCCCGAAGCCGGAGGCCGTTCACCGGATTGACCGCGACCCCTTGGGGGATCAGAGTTTCTGCCATGACTTCCTCCTAGCTCACTACTGTGCTGTAGAGGTAGCCCAGCTCAGTGGTCGGCGCTGCAAATTGATCGTTCCACAGCATGTCGATTTGCTCGACGTAGGGAGTGGGCTCCCACCGACGAACCGCACCGTCTGTGCTGCCCTTCATGCGCCACCGCTGCAAGCAGCTCTGTGGGGTCATGGCCGAGGGACTAGGTCGCAGCTTGCAAAACAGGGCAAACTTGCCCCAAATGTAGGCGTTGGAGGCTGTCTGACCCTCGACTGCCGTATCTGCAACCGCCTTGCCGACAAACAGATTCTCTACGTCCAGCGCTCGCGCGATGTCGTTGTCGGTCACCCGCCCAACGCTGTGCTGCACCCTAGACGAGAATTCCACCAAAAGGCTGTGCTGGCGCAGTGCCTTGTAAACCTCGTACCCAATAATTGCGGTATCCGGGGCCTCGCCCGAGGCCTGGATAATGGTGTCCCGAGCGTCCTGCGCCTTGGAAATCGGGTCGCTTGCCGCGTTATCCCACTGGTCGGAGCCAGAGAGAGCGGCAGTCTTGCCCGAGAAGGTAGCAGTGCTAAACGCCAGGGCGGCAGCCTGCCGCTCCCGGTGGATGGCGCACTCGCGAGCCAGGACAGCGGTGTTGGCCTGACGAAGATCCAGCCCGTTGCCCTTGGCGTACTCCGCCGAGGACTTGTTGAGCTTGACTCCGAGACCGTTCACATCGACCTCCCAGCCCGTCACCTTGCTGATCGAAGTGCTGATCTGGAGGGGCGAATCCTGCCCGTCGGCAATCACCATGTCGTGACCCGGCGATGCCGAAGCGAAGCCACCTGCCACGTTGTAGAACTTTCCTGTCTTTGTGGGCACATCGACCGAAGGGAAGATGTCGTTGGCCATGAAGCTGCCCAGCGATGGACCAAGCAGCCTTGCATAGCGCTGGAGCATCACGTCCTGAACAAAACCGTGAACGTTGCTTGTCATTTCAATTTCTCCTGTGCGCTAGCGCTAGGTGGTTTCGAGGTAGGACGGTGCCCACAGGAACGAACCAACGTCGCCGCTGGCATGCGTCTCAAGGGCAATTCCGAATGCGTAGTTGCCGTCCGTTGCCGTCACCGCCTGCCCAGATGCGTTGGACATCGCAAGGACACCGGCTGTGATTGAGCCGCCGCAAGCGACCTTGATAAGGCCTCCAACCTGCACCGGAAGATAGACCTCGGTGGACGAGCCGTCCGCCACGTCGTTTGTAAGAGCGCCGATGGCGAGTTCGCCTCCGCCAGCAAGGTCGGTGTCGTCGTCGCCGTTGGGCTTGACGAGCAGCCAATCCGAGGAGGAAAGGTCCGCGTTGGTCTTGCGGGTAATGATCGTCGGATCAAAGGGTGTACTCATGTCGAACTCCTAGTTGGCCGAGCCGGCCTCGTAGGCCGCGAGCTTGTTGGGGTCTGTGAGGACCGCACTCATCGCTTGGGCGAAGGCTGCGGCAGGGTTCAGGCCGGTCTCACCGGCAATCTTCTCGGCAAGAGCGTTGACCTCTTCCTCGATGCTGGGAGGGGCGGCGCGGTCACCCTCGGTGCCCGACGTCCCCACGGTCTCGGTGGGGATGCGGCCCTTGGGATAGGCGTAATTGGCCTCTTCCTCTCCGAGCTTCGTAACTGCACGGTGGTAGCGCTCGCGCTCTGAGGCGGAGATCCGTCCATCGACGCAGGCACGGTCGAGCGTGCGCTCCATCTCTTGGGCCTCCAACGCATCGAACTTGATCTTCAGGGTGTCGCGGTCAGCAGTCACGCTTCCTAGAGCCTCGGCCAAAGCCTCTGCCTTAGAAGCACGCTCTGCCAACTCCTGCACCTTCGCCAGAACTTGCGCGTCGTTGCGCTCGCCTAGAGAAAGCGCATCAGAAAGGAGTTTGTTCAGGCTCATGCCGGTATTCCTCTTCTCAGATGCAGCCACTCGCTCCATGGATGGAACGAACGGCTCGTTTGTCAGCGTGCCACCAATAAGCGCCCATTCGCCCAGCGGCTCGCCTGTTTTCTTGCTTCGGGCTCCCTTTGGGGGGACAGCCTCGATGCTGAATCCGTCGAACTCGCCACCGCGAATCCGTCGCCTTGCGTCTTCGGTCCACTGAACCAGCCCGTAGAGGGAGAGGCCTCCGTCTTCGTTGGTTCGCACCTCGACATCCAGAATCCGACCGGCTGCCCGGGTTGAGTCTGGATCCACCGCACCAGCGATTGCCGCGTGGTTGTAGCCCACCGCAGCGCCCTGAGCAAACCAGCGTTCGTTTCGGATCGTCTGGTACCCGCGAGCCATGGATCGGATGTCGTCGTCAGTAAGCTCGACCTTGCGCTCCGAATCTCTTCCGAAATGCGTGCCCGAGCGGACCATCTCTACCCAACGAGCAATCGAGGCTTGCGCCCCCTCGTCGGCCAAGCGGATTGAGTTGCCCCACTCGGACAATGCTCCCGTCTCGTCTTCCTCGGGCTGCGGAGGGTAGCCCTTGGTCTCGTCGGAGGCGACGGGCTCCCGCTGCTTCTCCAGAATCGCCCTGGCCTTGTCTTGAAGCTGTCGCATCTTCTCTGCGCCAAGCCCGGGGGCAGTGCTTTGAGGAATGCGGGCGATTGCGTTTCGGAGATGCGGAAGATCGACCTCCCCCTTGGAGTCTCGGTAGGGGAAGTAACGGAGGGAGCGCGGCGTAGTCAGACCCTCGTCGTCCTTCTCACCGCCAGCGGCGATGTGGAGAAAGGCGGAATCTGGTAGCCGGTTCATGTACGCAGTTGACCATTCTGCAAATGAGTCAGTCATGGGCGCTAGTTTGGGGCAACACAGGGCTGCCGCACAACTGTCCCCGAGGAAAGAAAACTACGGTTCGTAGGGCTCGACCCCTCTGCGCTCAAACCACTGGGACCGGAAGGGCTCCGAGGCGGGTGGGATCCCGTTGACCTCTCTCAGGTGACGAATCCCTTGCCGAGAAATCTGCTCCCCGCGCTCCTCTGCGATGACGGAAACGACGTAGTCGGGGTAGACGCCGATCCCCTCGGGGAGGTCTGTCCGCTTCGGCCTTCCTCCCGCCATTAGGCGATCACGCCCAGGATAAGGCAGTTGCACATCGCCTCTCCCGCAATGCACCAGTCGGCTGGGGTGGCGTAGAAGGACAGCAGCTCCGGGCCGAACGTCTCTTCGTCGTGTTCCTCGCAGGGATCGCAACTATCGGACTCCTCAAGGTTGGAGTAGACGTAGCGCTTGACCCTCTTGTCGCTCCGAAGCTGCTGGATGCGACCCAACCCGTAGACCGTGTTGGTTGCCTGCTGGGCCAAGCGGAAGTCCACGCCCACCGACAGGCCGGCAAGGACCGAAAGGACCGTCTCCTCAATCACAAAAGGGTCGGGGGGGATACCCCCGGGTCCCGTGATCTGCATCCTCGAAAGGACGGTCTCCTGTACGCGGTCTGATGCCTTCTTTGTCGTGAGTGCTGCAGCGGATCTGATGGAGGCCTCTGGAAGGACCTCGTCAATGTCCAACTCCTCCTCGTCTGGAGGGGGCTTGGGGGCCTTGACCTTCTCGGCCACGGCGACCGCCACGTCCCCTTCCTGCCGGTCGGCCTCGTTCTTGGCAGACCGAACCCCAGCCCGGTAGGACCGGCGCAGTTCGTCCTCGACCGCCTCGCGCAACTCGTCCTGTTTGGGCACCTCTATAGACAGCATCTCCTCGATGGTGTCCCTGCTGGCCAGCTCTTCGGCGTATTCGGGGGCAATCCGCTCCCTCCAGTCGGCAATAAGCAGCGCGAAGCCCTGGTTTGCAGCGTCCTTGACTCCGCCCACCTCCGAATAGCGGATGTGCCGCTCCTCGGCCCGAACCTCGCGCCCCCGTGGCCCCTGAACGTACATATCCATGTGGACCCGCTCGTCCAGATTGATGGGACCGTGAGAGCAGGTATGGCCCTCCGACAGGGACTCTTCCTCTTGCTTTGCCTGTTCCTCTCCGCGAGAGGAGGCCTTGGGGGGCTCTGGGGGCCCCGAATCGGGGGGATCCTCGTCGGGTCCCGCCTCGGGAACGGCATCGATTGGCTTGGCTTCGCTGTCGATCCGCTGGGGGAGGGACAGGACATCTCGAATCTTGGCCTCGATAAGGGCGTCGGGGGTGACGACGCCAGAATCTACCGCGCTCTTCACCGCCTCGACCAACTGCTTGGGGTCCCCGACCCGGATCTCACCGGCCTGAACGTAGGGGTAGTTCTCCACTCCCTGGAAGTTCCAGTTCACGAGCCTCTTGATCAGAGCGTGTGGCCCGCGAGAGAGGGTGTGGGCAATGGAGTTCGCGGCCTGCTGCAGCGCCATCGTGTAGTGGTCGAGCTGTCCCTGGATGAGGGAGTAGGCACCCGCGCTCTCTCCGGTGTAGAGGAACTGGCAAAGCGCCGCTCTGGCCATGTCGTGGCCCGCAGCCACCCTTGCGTGGCGAATGGCGTCGGCCTTCATCGGAACGTCCGCCATCTCCAGCTTGAACCCCTTGGGGAACATCGCAAAGGACCGGATCCCAGACCGAAGCTCCCGCAAGATGATGTTTACCTGCTCGACATCGCCTGGGTTGGCCCCTGGCTCGACGGTACAGGTTGGGATTCCGTAGGCCGAGCGCTCAAAGCCGGTCGCTTCCAACTTGAGGTAGGTCCGGCGCTGCCTCCATGCCCCGTAGCAGGGGCGGAGGATGCCCATGGGCTCTGGGTTGTCGCCATCGGGCTGAAAGCGGAAGTTGATGAACTTGTCCGGTCGAAGGGACGCGCCCTGCGCGCTGGGACCGCTTCCGGCCCTGCCGACCACCGCATCGGAGGGATCTGGGCTCTGCGTGAACCCGTAGCGACCGTCGCTGTACTGCTCCCAGGAGTAAATGGTCCAGGGAAGGCGCGGCGAGAGCTGATCGATGACCGTGGCCTGCAGTTCTGTGTCGTATCGAGCCACAACCTCAAAGATGGCAAGGCCTCGCCACGTAAACTGGACCGCTTGCTCCAAGAAGTTCTGCCAGCCACCCCGCATGTGTTCAAAGAGCGCGTTCTGAACGAACTCGGCAACCTCCACGTCTCGGGGGTCGGTGCTTCCGGGCTGAACGGACCACTGGACCGACAAAAGGGGCAATGTCCACGCCAGTCGGATGGCTTGGGCAACCGGGTCCTCTCGGACCATCTGATCGACCACCCCGATGGTGTCGTAGGACCCCCTCCACGTATAGGAGTCGAGGTTTTGGTTGGCGTCCAGGTCCACGGTCCCGCCGATGAGGGGAACACCGACGTAGCCTAGGTCTGCGCCCATGCCTCGCGAGGGCCTATCGGCAAGGAAGGTGGGGTCGGTGTGCTGGGGCCACACGCGAACCGACTCCCCGAGGCTGTGGGCACGACCCACATCTTCCTTGGAGACCCAGATCGGCCACTCCTTGCCAACCTTCACGTAGTCTTGGGGGGTGATTTCAGTCACGGCATCGGCCTATCTCACCAGTTGTCAGGGTGGTCCATGGGGTCAGAGAATGCGTGGTCCCCGATAATGTGGGAGACCGGCGGCGGGTTCAAGTCCAACATTGATGGCGCGTCCATGACCCCGTACTTGTTGATCACAAAGTACCTCAGTGCGTCCATGGCGTGATCGTACCCCGCGCTCGACCGTTTGTCGGGCATTGCCTCGTTTGGCTTGCCCTTGGGATAGGAATAGCCCATGAGAGCGCCGTGGATCCCCACTACTCCGTCGGGGTAGCGTGTGGTTCGCTCTGGCTCCGTTAGTCGCTTAGCGACAAAGAGGCTTCGGTCGCCCTTGTGGTTCTGAAACAGTGCCCTTGTGGCCTCGACGCCAGCCGGGATGTGCCTGTCGGTCCTAGATGTGGTGTAGCGCATGCCCCCAGCGAGGACGTTTGTCTTCCTAAACGCCTTCTCGTAGATGGAGATAGAGCTGATTCCGGTCTGCGCGTTGGTGGCACCGCCCGCAGGATCGCAAAAGCAGTCGAGCATCTGGATCCCGTGGTCCACGAGCATCTTGGCGCACTGGTATGCGTGGCTCTCTTCAAGGATGTCTGCCCCCGGAAGCTCATCTACGACGACATCCACGAGGCGTCCGTTCTCGGATCGCTCTTGGATGAGGAGGAAGAAGGGCCTGCGCTTGCCGAAGTCGAGGGCTCCGTAGGTGGCGAGTTCCGGCTCTGGCTCTACATCGAGGATGCTCTCCCCTAGCCTCGGCTCGTACGTGAAGTAGACCACCCCCTGAATCGACACAAAGCCGCCGCTGATGTAGGCCTCGGCCATCCTTCCGCTCAGGTTGAGGGAATCGACGTAGTCCTTGGGGAGGTAGGGGTTGTCCCGAGACGAGGCCTGGACAAAAGACCGACCCGGCAGCCCCTTGTTGAACTCGTCGTGCATCCAGCCCATCGCTGGCACCCCGCTCACCGACCTCCGATGGACAGAGGCCCTGGGATCACGAACCCGGGAGTTGAAGATCCTCCACGCCTCGTGGGTGGCAAGCCTAGGCTCGTCCATAATCCCCCAACCGTAGGTACCGCCCTCGATGGAGCCCGGATCATCGAGCGATCCGAAGAACCAGTCGGTCCCGCCCCTGGATGCAGGCGTCTGCGGGCTTCCGATGTCGAGAGTCAGGACCCTGTCCTGTGCGTTCCACTCCCGAACCAGCGGCCCTAGGCAGTCCTTGGCCTTCTCGCGACCCCTCGGCCACCGAGATGCGCCCGGAAAGACGCGGACGATGCAGGGATAGAGGGTCTTTCTCTGCACCGGGAAGGTCGGAGAGGTCAAGATCCCCGGGATCCCCGGCAGGCAACAGGTGTTCCGAAAGGACTCGGCAATCGCCCACGTCGTCTTGCCCGAGCCCCAGCCCCCGAAGTAGCCGACAATCGGCTCCGGCTTGGCGTGAGCCTCTAGCTGCTTTGGGAAGGGCTGGTAGTCAATCGTCAACTCCCCCATTAGCCGACCTCTTCCAGACCCCCAAACGGCCCCATGGGCAGCTTCATAGCCACCGTCATGGGCTCGCCCTGGCTCGTTACGTCCACCCGACCGATGAGGAGCCCCTGGAGCTTGGCGAGATGGCTCTCCCACCGCAGCAACGCCATCGAATACTTGAACTCGTCCCTCGGGTGGAGGTCGATTGTCTGGTTGCCGCGCCTGTCGGGCTTACCGGCGAGGTTGTGGCGGATCCGTCGGATCTCCTCCATGCAGTTCTCGACAGCGAGCGCGAGATTGCCCTGCTGCTGCTCCTTGCCCTGCTCTGCCCACAACTCGTAGACCGCCTTGATGTCCTTGCCTATCGCGGCCTGACTCACCCCGTACTTCGCGGCCAACATTTTCTTGACCTCTCCGTAAGAGATCCTTCGGGCAAGCAGAGACGACACTTCCGCCCTCCGTTGCTCCTTTGTGGCGGTTGTCGCCGTGATTCTCGACAGCTTCTTCATCGCAGCCCTTGCAGTTTGTCGCAGATTTTCTAAACTCGTTTTACATTCTATGCCCGTGGGGCACTTGACGAAAGAGGTAACGCAATGACCACCGAAACGCAGATCGCCCCTGAGCCGTTGCTCGACGTAAGGGAGGTGGCGGTTCGCCTAGGAATCAAGGACCGAACAGTCTACTCCTTGGCGCACATTTCTTCTGAAGACCCGGACGATCCGCATGGCCTCCCCTTCATGTTCAAGGTAGGGGGTTCGTGGAGGGCTCGCGCAGAAGATGTCGAGGCCTGGATAGAGCAACAGGCTACGTGCAAAACAATCTACTAACAAAGAGGGGGGATCAGTCCGGTGGCAAAAAGGTGGAGTGCTGTAACCCGTGCGCTTTGGTCCGACGCAGGCTTTCTCAGCCTCACGTCTCCCGAGCCGAACGCACAAACGCTGTGGTTGTATCTGTTGACCGGCCCGCACCAGGGTCCGATACCGGGGCTACTGCCCCTCGGGGTGGGGGCGATAGCCGACGGCCTAGGTTGGGGCGTGGCCAGCGTACAGGAAGCCCTAAACGAGATTGAACAGGCGGGCATGGCCTCGGTCTGTGAGCGCCCAGCCCTGATTTGGCTGCCGAACGCGCTCCGACACAACCAGCCCGCCAATCCGAACATCATCAAGTCTTGGAAGACCCACCTGGGAGAGCTTCCCGAGTGCCCCCTCCGAGACGCTGCCCTCTCTGCGATAGCAGATGATATCAGGTCGAATATGAGGGCTGCATTCCGAAAAACATTTGCCCAAGAGCTAAAAAGCGCCGCCAAACGCGCTGCTGAGGTGCCGGGAAACGGTTCCCTAAACCGTTTAGCAAACGGTTCCCCTAACCATTCGGCAAACCATTCGGGGATGGTTTCGGAAAGGGTTTCAAAAACAGAAAAAGTACCCCCCAAAAAGGCGTCTCCACAACTACCCAAAAACCGCACGACTGCGAAGCCCCGAAACGGTTACCCAAACGGTATGGCAAACCGTATGGCAAACAAAGACCAAGACCAAGACCAAGATATTAGAACCCCTATACCCCTAGATTCTTCGAGCGCAGAAGATTTGGCGCTTCGGCTCCGAGATGGAATCAGGAAGGTCGCACCTCAGAAAGCAAAGAATCCCCGCATGAAGGTCTGGACGAAGCACATGGCCGACCTGATGAAGACGGAGCAGGCAAGCCCGGAAGAGGTGGCTGCAGTGATCGACTGGACCTACCAACTGCGACCGGGGGAAAGGTTCTCGTGGGGAGACCATGCCCACGATCCCAAGTACTTCAAGTCCAAGTACACAAAGATCATGCTGGGAGCGAAACGGGCCGGTGCCCTACCCGAAAAGCTGGGGGTCGAAGACTTCAAAACCAAGCACGGTAGGTGGGCAATGCGGATGTACGAACGCAGCCTGAGTGCCAACACACGGTTCGATGGCGGGTACCTCATCGCCAACGCAGAGCTGGAAGTGGGAATGCCGATCCTAGACCCCGTAGCAGCTCAGCAAGTCGCTGCATGGGCAGAGGAGAGGGCCTAGATGTCTGCGCTGCTCGCTATTGCGCTCTTTGGCCGAGACCCAGAAGTCGTACCCCATCTCCGAAAGAAGGCTTGGCAGCGATGGGCCGCTGCCGCCTACCGACAAAGCGCTACCGTCGCCTGCATTCTTCCCGTGCCAAGCGATCCAGCCCACCCCGCAAACGATGCCTTCCGATCTACCGCATCCAGAAAGCTCAAGACGCTCTGCGGAGCGCTGTCGGCAAGAGCCGATGCGTTGGGGCACAAAGACCTCGCTCAGACCTGGGCAGACCGGTTCTGGGAAGGCTACGAACTCGATGCCTCCGAACAGGAGATTCAAGCCGAGTACGATGCGCTGGTGGAGAGAGAGCTGGCGTTTAGAGCCCTCCTTCGCTGATTTTACGAGAAGCGGAAAAGGTGAGCAATCTGGAGGGGGGGTCCACACCTACCCTCTGGCACGGTTTGTAATTCTCAGCAGCCCGATTTTTGACCCCATTTTTGGCCCGCTGCCCTGTTAGCCCCTGAGACCCCACTACAGGCACTTTGCCCCTCTCCCCATACCAGGACATACCTAGCACCCCAAAGACGGCCCTAATGCCCGCACGGGGCCTGGAATCGGTGGATCCTGGGTAGCATCGGCTCCCATCCTGCAAGACTGGCCCGAACTAGAGCCCGATCCCGAGCTGAACCTGCACAAGTTGGGTGGTCGCTGGACTGTCCACCATTTGCGGACTCTGGCAAAGCGCGCCTCAAACGCTGCACTGCTCTACAATTCGGCCCGGATCGCCAGGGTCCGATAACGTATATTATGTAAACTTATTTGAAATCGCGGCCCCTTGTACTGGGCCTCGGTGCGCAATGGCTGCCCCTTCGGCCTCCTCGGGCGCTGCGATAGCACTCTGCTATCACTCCCCTCCCCAGTCCCCTGCCCTACTCCCCG
>Ga0098035_1000384_pt1 | contig 22461 bp, 7 predicted proteins | sample 3_EtaG_FD_75046 | JGI IMG/M metagenome (GOLD analysis project Ga0098035, IMG submission 75046) | Marine viral communities from the Subarctic Pacific Ocean - 3_ETSP_OMZ_AT15126 metaG | ecosystem: Environmental > Aquatic > Marine > Oceanic | place: Pacific Ocean | collected 2015-01-07
CAGTTGGGTTTCACGACCAAGATGTCATTAAAGATGAGCGCTTTATTCCGCAGATAGACTTTTCTGATCCTGCCAATTTTGCTAGATATGGTTCTGCTGAAGAGTATTACGATCAAACCATAAAAAGAATATACAATACTTATCCTTACGACGGCTCCCTCAAAGAAAAGCTGGAGTGGGAAAATGAATCTTCTTATATAGATCTCTATATTTTTGACAACAAGTACCCGCGCACGACTGGCTATGCTATATTCTCGGCCGACGGGTGGGGAAGTCAGACTAGTATTAAGGAGGGCTATGGCTTACCGGCATCGAAAGAATATATTTATTTTAAAGGTGGCCCGAATACCAATCCTGATGGAATGTCGCCTTACTCCATCCAGTTTACGGGCTCAAACTACTATGAGACCGGAAGCAATCGCGAATCTAACTTAAAGTTTGATTTAACCAATGGCGTTTCGATAGAATTTTGGCTGAAGAAGGATGGCTGGGCCGTAGACAGTACCGAAAAAGAAGTAATATTTGATCTTTGGAACTCTGGGAGCGCAGCCAGTTCTGGTTATGGTCGGCTGAGGCTTGAGTTGACTAGCGGAGTCGACGGCGCAGATCCCTTTAGATTAACGGTCGTGTCCAGCTCAGCACCCGCCCTCGTTTTAGGTAGTAAGGGTTTTAGTTTCGAGTCTATAGCAGCGAGTACAATAACTACGGCTTCGGTAGCCGACGGAAATTGGCACCACTATGCAGTTACTCTTAAGTCCGCCTCTGCCGGCGTTACGACAAGATTTTATATTGATGGCAACCTAAACAAGGAAAGCAACCTGGGCACCGTTGGGATTAATGCTGTTACCGGGGCGATGCAGGCTTATATCGGGGCACTCATAACGTCTCCCAGTGGCTCATCTGTCGAAGCGAAAGCTGGAAAACTAGCCGGCTCCATAGACGAGTTCCGTTATTGGAAGACTCAAAGATCCTCCAAAGACATTGGAAAATATTGGTTTACGCAAGTCGGCGGAGGCACCAATAGTGATCCTAAGCCTGGCATTACAGCAACGAACCTCATTAATACTGATTTGGGAGTCTATTACAAATTCAACGAAGGCATTACTGGTGTTACTGCAACCGACAATGCCGTACTGGATTATTCCGGTCGCGTAACCAATGGAACGTGGACAGGATATTCCTCAAACTCTAGGAATACCGGGTCTGCAATGGTTAGTGCTTCCGCGGCCACAAAAGAGTTCGAAGATCCGATTATTTATTCGACCCATCCTTTGGTGACTTCTTTACAGAATGAACTTGCCGGGTCGGGATCGTGGCATGATACCAACAACAATGCATCTCTTTATGGAGCGATGCCTGGCTGGATTACTGAAGAAGACGAACTAGGAACCAAAGATCTCAAATATTTAACTCAAATTATGGGTAGCTATTTAGACACTCTTCATTTGCAAATTGAAGCCTTAAGCAAGTTAAAAGACAAAACGTATCCTTCGGGAAGCGAAAAGCCATTAGCATTTGCCAATCGTCTTTTGGAATCTAGTGGCCTTATAGCGCCAGAAATGTTTTTAGATGCTGATGTTTTAGAAAAGCTAGCTGATCGTTCAGAAGAAAGACTCTATGAGAAGACTCTGACAGACATTAAGAACACGATATATCAAAATATTTATAACAACTTATCGTTTATTTATAAGTCCAAGGGGACAGAGAAATCTTTTAGAAACCTAATTCGTTGTTATGGCATCGACGACGAGTTAATAAAATTCAATCTATATGCCAATAACATAGAATACGAGTTGCAAGACAATGTCACAAGTCATGTTTTGGCCAAAAGGTTTGTTGATTTTAACACAACAGCCTCTATAGGATCGACAGTATATCAAACCGGAAGCGGCATTAGCGGGAGCACTTATTTAGCCGGAAAGTTTGCTTTTACAACTGAAGCAAATGTTGTATTTCCCATCAAGGCGAAAAAGTCTGATGCTAATTATATTAGTAATGAGTTTATAACCTCTTCGATTTTTGGCATTCATAGTTCGTCCGATGGCTCTGCAGCCACGTCACCGCAGCTGCAACTCCAATGGCCGCCTGACGATTTTGTTAACTTCCAGGTCTATGCTGTGCGTGATGAGTTAGAATCTCCAAGTGTGCGATTTAAATTAACCGGCAGTGCCCGAGGCCTCGTACCAGAGTTGACGTCGGATTTGTATGAAGATGTTTACGACAATACCAATTGGACCCTCGCGGTACGTATAAAGCCAGAAAAATATCCTTATGCTGGCTTGGTTAATGATCCGTCAACAGGATCGGCAAATCCAAATTATATTGTCGAATTTCACGGCATTAATGCACAAGATGGGGAGATTTTAAACGAATTTAATCTCTCTAGCACCATAACAGCGCCGCCTGCAGGTTTCGTAACTGGCAGCCGCCGCTTATATACCGGCGCCCATAGGACAAACTTTACCGGCGCGGTTCTACAGTATTCTGACGTCAAAGTCGGCTCGGTTCGCCACTGGGTCAATTATTTGGAAGATAAGACTTTGCAGGCGCATGCCAAAGACATTCAAAACTTTGGCGCCCTGCAAGCAACCGAATATCCATATCCATTTTTACCCTCTGCTTCGTTTGGAGAGTTGACGTCGCTTGACACTTTGGCGCTTAACTGGGATTTTAATCAGATTACAAGCTCTAATGCGTCTGGAGAGTTCACTGTTCGTGACTATTCTTCTGGCTCTGCAACCAGCGCAAACTCTCGATATGGTTGGATTGGATCCATTTTAACTGGATCTCACTCTGGCCAGGGATATGGATTTGGCACCAACGATATTAAAGCCATTGATAAAGATTATGTCACCGTTACCAGACAAAATTTGCCCGAGAATCTAAAATCACAAGACATGATAGAGATTTATGATTCTCAAGAACGAGATTTATTTACTAAAAACATTCGCCCAGTCAATTTCTCATTTGCATTTGAAAAGAGCATGTACCAAATCATCTCTGAGGAGATGCTGCGTTATTTTGGCACCATACGAGATTTGCATAACTTAATCGGGGAACCGGTTAATCGATATCGCATGAACTACAAGATGATGGAGAAGGCTCGACAGGCTTTCTTTGCAAAAGTTCAAAATCCAATAATAGATTTTGATAAGTTTTACGAATATTATAAGTGGTTTGATAGTTCTCTGTCAATAATATTGATGCAGCTAGTACCTGCTTCTGCCGATGTGGCAGAAAATATCCGTATGATGATAGAAAGTCATGTTCTTGAGCGCAATAAATATCAAACAAGATTCCCAACCGCGGACTTTAAAGATCCCATGGGCGGCCCCGGCGCCGGCCTGATGCAAACCACTTTAGCATCTACCACGCCGCCGCACGTTCAGCAGGGCGGAGGCAGCAGCGGCCAGGCGCTGGGCTCAGGGGCACCCACTATGCGACAGATAGGTGCTTCCGGAGAACATCTTTTTGGTGGCTGGCACTTCAATCACGCACCGCTTCCTCTTTCTCCTCCTCCGGAGAGCAGCAAAAGAGATTGGTGGAAAAACAAAGCTAAGAAGACAGAAATAACCTTTGGAGGAGAGACGGTATTCAACAAGAACAGAGAAGCTCTGTTTATTAAAATAAAAGATAATGCCTGTAAATCTCCGCAGTTTTATAATTTCATCAAAAAGAGGTGCCTTGATGTGGTCCCGCGTTCCCAAGCCCCGGCATACAGATTTAGTGTAAACCTGCAGCCGGTTTATAGGTCTTATGATAACTATCATTCCAGCAAGCGATCAGGAATTGTATTTAGTACTGCGCGCCCAGCCGGCCCATTACGTACCCCCAACGTTCCGACAAATGTAGCGTTAAGCATTGCTGAAGATCGTGAACAGCTGATGGACATTAATGATGAGGTATATCCTCACCTTAGGCAACGTCTTGGATTTAAGCTAGATTCTATAATCAATAAGCCCAGAGGAGACGACTACTTAACTGCTGACGGCAACATTACGGCGCCCTTTAGTCTCTATAGCTCATCAATATCTACAGGGCATAACGCGCTAGTGGCAGATCGCTTCGCCGCGGGCGTTGAGGTTACTAACTTACACAACGATGGATACGGGGTTCAACCCGAAACGCCCTTACAGGGCCCATTTACTGACGCCTGGGTCGGGGGCCGCGAACATAGACATGTCGACATTAATCGAGAAGGCTCGCTGAAAACCGGGACCAACAACCTAGATTCTCCTGAAGATCGACCTGAAGGGTTTAAGCTTCTCTTGGGGCGCCCTATATATGGCGCATATGCACACCCTTCTGGAGCCCTGGGAATCGTAGATCCCCAGTATCCTGATCCAGATTCTCCAATAGTTAGACCCCCTTACCTGTTTAATAGGCCAAAAGCAAACATGACTCGGGGTTTGACAACCAAGCGCCCGGTCAATATTAGAAACATTTTGTCCACCACGAGTTCGGCTGTATTAGGCAACTATTCAAAGAATTACCAGGTTGTTCAGACAACCGGTAGAAGCACTAACGATCCGTTTTTTAATGATCAGTCATTCAGTTTTGCGTTGAATCCAGAGACTTTAGCAACTCGCGGCCGCACACCCATGGCGCGCGCCGCCGGCGGCATTGGTTCTGCACTGTTTGGCGGAGCTACGGGGTACTTACAGATGGATACCGACACCGGTGCCACGTGGGAAGCGCTTATTGGCGGCGCCGGATCCGCTGCCAAAGCTTATAGTTATGCCTTCTGGGTAAATCCAAGCGCCATGGTTGATACTTATCCTCGTCTGATTTCTTTCGGCACCAGCGACCGGTCGCTCATGATTAACCATACCGCTCTTGGGGCCCATTCCAAGCTGAGAGCGGCAAACGATACCAGCGCAACATCAAGAGTCGCCTCTACAACAGCGTTAGCGGCCGACACGTGGTATCATATTGTCGTTACATATGCCGGCGGCCCCCATTCCGCTGGGGATTTTAAAATATATCTTAACGGCGCCGATGATTCTACCAGCGAAAACACCGGAACCCCAGATGCCATTGCGGGAGTGAACTCTACTATTGGATGCTATGCTGCGAATGGCAACAACTATGCTGGCCATATGTGTGATGTTGTGGTATGGAATCGGGAACTGTCTGCCGGCGAGGTGAGCATGTTATATAATGGCGGCACGCGAATTGACCCTGTTAGTGTAGCTCGCAGCGGAATGCTTTCCTACTGGCCTCTTGCGGTGCCAAATAAGTTCTTAGACAGCATTGGCGATCGCAATCTCAGCCCCAGCCTCGTCGGCACAGTAGCTTCTGCAGAGCTTTCTCCGCCCTTCGACGCCACAGTTAACTTGGGAGGAATGCTAAGGTATGCATTGCCAGATAGAATCGGTTCGGATTCTAACAAGACAGTAATAGTCAATCATTTTTCGGCCCCGGGCTCTTATGAGGTGATGTCGCGGGGCTATATGGATCCAGCCCACGAAGAAAAATCGGCTTATAATGCGTTGCCATGGCGCAACTCTTCTGTAAGAGGTCTTACCGGGTTCAACACAATAAGCGGTTCAGAGGAGACTACCACGAGTATTAGCGTAGATGACCATGCCGATCACTCCAGAGGCCTCCAGGCCCTGCTATCGCTTCATTGCGGCCCTTTTGGTTCTGACCCCACGTGGTTGCCGCTTACAGGAGCCATAGCCGTTACACAGCCGCGTTTAGAGGATCTTTATAACGCTGCCTCGGGGAGCAAACCAGCTTTCCACAAAGTTAATCGAAATAGGCGATACAGAATTGAAGCCACCGGCGATTCCGGCAGCGAGGTGGGCGCGCCAGTAATCACAGGCTCTCTCCGTGATAACGGGTACGTACAGCACCCTATACCAAGAGCGGCCCGCGGATATCGGTGGATAAAAGACTGCTTACATTCCGGAAGCGATTATTTCACCTACACGGAACTGAGTGGTGGTTTTGTGACAAGTTTACCAATGATTTCAGCGAGCGATTTTGGGATTGGGTTTAATGGCGGAAAAATGCAGTATGGATATTCCAAAAAGGTTATAGATACGGATTTCCCTGCTAATTTTGCCGGACTTAACTTAACTATTTATGAGCCGCTTACATGTTCTAGTAACCATTTGGGATATCCACTCAACGTCCCGTTAGCTGGAAATGACGCGAACGTCCCCGTCGAATCGACATATTTAAATTCAAAGATGACCACACATGGCTTCAGAGCTGGTCTGGTCAACGGATTTTTACCCGAGGGAGCGATCCTTTTTAATTCCCTTATGCTTCATCGCAACGGCCCTTATGGATATCCCACATGGAAACAGATAAGAACTGGCGAGACCCCGGTTGTAAGACACCAGAGAAGTATTAATGTGGTATCCCAGCGAGACTATGAATCTCAATTCATTTTTTATGGAAACGGATGGGAGACGACCGTACATGGCATTAAAGGCAATACTTTTACTTCTTATATAGAACAGCCATTAAGTAGCCGGCACAAGCCAATATCAATGGTATTTGGGTCTCAAGGAACTGGATTAGCTAGGCTTTCTTGGGCAAACAACTTGGATTATTTTTCTAATGAGAGGCTTAATAATCGATTAAATCTCGTTAAAGAAGCCAATTTGGGTACCCCATATCACAATGCGGTTAACTATGTATTAGGCTCGAACACATCGGTAATAGAATATACAGAACGAACTTATCCTCGTGAAACGAGCGCATACCAAAACAGATTTAGAGCAAGAACAGAATACACTTCCCAAATGGGTCTCGCTAGTGGATTCGATGGCTACCCGCAAATTTGGAATAGTTCAAGAGATATCCGCTCAATTTCTGGTTCATTGGGTACTTCTACTGTTAACTCGCAAGGACACGCCATACTGAATGCCAGCTGCTGGCCGTTAGATGGGCCCATCAGTGATGCTGAGCGCTCCGTTATTACTGGTTCGGGCGGCGGTGGCATTACCACTAACGATCTTTCTGGCGAGCTTTTTAATAACTATTGTAGATTTGCCGGCCCCGCCAGCGGCACGATTAAGCCGGCCGCTCTTTATGCAACCCTTGTTCCAATCGGAATTGACACTGGAGCGGACCCAATGTATTATGGTGGCGCAAAGTTTGAAGTAGATACACTCACCGGCCAACAGCCATATCGCTCTTATGAGGAGCATATGGAATATCTTCGTTTGATTGGAAAAGATCACTCTATTGTACCAGAGTTTAGAATTAGCGAACATATAGAGAAGTATGTTACAGAGAACGGTTCGAACTGGTTAATCGATATCGATGAGGCATCTCCTGGAATGTTTGATATAACTGGAGCCGCAATAAACAGCAGTTATGATTTGGGAAGCAAGGTTTGTGATATTGCCGATACTGATGAATTTTATAAGGTCTATGGCACAGACTTCTGGAAGTATTTTAAGATTATAGATAGCGACCTGAACAATAAAGTTTCATCCGATGGATCTCCCCTCAATAAGAAGTTAATATTAGAATGTTCTGCGTTGGTTAAACCTTTGTTTTATAAGGGCTTTTATCCTGTTGAAAGAACACTGGAGCTTGCCACGCTATTTTCTCGTTCATATGGAGATTACGTTTCTTCCAGTTCGCCAGCCGCTTATCGAGCTCTTGTTGAGCCTCTTTTTGCGCCTGGTATTTTGTATAACACCATTAAGTCCGGGATTGCGGTCGGCAACTATGTTCTCGTTAATGGGGAGTGGCCTGGTCAGACTGCCGCCAACTACGATGTTAGTGGCAGTCAGGCGTTTAATTGTGCCTTCGAAGGTGCTGGCGGCCGCCTCGAGACCTGGACCAACGGCGCCGGTCTCCGCAATGCAGTCATCGATCATGGCACGGGTAGCGTTTTAAGTGCTTCAAATCCTAGAGTTGTGGGCGAATATGGTTTACAGCGTATACCGTTTGAGGCTCTTATGCGTCCCGAAGTATACTTAAACACCGGCGTCCACACGGCCGACAGTACTGCTGCAACCGCAACGGTTACTTGGTATGCTGGCGATCGCCCTGAAGCTGGTGATACTATTACAATTATTGATGCCGCTGGCGTATCAAAGGCATATCTTGCCGCCGCATCAGAAGATTTATCCTCTAATCCGCCCAAGTGGCATGCTTCTAATACTACTACAACACAGGTTGACTCTTTACAGAACTGTATTGAATCTGCGAATGGGCACAATGGATCGATTTTGGTTTCTCAAGACGGTACCGGCTTAGTAATGACCTTAATACAAGTAACCACTGGTCTCGACGGCAATACTAGTATAGCTGTGGGCGGCGCCACTTCAGGCCAAATTAGTGCAACTAATTTCTCTGGCGGCTCCAATCCTGATCGGTCGGCGCTTGCGTATGGTAATATCAGCGGATCTCATATTTTTGATACCGGATTGGCATCGGCCTCGTTGTCGCGACAAACCGGCGTGCCAAGCGAACGGTGTTCTTGGGATGGCTCAGGAGATCCTCTTTATAGAATGGCTGTAGACAACTTCCTTTGCGAAACTGTCAATTTCTTTTTGAAAAAGGATCCTGAAAATCGGCCTAATGGTTTGGCGACCATAGTGGGAGACAAAGATGACTCTTTGTGGGGCGATATCAAGGACGGAACGGCATATGCTATGACAGTTCATATGAAACGGCCAACAAATCCGAAGTCTGGAAGACCAGATTTCGAAATATTTAACATGTTTAACAGAGGCAGCGGCTTCGGGTACCCGGTTGCTTTAAACCAGGATAACGGGATCAGGTCCTCCGGAAGCCTTTCGGCTAGTTACGCTCATGTAACACCCGGATATTTTAATGGCGGCTGCAGCGTTACTATGACTTATGTGGCCGACTTTACCGGGAAACCAACATTTGGCGACATTCAGCCCAACTTGACATTTCAGTATAGCAGGGATCTAGAAAATAGGAGACTATCCCCCTCCTGGGCCGGCAGCGCCACCGGGCATGCCTACGCCGGCGCTGGAACTGATCAGTATACTACTGCATCTCCGGGATATTGGTTTGCACAGCAAATCTCCGGGAGTCTTGATTTGTTTGAATATGTGCAAAAGGATGACGGAGGCTATTGTATGCTTCAAAGCAAGTTTGAAACCCCTGTACTGAATTTCCCTTCAAATACCACCAGTGTTTACAACCAGCCGGTCAATAACAGCAATGTTCTCCCGGGTTCGTCGGCAGCAGTGAAATCGGTAGGCATGTGGTGCCAAAGCGGGGCTGTACCGGACGATGCCGCCACGAGCGTATCTATAAGCCTTACAGTTCCAGAATCGGTCACAGTCGATGGTACGACATATCGCGGAGACAGTTGTAAATCTTTGGCCGATATCGTTGGGCTAGATGGTTCTGTGGGCAAAAAGGTGCCTATTGGGGTGATAGCAGACGAACAAGTGTTAGAAGAAGCGGTTATAACGGTGCCATTTACGGTCGAGGAAGGCCGTAGAAAGTTTTTTGATGCGGCCGATTCCCCGGCAGTGCTAGACAGAATGGTGGAAAACATGCATAAATATGTCTTCCCACCAAAATTTGAAACAAAGCTGCCTTTGTTCTTTTCTTTTGAGTTTGATTATACCATAGAGCGCGACGACTTGGTTAAGCTATATCAAAATGTAATGTTTGATTCTGATCACGAAAAAATCGATGGCGCCTGCAGCCCGCTTAACCAACGACAACGAAGAAATCAGATTTGTTCTTGCTGCATAGAAGACGAAAAGTTGATTAATCAAATCTATGGCTGTATTGATGAATTAAAGTGGCTGGTATTTAAGGTCAAGAAGCGCGCCGGGAAAGATTATGACATCCAGCGTCGAGAACAGATAGATTCTCCAGCCATTATCCGCCGCCGCCGTACAGGCCGCGGCCAGGCGCCGACTTATAACTGGCCATATGATTATTTCTCTTTAGTGGAGTTAATAAAAATAGATGCAACAGCACAGTATTCTTCAGTGGGTTTCGAAACGCTACAAACTCAGCGCGGCGCGCAAGAAACTTCTGATGTGGCACTAGTTAGACAAGGAAGAGTGATGACAAACGTTACCGGGGAGGCAGCTACTGAACAAGCCTTAAGCACCACTGGTCTGTCCAACGGCAAGACCGGTATCAAGACCGGTATCCAGATGTCAGCAGGAACAGCGAAGGCTTTGTTAACTGGCCAGGGCGGTTCAACAAGCGCTCAGGCCCAGGGCGCGGCCCTGGCCCAGGGTCAGGCGTTGTCGCAGACAATATTGGATTTGTTGAGTTAAAATAGATTATGGTAGAATTTTTTAACAAAAAGGAAGAAGTATTAGACCTTCAGTTAACAGAATACGGAAAGTATTTGTTATCTTTGGGAAGGCTTCGTCCTGAGTACTATGCCTTTTTTGATGATGATGTCCTATATGATCCAGAATGCGGCGGGTTTACGGAACACCAAAACAGCACGGAAGGAAGAATTAAAGATGAGACTCCTTCTCTTAAGATTATTCCACAAATTACGAGTGCCGAGACTAGAGTAGGTCAGTTTATTAATGATGTTTCGGCCAGCATCAGCGCGCTGACAGTACAAACAGCTAGTAGCGACATTGCTTCTGCTTTTAATCATCAGCCGTTTCGTAGAACACCATTGTCTAATATCGATCCTCTTGGAAATAGTAGTTTAGCAAAGAGCTATGCTCCGGCATGGTCGATCGAGGTACCTATAGGAGAGATTTCTTCAAGCGTGGATTATATTTCAGCTAGAAACGATACCTTTCCCGTGACGAATTTCTTTCTTAGCGGCGCCATTCATAATATTCCACAGCTTAATATTGAAATTGATTATAAAGTATTCGCTAAGTCGGGAGGCTTCACGGCCGAAGCTATCAGCGGAGAGCTCAATGGCACTGTTTATTTGGCGGCACGCAGCGACTATCTGTTTTTGGATATTTTAGAAGAAAACACAGACTTTTTGAAAGAGAACTTTGAAATTGAGGTATTCCATTCTGGAGCAATCGATTTACAACAAGTTGATTCCGAAGGTGGAGTTCAAGGCTTGCAGCCCGGGGCCGCCGACTCGGAACCCTTGACTTCCCTGGCTTTCATGACAGATGATAGCTCGACGACGCCCAAAAGTTTATCTGATAACACCGCAGTTCCAAATGTGGAATATTACATGAATATATTAACAGATAGAGAAATCCCCGATTCTATTTTGGAACAAGCCGGCGTCCTCGATCGCGGCGCTTCTCAAACGTCTACCAGACTGCGCCTCACTCGCGATTTGTATACAACCGAAAACGAGGAGCCCTGTGATTAATGCCTAATATAAGTCGACATTCTTTTAATACTACAATACCAAGCGTTTTTGTGCGATCGGCTGTTCTTAGTCCGGCTAAAAACAGAGCGTTTACGGTCGATATTAATTTTATGTTAAAAGTATTAGACGGCGCCCCAACAGACCATCTGCAAAGCCGCCTTCGTATGGCGGTTTGTTTAATAACCGATCAGGGCTTGTTAAATAGAATGCTAAAATATCCAAAATTTATGCGCGGGAATATACGAAATACGCAAAACGATTCCATGATGAAGAAGCAGTATATTGGCTTTGAGTCTTCGTGTCTGTGTTCTTGCGAAGAGATGGGGAACAATAAGGAGATTATTAATACCGCCGACGGCTCATACGTTAACAATTACAAGTATAATGTCAATTTTTCTTTAACAGATAAGACATATAATTATCTGGGCTGCTTGATAGTGCCATATTATGCAAATCCACAAAACGAAAGCATTACCGGTTTAAATAGAGATGGCTCCCAATTTGTAATGGGGGAGTATTGTGTAGAAGATCTGCTCATGGGAAACAAGCCTACGGCGGTACGACTAGCGTATAAGCTGGACTCTTCGGTATCGGATTATGGCTCTAAAGATCAATATTGGGTGGGCAGCACCCACAAGGGTCCGAATAATGTTGCCATGGCCGGCCAAGCGCACCATTCTGGTGATCACCCAAGTTTGGATTATCAGAGATTAGCTAATAAAAAAGTTATAGATCGCCGTATCGAGATGCAATTAACCAAGAATGAGCTAAGCCATATAAGCGATGAGCTAGAATCTATTGTCGGCAAGACGACTAGCAGCTTGCAGGTTTTGAAAAGTATAAAAAGTAAAGATTATTTTTCTGGTTTATCGTTCTCGCGCCAAAGAGATGGTTCGCTTCGATTGTTTTTTAATGCCGATATTGGCAAAATAGCTCAAAATTCTCTAAAATATTCCTTTCTATATAATACCGCTGCAGAGTTACGTGCCGCTTTGAGTATTAAAAGCGCAAGTCTTTCGCGGAAACGTGTCGGACACCCGGAACTTAATAACAAATTAACCGGTGTTTCGGAGGCGCCGCCCGTTTTTAATCCTAGTGAAAAAGAAAAGGTTGTTAGCAGCTTAAACGAAGATACGCTTCAAATGTTTGCCGCCCCTGGCGATTTTTCAAAACAAAGTTTTGTAGGACAAGATCGCGAGATGGCTTTTCGTAATGATGGATTTTATCAATATAAAGTAGAGATAGGTTTTGTTGACAGCTCTCCTGCAAAGTTTTCTAAATTAATAACAGATTTTGAAAAAGTTTTGGCAAACTATGATAAATTTGTCTCTACAGCAACTCGCCCCGGCGGCTATAATTGTAGTTCGTATTCGTTTAATGAAAGACGTATACAAGAACTATATGCAGGAGAGCAAGAATCTTGGAAGGAGATGGTAAGTACGTATCTGGCTACTTTGGTTACACTAGGAGGAGATAAAGTGGCACCATCATTTGATATAGGCCGCTGGCAAAAGGCATTATTAGGCTTAACAGACCCTCGATCGGCGACTATGGATACTTTATTATTGATGCAAAAGCTGGCAACCACATTATTAGGGAAGCTAGCTTTAATACGCAATGTCGCCAGCGTCACCGGCAATTCGGATGCTATGAGCTATAGGTCTACAATAGAACATGTTTCGTCTGATGCCGCCTTCATAGAGATTCAGCGTACGTTTTTAACAGCTTATAAAGCCAAAAACAAGAGAAATGTTGGCCTAGACTATATGCCGGACATTGCCCGCTCTACTGGTTTGCCTAGATACGATTTGGACTCATGGAAGAAAAGGACGGGACATGAGATAGCACGATACGGTGCTACCGTCGTAACGACAGCCAACGTTAATGGTTATTTATCTCCGCGCGTTATAGTGTTGTCTGGCGGTAATAATATTTTGGTTACATCCGACATGCAGTTCGGCTCTTCGGCGATAAGTGTTTTATTGGCCTATTTTGACCCCACAGGTCACGCTAATAGCGGAGGGTTTAGTCCGAGCGCCGGCCTTCCTAGTAAAAAAAGAAAATTATTAGGCATTAGCGGGGTTTCTGTTCAATCGTTCCCTCGCGGGTTCCAGGCCTTTATTATTCCGGGACGCTCTTGTCAATCGCTAATTGCATCCGAGAGGGTATTAGGAAAGGGCTCGCGATTTATTTTAGAACCCGAGACAGAAGGCGACAAGGCAAAATTAAAAGGTGTTAACGATCCCGAAGAGAAGATAATGGAAAGCGGATTTGTTGATTCACTTATTGAAGGTATGTCGGCGGATTTTGGCACCGCTGGCGCTGTCGACATATCTCAAATATCGGATTCTTTAGTGGCAAAAAATATCGAGAAAGTAATGAGAAAGAATAGTTTTGATTTTGGCTTGAATGCTAATGCGGCTTTAACAGTAGAGTATTTAGCTGGCTTTAATAATGGCCATGTTGCCGATCCTATTTGGAACAAAGTAACAGGAGACAGTATAGCTAATTTATCTTCTAATGATTATTTGGTGTGTCGGCTGAGCCCCAACACTTCTATTACCGGAAAGATAAATACGTATACTAAAGCTTTCCCGACTTACAACGATATATTCGTTATAGGTTCTTCACCAAAGTATACCAACAAAGCGGCCGATACAATAATGACAACCGCGGTTGTGCCGATCGCTCCTTTGAATAATCAAGGTTACATGGATTTGCCAATCGAATATTGGAAGTCGCGATCGGCCCTTGATTCGGGCGGCACCTCCGGCTTTGGCACCTCCGGCTTTGGCACCTCCGGCTTTGGCACCTCCGGCTTTGGTGATGGTAGTTATGAGACCACTTTTGGCGATTTGCAAGGAATCCCTGGCCAATTTGGCACCTCCGGGCTAGCTTCGGCCGACACTACTAGTGGCTTCGGTACCACCGCAATGACACGCACCTTTAATACTGGCGGAAACCGCGGCGGCGGCGGAAGTTCGGGGTACTAATATGGGCGTTAAGAAAATTCCCTTTATTGATGAAACCAGAATTGGTCTTACGCATGACGAGTTTTGGGATCCTAGCAGTGGAGCAGGACACCCCTATCTTCGCGAAGATTGGAAAACACAAGATCGTTTATTGGGTGCCCTAGGTCTGCACTGGTGGTACGGGCTTATGCCCAACGAGGCCGCGGCCGGGAATATAGAACCAGACTGGAAATGGGGCGGCGCCGGCGCTTCTGGGGGCCTTATAAACATGGAGACTGGAGGCTACGAGCGTGTTTATGGCGGCCTCGGCGAGATGGGTGCGAGGGCGCCGATGGCCTTTATTCTTGAGTATCTTCAGGACCAGGGCCCTGGGCTCGAAAATAGACTTGTGCTCAAGTATATGGATGGCGTCGATCGACCAAGCACGTGGAGAAGACGATATCAAATAGGCACGACATCGTATAACTGGAGCCAGGACTCTAATTTCGAAGATTTGCTGGAACAGGATGTCGACGGTGATCCCTACTTCCAAAAATATATTAAAGACGGTTTCGCCGCCGGAGATCTTGTGGGTAACGACGCGGTTATAGGAATTATACAACCTACGCCACGAGCAGCCGCCATCGCCGCCGGCCTCGATCCCGACACTGCACCGAGCGGATTCACAGATAACACGTTCCAACTAGACGCGCCAGATCCCTCAGCCAGCCCAACGCCGTGGTCCAGCTTTAATATTGATATTAATTCGGTCTATAACGCATATAATCGTACTTTAGAGGAGACGTTCCGGCAAACCGGTTTAACAGAAGAGTCACTTCCAAACTACTATATGATGCACTACCGCCCACCCTCGGATTTTACCAATGTACAGGCAATTCCGGATGTTTATAAAAATCAAATAAATCTTTCGCCACACACACCCTCTACCTGGGCCGGTGGACCCATTACCGAGGGAGGAGAAGGAAGCTATTTTGAACAATACGCCGGAGATCTACGAGAGATATTGGATGATGCGAACATGTTTACACAAGTTAATGAGTACATGCAACGGTATAAAACAATAGCCATTCGTCCCAGCAGCGTCCCGGGTATTGAAGACATAATCACCGACAACAATTTAAGGCATTTGCCCTGCTATGTCGAGATTAATTTCACCGAACCTACCGACACCGACGGCAACGCCACAGCACCTTCGGATTATGCTGAATATTTGATGAGAAACGATTTGTATGATACTGTAATATCGTATAATTTAGAGATTTTCCTCGGCGCGGAACACCTGACGGGAGTTCCTCATGTCCGAGATCTTGCATATGGGTCCGCGGATGGTAACCTACAAATGATTAAGTCTCAGATCGACGGCGCCGCGGTGCTGAGCGCGTTCGACTGGCTCGCCGCAAGCATACCGCCACGCCTGTGGTCGGAGAGCTTCCCTAACCGTGATTTCATTGAAGACGTGCAGTGCTACTTGTGGGCGGAAGATTTGAAAAATATACCGTCCGCGGCCGGGGCTAGCCCAAAGGGAACTTTTTTGATCGCCCCGGAGTATTTCGAGCAGTCCACTACATCCGGTGTCCGGGCTGCTGACATTCCCCCAAGAAGCAATACCGAAACCGCCGTCACCAACGCGACCGACGCCAGCGGCATCCCCCAGCCGCCTGCCAACTTAGCCTGGACCCTTAAGCGATCTTACGAAGAACTTTTAAAGGGCGTCGGGAGTTACACGGAAACAATATTATATAAAATTGAAAAAAGACGCGTTGTAGATGCAGATGGTACACTAGGCCCCGTAGTTCAAACATTCTATATCCCTAGGGTCCCAGACCGCAATGGTTTTCGTTACATTGATTCACAAATATTTTATGGAATACAATATCAATATGATATAAGTCCGATAAATCTCGTTGTAGGTAGCAGATATAGCTATGATGATATCCGGCTCCAGATCGGCGGCGGCACCGCTGGCGAACCGGGCCCGGGCCATGCATTGGGAAATGCACTAGGATTTTATCAAGAAACCGGACAGACCTACGATGATGCCTTTATCAGCCTTCACCAGACAAACATTAATCAGCCATGGCAGTATCTCAACGATAATGAAGATACCGCACTCAGCCCAGAACCGCTATTACCACATACTCAGATGCTCGGCGGCGGTTCCGGGAACATGCAGTGGATCTTCCCTACTGCGGACTTAACTGGCCATTTTGTCTTTAAGCTTCCTGATGCAATTGCCAGCCAGGTGAACCAGCTTGTGGAGAACGTTCCGGTAGCTAATTTGCCCGGAACCTACGGCGGCGGTGGCTCTCTGGAGCTCCACTCCCAGATCCAGGCGCTTGCAAGCCTGCGAACTGCGTGGTCCTCGGGGGTCTCGTCGCCATGGCAGTATATTGAATTTCCAAATAGTAATATGACAGACAGTATGCAACAGGTTCTTCTTGGGGGTCTCTATATAAACCTTCTTTCGGGCAACGGAATAACTAACAATGCCCAAGGTGGTGCTATAGCAGACCACGTGGATATCTTAGAACAGTATGTTAACCCGCCATCGTCTTCTCAGGTCCCAGGAGGCTTAGGTTGGGCACTAGATATTACTGAGTATGAGGGGATTCCCTTTTATGATGCAAGTTATGAAAATCTTCAAGATCTGCCTAACGGTGCACCCTGTACGCACGGCATTTCCGCCTGCGCGGATATCAACCCTACACAATATGTCGAGGGACAGACCTTTACAGTTCCTCTAACTAACTTACCGGCTGGGGTAATAAGTGTGCAGAAATTTATTGATATTATAAATCTAGCCTTGGCGACAAGCACCAGCCAGGCAACCGGTCGCGGCTATAGCGCCCGGGCCAGCATCGACAGGGTATATCCTAATCTAGGCCAAGTGGATATAAGTATGACTATAAGTTGCGATCACGGCGATGTCCTTGAGGGCAACACTGTTCTCCAAGGAAATGCGCAGGGCGCAGCGCAGGTATTCCAGATTAGATTTCACAGCGGGCCAACAACAGCGCCTACCGGTATTGCTTGGTCCACTGAACAGATTGGCGCGGATTTAAAGCTCGGCTTCGACCAGCCCTCGCCGCAGATTCTGGAGCTGCCCTCGTACTATACTGCTCTTGCTACAGTTCAAGACATGCCTCCTGTCAAACCAAGTGCAGAGTTTATTCCTTTTAGAAACGTTCCTGATAAAATTCTGCTTCTAATAAGAGGTCAAACGGGGGCGTTTTGGGATATACCAATTATTATTGAAGAGGAAGATCTTGCTAAGTTTGCAAATATATACACTTCACAAGGCATCTCGATCGCGAGGCCTATCGATCGAGAGGCATTGAAATATGTAGAGTTTAGATCTGATGATCCGATCGCGGACTATCAAATATTTAGAACAACCGAGGCGCCAGACTTATATAGCGATTTTGCAGGAAAGATGTTGGTCTCGACCGCTGATCTTTCTGATGGAAGACTCCCCATGCCCTCTTACATGGATGCAATCTCCCCAAATACAAAATATTATTATTGTTTTAGAACGATAGATATACATGGAAATATTTCTAATCCTTCGGACGTATACCAGATCGAGATGGTGAATAATAATGGACAAATATATCCAATAATAGAGATATATCGAAAATGTGCACAGGAACGTCGGAACTACATCAAAGCAGGCAGGCGATTTGTTTATATTGCTCCTTCTTTAAGGCAAACTATTTTAAATCAAGATGCGGCCACAAATAATTCAATAAGTGGCACCGATTGGTCGACTTTGGCCGATGGTCAGGCACCCCCAAATAATCTTTTAGGCGCCCTAGACGTAGATAAAGTTTGGGACAACATATTTAAAGTAAGGATAACCAGCAAAAAGACAGGCAGGAAGGTTGACCTCAATTTGATATTTAAAAATACGGGTGTCACAGAACCTTAAGGAAAGTTATTGATTTGTTTACTATTTATAAGGAGAGGATAAGTTTATGGGCTTTTTAGACAACTCCGGCGATATTATTTTAGACGCCGTTTTAACAGATGCGGGCCGGGCGCGCTTGGCGAGAGGGGATTGCAGCTTTAATATTGCTAAGTTTGCATTGGGAGACGATGAGATAGACTATAGTTTATATAACAAAACTCATGTTAGTGGCAGCCAATACTATGATTTAGAGATTTTGCAGACCCCAGTATTGGAGGCTTTTACCAACAATACTTCTATGATGAACTCCAAACTTCTAAGCATGGTTAGTGATAGCGAATATTACTTGCCAATTATTCAATTAAACGAAACACAAGGCGCCGCAAAACATGCTACGGCTGGCACTTTTGTAGTAGCAGTCAACAAGGATACGGTTGATTACATTACCAATGCCAATTCGGCAACTCCGACGTCTATGGGTGCGGGAATTCTAAATGGCCACGAGCCCGGCGTCAGCGTCGCATCTAATGCATTGCGCGCCGACCAAGGTATCAATAACGCCGATCGCCCCCCGGTTAATAGCTTACCGATTGAATTGACCGAACAAGCGTATTTCTTGCAGATGGATAATCGTTTGGGTAGCGTTCGTCGGCCAGGCGGCACAGGCCAGCTGGCTTATAGTTATCTAGATGATGATCAGATAGCTAGTTATTATCTGGAGCTTGGCCAGTGGCAGGGGCTGACCCACGTGAGTGATTTTGTCGAAAATATTGCAGCCAATTTGGGCGCCGCAGCATCACCCATTGCTGGAGAGCGCGGAACTAAAGTGCAGTTTAGGATAAAATCCAGCCTAGAGTTAGAAAGCTCTCAAAACTTATTTGAAAGAATCGGAACCCAAGTTGCCTCCGGGCAGGACATCACCACCGACACAGGGGGGCAGTCCTTAACGCAGTATTGGTATATCGATAGCACTATACGACTTACCGGCGTTTTTACAGGATATAGAATTGATATTCCTGTTAGATATGTAAGAAAGTACTAGGAAGAGAATAGATTATGTCTGACACATTTAAAACAATAAACCCGGCTGATATTGCTTCAACCAGAACCCTGTTGCACGAAGCCATTCCGGTTACGGGAACAATTATTTCTGGAACATACGCGGATAATAATATCAAAACCTTTGCTCACGGCATGTTCCAGTCGGTATATGATTATCCGTACTTGAGCTCCTCAGCAAATCACATTTTTGATTTAACTGCGGGATTTTCGACAGCGGCCATTTCTTTGTCTTCGTCCACAACCGTTCAGGTTGCGAAAAAGGTTAATATTTATAATCAAATGGCGCAGGTGCTAGTGGGGTTTGATGAAACCGGATCCGTACGAAGGTTTGACCGGGATGGAAATCTGTCTGCCGGCACCAAGCACGACGTCGTATTCTTTGTTAACTTTGCTAGATTATTATCGAAGGATGAAATTAAAAAAGGCTCCTTCCAAATGACACTTTTGACTGGCAATATTGCTCAGGTTGTCTCGACGGACCTGAGCGCTAGCACACCACTAACAATTTATGATGCCGATGCCAACAGGTATCTAGTGAACTCTCCAGCGGGTGAGTATACATTGTTGCACACTTCTTCTGATGGAGGCAGCGTGTCGACAGATGTTCCCGTCGGACTTCTCTATTATCAAGCCGGAGTTGCTGTGATCACGGCCTCTGTTTTTAATGATGGCAATAATTCTAGTAGCGTTGGGTATTGGGGCCTAGGTGGAGGTGATACACAAATAAGTGTTTCCGCTTCATTTACTGGTTCGACTATTGATTCGATCTGCGGCGGATTTAGAAATAGAATAAAAAACATTCAGTTCAACAATACAACTGAATTGAACTCTACCATATATTTCTGTCGAGCAAACCATACTGAGTTTAACTATAGTTCTAATCCGACATATTTAAGCGCCAGCACGATTCGTGTCAAGAATGTTGCTGCGGACATCCCCATTGCTTATGCGACTAGTGTTGGTTTATATTCAGCAGATCATGAGCTTTTGGCCGTGGCTAAGTTATCGGAACCACTACGCAAAGACAGTAACAACGAATTTACGATACGTGTTAGATTGGATTATTAAAGGAATGAGATGCCATTTTATCGTTTTGCTCCAACAGATAAATTCATAAACACCGTTGTAACATATCCTTCGATAGAATTTGTAATATATAACGGCGACGCTTATTATAATCAACAAGCAACTCTTACCGGAAACTTTGCACCCCAACGGCAGTGCGATGGCACCACCGCAGCGCTGGTTAAGCATGTCCCTGCTGGCAACTTAAGCCTTTATGAATATAATATAGATCGGCCTTCACCGACTCCGACTAGTAGTATTCCATCCGGTCTGGTAGTGGCCGATCATAGCAAGTACGTACGTAATTCTGGTCTAATCTATCCGTGGACCGTCAAAGACAGCACCAGAATCGCTTTTAGAACTGTCACAAACCAAACTTATAATAATGATTTTGTTGCAGGAGATATAATCTCGGGATCATATCCCATGTCGGCCTCTATATCAAAGGAGTTATTTCTGGCCGCCACGCCGCGGCATCGACCGGCGAGGATCCTGAATGCATCGAACGGTCTCACGTGGCCAGATGATATAGTTGATACAGCTTCAGTTACCCACCTTCATGCTCTTAAAAACATAATGAGCGATTATCGTTACTTAAATCCTCATTATATTGTCTCTTCTTCTCATCAGGAGTTTAATCGCGATTTAACTGCTTCATCGGCTGATGGCGGCAACGGCGCAATAGACGTTGGGTTACTTTCTATACCGTCGATATTTTATGGCTCTGCAATCAAAAAGGGTTCCGTAAAACTGCAATTTTACATTACAGGAACCCTGATAGGTGAACTGAACGATACATACAAGAACGGTGTCTTAATACAATCATCTGGCACCTCATCGGCTTATGACGGACAGATAGCCGGCGTGGTTATGTATAATGAGGGCTTCATTGTGTTGACCGGCTCTTGGCCCCTAAGTACCGAGAAGCAAGGTTATACGGGCTCTGCCAACGGCCCGGGCGATAATCCAAAATGGATTCATTTTGGACAGTCAATATCGGCAACCATCGCCAGCGGCTCTACCGAGCCGCCGGCTTTCAGCACGTCGCCCATCTCGGGATCTCTTCCTAGCAGCAGTTTTGCTATGTATTTATCAGGAACCAATAAAACTCAGACCATAACTTTATTAGCGAATGCTGTAAAAAGCAGCCTAAATCACTCGAATAATCCATCGTATTTGACTTACGGAACTGCCGGCCGATCCGCTTCGGCAGAAGATCACTCTTATAAAGAACTTAATATAAAAAGTATTAAAAATATTGTCAGTTCGTCGTATAATGATCCTACAGGAAGTTTTAAGAAGACAACATATATTTCAAAAATTGGAATATATGATAAAAATAGAAATTTAATCGCAATTGCTAAAGTGGCTACTCCGGTTAAAAAGACAGAGAATAGAGATTTTACTTTCAAACTTAAATTGGATATTTAGTGTTTCTCGGATTTGATATTAGTACAAGCATTATTGGTGTTACCTGCGTAGATAAACGTGGAGAAATAATATTTTGTGAACATTGCGATCTTCGAAAGCACAAAACGCTTTTTGAAAAAATAGATGTGTTTAGAAAGTTTTTAGCAGACATTCGTTATCTGCAAACAGTCGTTCGAGAAATTTGGATAGAAGAGCCGTTTGTGTTTTTCAACAGCGGAGGCTCCAGCGGAAAAACTATGGCTATTTTACAGAGATTTAATGGGATGGCCTCAGTAGCTATCCGAGATACTTTTCATATGGATCCTCAATACGTGGGTGCCACACAAGCAAGAAAGCTCAATGAGATTAAAATCCCACGCGGAACAAAGGCGAAAGAAGAAGTTTTAAAGTTTTTACTTGACAAGATGCCTGCTTTTAAGGTAGAATATACAAAGCATGGTAATCCAAAGCCGGGTTATTATGATAGGGCTGATAGCGTAGTTATAGCCCGCGCGGGACATACTTTGTGGAAGAACAAAAACTCTTCATTCTAAGAGAAATTCTTGGTGCGTGTCGCAGAACTAATGGGGAATATCTTTTTAACTGTCCCTACTGTGGTCATCACAAGCCAAAGTTCTCAGTTAATCTAACAAAAAATGTATATAAATGTTGGGTATGCGATACTAGAGGTCGCAATATCTATCATGTTATCAGGAAATATGGAGAATATAGACATCGCCAAAACTGGTTGCGAGTTGATA
>Ga0098035_1000394_pt1 | contig 22176 bp, 20 predicted proteins | sample 3_EtaG_FD_75046 | JGI IMG/M metagenome (GOLD analysis project Ga0098035, IMG submission 75046) | Marine viral communities from the Subarctic Pacific Ocean - 3_ETSP_OMZ_AT15126 metaG | ecosystem: Environmental > Aquatic > Marine > Oceanic | place: Pacific Ocean | collected 2015-01-07
GATCGGCGAATACAACAAGAGCGATGTGGCCGTCCCCATCATTGCAGGCGATCCCCACCTGGTGGCGCAGCGGCTGAGACCAGGAGCCGCGCCTCTCGAGTTCGCAATTGCGGCAGAGGATGGTTCGCCGATCCGGCTGATTCCCTATCACCGCATCGCGCACGAGCGTTATGCCACCTATTGGCGCGTGAAGCCTGCAGAGGCTTAGACTCCATGTTCGCCTGAGCTGACCCGCGCCTCCTGGGACCTTCTGCATTCGAGAGGGGCAACAGCACTGGCTGATTCCCCCATCAGGAATGGAAGACAGGCCGCATGCGCGCGAGCATGCCTGCCAACGGCTCCTCGCGTCAATTCAGGCGCTCCATCATGGTCAGTTGGTCTTGCGATAGTGAAGGGGATAGAGAGGCCCTTCGCTGTCGGCAGGCGTGCCGGGTCGCTGTGCCACGACCGCATCCATTGAGGAGGGAAGCTCGAACGGCAACGTGCCTTGCGCCTTGGTACGCCCGGCAAGAACGTCAAAAAGCGCGTCATCGCGAGCGCCGAAATCAGCGAGAAGCAGATTGGCCCTGCGCTTGAGCGGCGTCACGATGGCCGGCCGGTCCAGATAGATCGAAACGGCCAGCGGCAAACCTGGCGGAAGCGCCTCGATCGCGGCAATGTCCGGATCGCCCGGCGCGAAGGCAAGACTGCCTTCATGCTGCATCGAACCGAAGAAATAACCGGAATGAAGCATTTCGTGCGGTGCTGCCGTGCGCACCACCGCAAAGTCGGCCTTTGCCGGATCCGAGACCACCTCGTACCCGGCAGCCTTGGCAGCGGCCGGATCGACATTGCGCAGCCAGACGCGTCCGGAAGTTCTGCCCGCAATGCGACCGTCATCCTCCAGTCGCACCATCGCACGGCCCTGGGCGATGCGCGCAAGCTGCTTGTCATGCGGCGTTCCGGCGATCCTTTCGGCCTCTGCCGGATCTACGAAGGGGGCCTCGAACAGGCCCAGACGAAAGCTCTGGCGCAGAATGCGGCCCACGGCAGCGTCGACCTGAGACGGCGTGACAAGGCCGCTGCGAATGGCTTCGAGTAGCGGCCCGGTATCCATTACGCCACCGAACTGGTCGACCCCTACAGAGATCGCCCGCGCGAAGCGCTCGGGGCGGCTCAGGTCCTCTACGCCCCAGGCCATCGATATGCCTTCGAAGGTGGGGCGCTCACCCTTGGGAAATCCGTTACGGCAGATCTCGCCGCAGTCCGCAGTCACGCCCCAGTCGGTCAACACGACGCCGTCGAACCCGTAGCGGGTGCGCAGCAGATCATGGACCAGCACCTTGCTGTAAGCGGCACCGACCGGTTCTACCGCCTGCCCGTCTACCGTCAGTCCTTGCGCAATCGTATAGGCAGGCATCACCGCAGAGGGGTGCACCGCAAATGCCGCCTCGAACGGCTTGAGATGCTCTTTGAGTTCGGCTTCATCGACCGAAGCGAAACGCCCATAACGGTTATGCGCATCCCAACCGTCCCTGGCTGCCGCATAGCCGACGAAGTGCTTTGCCACGGTTGCGACGCCATCCCGGGTGAGACCGTCCGCGCTGCCTTGCAGGCCCTCCACCAGCACTGCCGCAAGCGGCGCCGCACTGGCCGGGCTCTCGCCAAGCGATCCGCTGATCCGCGCCCAGCGCGGCTCCGTTGCCAAATCAAGCTGCGGCCCCAGGAGCATTGAAATGCCCGTCGCGCGCAGATCCCGGCGAACGGTCGACGCAAACTGACTGGCAAGGGTCATATCGCCCAGACCGGCGAAGCCGGTCGTATCGGGCCATTCGCTGAAGCCGCCGCTTTGCACACCTGCGCCAATGGTGCTGGCAATATGATGGCGCGGATCAGTGGCGATGACGGCAGGAACACCGAGCCTGCCCTGTTCGGCCTCTTCCTGTATCGCGTTATTCGCCTGGGCGAACTGCGCCAGCGGCAGAACCAGCATCGAGTTGAGATGGGTAATACCCTGGGCGCGAACCATGTTCGTTACCATGCCCATGTCGTAACCGCTGGCCGGCTGCCCGAACGGTGCGTTCGAGAAAGCATTGGCGACTACCATCTGCCCGGCCTTCTCCTCGACGGTCATGCGTGACAAAAGATCGGCAGCACGCTCATCAGGCGAAAGACGCCAGTCTTCGTAAGCCGTGAGCACCCCGTTCCGGTCGAGATCGCGGAATTGCAGACCGTCCACCTCGATGACCGGAATGGACCGCGAGTCGATCCGGGGCTGCGCGATCCGTTGCGCGCCAACAACTGGATGCTCGGCCACTGCAGCACAAGCTGCAAGGCTCAGTGCGACGCTGCATGAAATCGCCAAACTGGTAACGAAACGACGCAAGACTTTCATCTCCCGATCTTTCGGGAGAGTGGATCTCCCAACGTATTGCAATGCGACCCACGCGGCGAGCTGGCCGCGCGAGATGGAACAGGAACCCATACTGGCCATCTGCCATTTTCCAAACGCTTAGTTGTGATGGGTTCGGATCGGAAAAAGTTATAGTTGGGCAGCCAAGCCGGATGGCTGAACCCTCGCGGGACCGGCCTGCGCGCGGGCGAGAACGAGGCGAAGGCCCCCTCCGCCCTCCTGGTCGATCTTCGAGCAGGCGATGGCGAACCGGTCACCGCCATCCGCGAACGCGGTCAGGCGTATGTCATCGATCCTCGCTGCAAGTCTGCGATTTCCGGACATCCCTAGGCCATGATCCTGAGCTCTGCCCCGCTGGAGAAGCGCGTGCGATATTCACCGGGCGTAAGTCCCTGGATACGGCTGAAGATGCGGCGGAACGCGGCGGGGTCCTCATAACCTACCGACCAGGCGATCTGGTCGACTGTCCTGCGGGTGAACTCGAGCAGTTCGCGCGCCTTTCCCACGCGCAGGTGCTGGACATATTCTATCGGCTTGAGGCCGGTCGCGGACTTGAAGCGGCGCTGGAACGTACGCTCCTCAAGCTGGGCTTGGGCTGCCATGTCCGCCAGCGTCAGATGACGCACCGCCCGCGCTTGCAGCCAATGCTGGACCTTGAGGATCGGTTCGTCTCCGTGCGTCAGGCGGGGTGAGAAGCTGCTGAAGTGCCGCTGCTCGCGGCCAGCCGGGTCGATCAGCCAGAACTTGCCCGTCTCCACCATGATTGTGGGGCCGAGTACGCGGTCGATAAGGCGCAGCCCGAGGTCGGTCCAGGCCATGAGACCGGCTGCGGTGATGATGTCGCCGTCCTCGATCACGATCTTGTCGGCATCGACCAGGATTTCGGGGAAGCGGTCCCGTAACTGGTCGGCGAACAGCCAGTGTGTCGTAGCCCGCCGCCCCGAAAGCAGACCGGTCGCTGCCAGCAGGATGGCGCCGCCGCAATTCGAAGCCAGCGTGGTGCCCTGCGCATGGCGGTCGAGCAGCCAGCGCGCATAGGGCGCAGACTCGTCCGCATCGGGCGGTCCGGTCAGGCGGCCGGGAACGACCAGGATCGCAGGCTTCCCCGGCAGAGCCTCATGCGTGTCGAAGGTGCGCGAAAAGGTTCCATCGCGTGCTTTCGACCAGTGGCTGATCCGGATGATCGGCCCTCCGCGATCAGCGGAGAACGTCGAAGCCACGCCGAGCAGATCGGTCATCCCATGGACCATCGCGGCCTGGCAATGCTCGTAGAGTACGAGGCCGATTTCAGCTGCCACAGCATGAGCCACCATACGCCTTGCCCCTCGTCAGCTTCCACATGTCGGTTTCGGCCCCCTTTATGTCGCAACTGCCGATCCCGGGGGACAAGCGGTCAATCTATCTCCGAAGTCACGGCACGCAAAGAGCCGCGACACGAAACAACGCAAAGCCACGGAGCAGCACGATGACCACTATCACCACCGGCGACGGAACCCGGATTTTCTTCAAGGATTGGGGCGACAAGAACGCTCAGCCGATCGTCTTTTCCCATGGCTGGCCACTGTCGGCCGACGCCTGGGACGCACAGATGGTCTTTTTCGCCCAAGAAGGTTTCCGCACCATCGCTCACGATCGGCGCAGCCATGGCCGTTCAGACCAGGTCTGGGACGGAAACACGATGGACCAGTACGCCGACGACCTTGCGGAATTGATCGAGACGCTGGACCTGCACGACGTCATCCTCGTCGGTCATTCGACCGGTGGCGGCGAAGTCACCCGTTACATCGGCCGCCACGGAACGGGACGCGTGGCGAAAATCGCTCTGATCGGAGCGGTCCCGCCACTTATGCTGAAGACCGAGGCGAACCCTGGCGGGCTTCCCATCGCGGCCTTCGATGCAATCCGCGAGGGCACTTACGCAAATCGCAGCCAGTTCTTCCTGGACCTTACGGCGCCATTTTATGGTTTCAACCGCGAAGGCAAGACGATCAACGAGGGACTGCGTCAGGAATTCTGGCGCGAAGGCATGATGGGCGGGCTCAAGGGGCAGCTCGATTCGATCCGGGCTTTCTCCGCGAGCGACTTCCACGAAGACCTGGCCAGGTTCGACCGCCCAACCTTGGTAATCCATGGTGACGACGACCAGATCGTCCCGGTCGGCACATCCGCGCTCGAGACGATCAAGATCGTCAAGGACGCCGTTCTCAAGCTCTACGAGGGCGCAGATCACGGTCTTGCCCAGACTCATCAGGACCGGTTCAACGCCGATCTCCTTGCCTTCATCCGCAACTGACGGGGCGCGGCGGCGAGCGGCCACCACGCCATCCCAACACGAAGGATCACGAACATGAACAAGGGTACTTATCTCATCACCGGAGCCTCCGACGGCATTGGCGCTGTTTATGCCGATCGCCTTGCACGGCGCGGACACGACCTCGTACTTGTCGCACGCCGCGGTGACAGGCTTGCCGACCTCGCCTCTCGCTTGAGTGCGAAGACCGGAATCCATGTCGAAATCATCGCCGCCGATCTGGCAGATCCCGATGGCCTAGCAACGGTGGAGGCGCGACTGCGCGATGACGAGACCATCATCGGGCTGGTCAACAATGCGGGAATTGCAGGCGAAACAACGCTGGTCGATGCCGATCCGGCTCATCTGACTTCGCTGGTGAACCTCAATGTCCTTGCCGTAACCCGGCTGACTGCGGCCATCGCACCGCGCCTATCAAGCGGGAAGTCGGGGACCATCATCAACATCACCTCCGTGACAGCGCTGATGCCCGACGGCTTTACGGCAGCCTATCCCGCCAGCAAGGCCTATGTGCTCGCCTTTACAGAGGCAGTTGCGGCAGAATTGACCCCAAAGGGCGTCCGGGTCCAGGCGGTGCTGCCCGGAATCACCCGCACGGCCATCTGGAGCGACGAGCAGATGGCGCATGTCGATCCCGAAATGGTGATGGACGTCGATGACATGGTCGATGCCGCTCTTGCCGGTCTCGACCTCGGCGAACGGATCACAATCCCGGCGTTACCCGACAATTCCGGCCTCGAGGCTTTCCTCGCTGCGCGGGGTGCACTGCGCCCGGGTCTTTCCCTGCGCGAGCCTGCCCCCCGCTACCGGCTCTGAACACCCCCAACAGGAGACATTGCCATGGGTACCTCCAAGCCGACCGGAACGATCGTACTCATCCACGGCGCCTGGCTGAATTCGCACAGCTGGGAAAGGGTGAAGACCCGTTACGAAGCCAAGGGCTTTACCGTCATTGCACCCGACTGGCCATTGGACGACCGCTCCCCGGAAGAACTTCGCGCGGCGCCATCCCCCGGGCTCGCCGAGCTAGGCCAGCGCCAGATCGTTGACCACTACGAGCGCATCATCAAGACTTTACCGGAGGCACCGATCCTGATCGGCCACTCGCTGGGCGGGGTCTTCGTGCAACATCTGCTCGATCGCGGCCTTGGCTCTGCGGGCGTGGCCATCGACCCTGCGCCCACCCCCGGGGTGCCGATCCACCTGCGCGCACTCGTCTCGGCTCTTCCGGTTTTCCTCGATCCGTTCAGTCGTTCGAAGGTCAAGACGATGTCCCGCCGGTTCTTTCGCAATCGGTTCGCGCAGACCGTAACTGCCGACAATGCAGACGCACTCTACGATCGCTACATCGTGCCGACCCCGGGGCGCGTCTACTGGGACGGGATCGTCAATCCGATGAGGATCGACTGGACCAACCCGGCAAGGCCCCCGTTGCTACTGATCAGCGGCGGCAAGGATCTCATCGCCGACGCCTCGATGACCCGGGCGATCTATCGCAAGCAACGCCGTGCACCGTCGCGAACGGAGTATGTGGAATTTCCCTTTCGGTCGCACTGGACGCTGCTCGACGAAGGATGGGAAGAGGTCGCCGATGCGGCGCTTGCCTGGGCGACGACAGCTTGATGCGCTGCCTGCAACCGCCCGATTGTCAGATACTTAGCGAAGCGTCATCAAGCGTGATTGCGACTGGTTTGTCCGGGTCATTTTCATAGTCATGCGTACACCGCCAGACCAATGGGCATGTTGCGCGTCGCTCGATGAGAGCAGGTCTCCCTCAAAGCCTCGCACGCAGGTCTGCTTCGGTGACGATCTCGATGCCAGCGCCAGCGTCGCGCAGCTTTTCGGCTTTGCGATGCTCAGCTTGCGCCGCTTCCCAGCGGCCGAAAGGCTGGTGCGTACTAATAACAAGCATCGTGGTGGTCGTTCCGACGCTGGAGACCACACGCGCACCATGGGCCGCCAGGAACTGTGCCAGAGCTTCGTCTCGCCGTTCTCCCAGGATCGCGATGCGATGACCTTTCAGCGGGCCGGTTTCAGCGGCGCGCGGCGCCTTTCCCGGCTTTGCGGGCTTGGCCAGCCAACCTGACAGGTCGATGCCGGTTTCCGCGATGGCCCTGACGATCACAGCGCCGGCCGCCCGCGCATCGCTGAGAGCATCGTGATGGCGGTGGCGGATTTTCAAATAGTCGGCGAGCGTATTCAGACGGTGATTGGGAAGCTGCGGCCACGCCTTCTTGGCCACGCGAACACTATCCAGCCACGTCGTTTCGATGAAAGGCAGATTGCCGATCCGGCAGGCAGCAGACAAGGCGCCCTTGTCAAACCCCGAATGGGCAACCGTCACACGGCCGGTCAGGTGCGCCGCGACGATCCCATGGATTGCACTGAAGGTCGGTTTCCCCGCCACATGTTCCGGTGAAATGCCATGAATGCCGACATTGAACGGAGAGAATTCATCTTTTGGATCGATCAGCGTTTCGTAAGCAAACACCTCGTTCCCGTCCCGAAAACCGACGATGCCGATCTGGCAGACACTGCTGACCCGCGCGCACGCTGTCTCGACGTCGACCACGACGAAGTCCGGCCTTTCGCCAGCGGAGCCAACCGGGACCGCATCCTGGCCGAAACCGTTCACGCGCGAGTAAACCGCCAGTTGTCTGCGCCGCTCGCCTCGGCATCAAAGCGGTAACCGTCGCTATCGAATCCGCGCATGTCATCGATGTTGGTGACGTGATGCTCGCACATCCAGCGTGCCATCATGCCCCGCGCGCGCTTGGCGCTGAAGCTGACGAAGCGGGGTCCATCCGGTCCCGGCTCACGGAAATCGACATCGATGACCCGAAGCCCCTTGAGCTTGCCCTTCACTGCCGCAAAGTATTCCTGGCTCGCAAGATTGAGCACCTCGCCGGATCCTTCCCGATTCACTTGCTCACAAAGCAGTTCGGCGATGCGATCGCCCCACCAGTCGGTCAGGCTCTTTCGACGCGGAGCCCAGCGTGTCCCCATTTCCAGGCGATAGGGCCGGATCGCATCCAGCGGCCGAAGGAGGCCATAGAGACCGGAGAGCATGCGCACGTGGTCCTGCGCAAAGATAACACCTGCTTCGTCAAGCGTGTGCGCTTCGAAGCCCGTGTAGACATCTCCGGCAAAGGCAAAGAGCGCCGGTCGCTCGGGCAGCGTTTCGAAGTTGTTGAAGCGATCCGCGTTCAGCTTGGCGAGGCGCGGCGAGATATGCATCAACTCGCTCAATCGCTTTTGCGACAGGTTGGCGGCTGACTTGGCGAGGCTGCCGGCTTCCTCGAGAAAATGCGGTTTCGTGGCACTCAATGGCGGCAGCGCACGCTCGAAATCGAGAGTTTTGGCGGGGGAGAGCAAGGCAATCATGCTGCGGTCCGTAACGCCTGCTTGGCGCCGCGTCAAAACGATGGTTCTCGACAGGTTTCCAGCCGCTCAAGGTTCAAGCCGGGGCAGTCAAAGGAATTACCGCCTCTGGCTGACGGTGCGCTCGGCACCGCTCCGTCAGCCAGTCGTCTTCGCAGCGTCGAAATCAGATACGGTTCAGCCCCATTTCGAGGTCTGCAATGATATCGTCGATATGCTCTATGCCGATCGATATGCGCACGACGTCAGGTCCCGCTCCTGCAGCTATGAGTTCGTCACCTTCAAGCTGGCTGTGTGTCGTCGAGGCCGGGTGGATGATGAGCGAGCGCGTATCGCCGATATTGGCGAGATGGCTGAAGAGCTTGACGCTGGAAACCAGTTTTACACCCGCCTCGAAGCCGCCTTTCAGCCCGAAGGTAAAGACCGCCCCTCCCCTGCCGCCGAGGTACTTGTCGGCAAGGGACTTGTAGCGATTGCCCTCCAGCGCTGCATAGGAAACCCATTCGACCTTTTCGTGCTGATCGAGCCATTTCGCGACCGCCAGGGCGTTATCACAGTGTCGCTCCATGCGCAGCGCCAGCGTCTCCATGCCGGTGAGCGCAAGCCACGCGTTCTGCGGCGCCAAGGCAGGCCCCAAGTCGCGTAATCCAAGAACCCGGCAGGCGATTATGAAGGCAATCGGGCCGACCGGCGCCAGTGCATCGACGAGGATCGCCCCGTGATACGAGCCGTTCGGCTGCGTCAGGCTGGGAAACTTGTGCGCCTGCGCTTTCCAGTCGAACCGGCCGGAGTCGACGATCACGCCGCCCACGGAATTGCCATGGCCGTTGAGGAACTTGGTCGTCGAGTGGGTAACAATGTCCGCCCCATGTTCGAATGGACGGCACAGGATCGGACTGGCCATCGTATTGTCGACGATCAGGGGAACGCCGCCTTCATGGGCGATGTCTGCTATGGCCGCGATGTCGGTGACTACGCCGCCGGGATTGGCAAGGCTCTCGATGAAGACGCAGCGTGTCTTTTCGTCGATCGCTGCACGGACATTCTCGGGATCGTCGACATCGACGAAGCGGGTTTCCCAGCCGAACTTGCGAAATGCCTCGCCCATCTGGTTGAGCGAACCACCATAAAGCTTACGCGCGGCGACGATATTGCACCCCGGCTCCATCAAGGTGTGAAAGGCCACCAACTGCGCGGCGTGGCCGCTTGCCACGCCGAGCGCGCCGACACCACCCTCGAGTGCCGCGATCTTCTTCTCCAGCGCGTCGTTCGTGGGATTCATGATCCTCGAATAGATGTTGCCGAACTGCTTCAGCGCGAACAGATCCGCGGCATGCTCGGCACTGTCGAACACATAGCTTGCCGTCTGATAGATGGGCGTGATGCGAGCATTGGTCGTAGGATCGGGTTCGCACCCGGCATGCACGGTCATCGTTTCGAGCTTCAGGTCGGCCATCGCGTATCCAATCCGGTGTGTCATCGAGAAAGGCAGTAGCAGTTATCACGCCGCACTGACCACATCCATCTTTGGCATGCGTGGATGGGAGCTGGACAGATTCGAACCGAGGTTCCCGGAAAATCTGATCCGAGATCGTTGGCCTGAAGCCCGGCCCTTCAATAGTACTTGAGTGTCCCCCTCGAGTTGGCAGCACTTAGCATGCTCACCGATCCCGTTCGATTTTCGGCCGTGATCCGATCTCATCAAAAGCGGCTCTAACAGTGCAACGCGGCACGGTTGGCGCGGCTGCTCGGGCGGTTAGAAATCCGCTTGGCCCGTTGCCGCCGCCTCAGCGGCGCCAACGAGAGCCGGCTCGTCTTCGGGAACTTTAATTGAGTTCGCAGCTTATTCGTGAATAATCATAATTAGCGGAGAAGTGTGATGATCTGGACTATTGCTGTAATTCTCTTTGTCCTTTGGCTTCTGGGCTTCCTCGCATTCCATGTCGGTGGTGGGCTTATTCACATTCTGTTGGTCTTGGCCTTGATCGTTGTGGTCTATCAGCTTGTGACCGGACGGCGAGGGATCTAGTCGGCTCAATCCGACTTGCGGAATCCGTATCTCGTAGGTTCAGCGTGTGACCTCCGCAAGCCCAGGCGAACCTAGGCCCGCTTGGGCTTTTGCGTGGCAGCATTCAGCGCCACCGCTTCCCTGACCAGCGCCTTGAATGCCGAGCCGTCGACCACCGCTCCTTCGTGCAGGTCGATGGCCCGGCGCGTTGCGCCGTTGAATCCGGCATTGAACAATCCGGCGGGATCCTCAAGCGCCGCGCCCCGCGCGAAGGTCAGCTTGACGTAACTCTTGTAGACTTCGCCCGTGCAAATCAGCCCTGAATGTTCCCAGGTCGGCACACCCGAAGGGTTCGTTGGCTTGATCCACTTTACGGCTTCGACCACCTCGGGATCGGCCTCATGGATCAGTTTACGAACCCGTGCCAACATGTCGCCTCGCCAGTCACCGAGGCTCTCGAGTTTCGCGTCGATCATCGCCGATGACGAATTCCGGTCGCTCATGCACTCTCCTCCGTTGTCTTCCAGAACTGCCATGGTCAGGCCCGGGCGGTGGGCCGCGGCAAGATAGCCCGGCAGGGCGCATCACCCCGCCCCTGCACTACGATCCTTCGTTTTCAAGCGATGCGCCGAGCATGGCGGAAACGCGCATAGCGATTCAACAGATCGTTGATCAGCTGATCCTGCGTGAAGCCCGTTACGTCATGCGGTTGGTCCCCTTCCGATGTGTGTGCCATCGCCCGGTAGTGTCGCGGTTCCTTTTCATGAGCCTTGCGGGTTTCCGCCCAGACGAAACTCGGCAACAGGAAAGGACGATTGCGGATGGTATAACGAAAGGCGCCGCGTTCTCCGTGCGGAACCGTCAGCACCAGTTGTTCAGGGCTTTCGGCCACGTCGGGCACAAACCCGTTCTCCTGCATCTGCTCGGCGACGGCATTTAACGCGGGGCGGGCGGTCTCGCTCAGGAAGCGCCGGATATCCTCCGGAGGATAGTGGTGCATGATGGATGACAGGCGCTGCTGCCAACCAAGTTCCGCACGGGGCGCATTGGGTTCGGCCAGACTTAGATCGATGGATGTGCCCATCTGCTCCATCTGGAGCGCCCGAAAAAGCCCATAGCAGATGAATATCATGACCACCGCGAACGGCAGTGCGCTGGCGATTGCGGCGGTCTGGAGCGCCTGCAATCCGCCGGCAACCAGTAGAACGGCTGCGACACCTCCTGCACAAACCGCCCAGAATATCCGCTGCCAAACCGGAGGATTTTCTGCTGCGCCCGAGGTGATCATGTCGATCACCAGCGCGCCCGAATCCGCGGAAGTAACGAAAAAGGTGATTACCAACAGGGTCGCGAGAAAGGAGGTTATCGTGGATAGCGGCATCTGCGCGAGCGTCTCGAACAACGCCACCGGCAGGTTGTCGTTCACCGTTCGGGCGATCGGCGCCAGCCCGCCCATATCGAGCGCAATGGCGGTGTTGCCGAAAACGGTCATCCAGAGGAAGGTGAACAGCACGGGCACCAGCAAAACGCCGGTGGTAAATTCGCGAATCGTGCGACCGCGCGAAATCCGCGCAATGAACATTCCGACGAATGGCGACCATGCGATCCACCAACCCCAGTAGAACAGCGTCCAGTCGCCCAGCCACGGGTTCGGCTCATAAGCGTACATTCGGAATGTCCGCTGGACGACCGCACCGAGATAGGCGCCGAGGTTCTGGACGAAGGCCTGGAGGAGAAACACGGTCGATCCGGCGACAAGCACGAATCCAAGCAACAGCACCGCCAACACGATGTTGAGTTCGGACAAGCGCTTCACTCCCTTGTCCAATCCAAGCACGACCGACATCGTCGCTAGACCGGTAATCACCGCGATCAGCAGCAGCTGCACCGTCGTTGAAACCTGCAGGCCGAAAAGATAGCTGAAGCCGGCGTTCACCTGCAGGACGCCGAGGCCAAGTGATGTCGCCACGCCGAACATGGTGCCGAGCACGGCGAAAATGTCGATCGCATGCCCGATCGGTCCATAAATTCGGTTTCCAATGAGTGGGTAGAGTGCCGAACGGATGGTCAGCGGCAAGCCACGGCGGAAGGAGAAATACGCCAGCGCCAAGCCAACGACGATGTAGATCGCCCAAGCGTGCAGCCCCCAGTGGAAGAATGTCAGCACCAATGCCTGCTTCGCGGATTCGACGGTGCCCCCTTCGCCGATCGGCGGGTTGGCATAATGCTGAATCGGTTCGGCGACCCCGAAGAAGATCAATCCGATACCCATGCCCGCGCTGAATAGCATCGCGAACCACGACAGGTAGCTGTACTCCGGCTCGCTCTCGTCCGGGCCAAGCTTTACGTCGCCATGCCGGCTGACCATGAGGAAAATGACGAATATCAGAAAGCCGGCGACAGAGGCGATGTAGAACCATCCGAAGTCTTCGACGATGAAAGCCTGCACCGAGCCGAATACCTTGCCCGCCGCTTTGGGAAACAGTGCGCCGACGAGCGCAAACGCCAGGATAAGCACGGCGGAAATGTAGAAAACAGGTGCGTTGACTTCCAACCTTAGCTTCTTCGGCGGGGTTGCCGTCTCGAAGACCGGATCAGACAAGATGTTTTCCCCTTTTGAGTCGATGGCTCCCCCGCCAGTAACGCTGAGTTCCTGCGGAGGTTGCAAGATTGTCTGGATTTCTTGGCTGCGCAGGGTAGCAGCATCGTGATCGAGGTCCAACCGACTGTGAGCTGGCCTGTGGACCGGCCGCCGTGCAATGGCTCGACGTACTATGGCTCAGACAGCGATTGTTCCAGATGCCAGTGTCCGGGTATTGCCGCTTATCCAGACCTGCCCTTCCCCGTCGCGCTCCACCCCGATCCGCCCCTTGCGTCCCAGGGCAGTCCCTTGTGCAGCGGTGTGGGGCGCGTGGACCTGTCCACTGGCCAGCAGCCATTGCGCGAGGGAGGCATTGAGACTGCCGGTCACCGGATCTTCGATCAGGCCGCCAAACTTATCGCTGAAGATCGCGCGGACTTCGTACGCGACCGAGGCGCCCGGTGGATAAAAGCCGACAACACCGATATCGATGCGCTTGCCGTGGGATCGTGCCGGTTTGAGCGCCAGTACATCATCTGCTGACGCCAGAATGACCGCAACCCAGCCCGGACCATTGTCCACCCACTGCGCGTCAACGATGGCGCTGCGGTCGACCCCCAGGACACCGGCAACCTCGGTCAGCGTAGCCTCGTCCACTTCGCCAGCTCGCACCGTGGGCGGGGCCGCAAAGGCCAGCGTGTCACCATCGCGGCGCAAGGCGACCAGGCCGGCACCACATTCCTGCACCACGATATCACTGGTCCTTGGCATACCGCCTGCCGTCAGCCAGGCATGGCACGTGCCAAGCGTCGGGTGGCCGGCAAATGGCAATTCGCGCTCCAGCGTGAAAATTCTGACCCGGTAGTCGGCCTGCTTGTTGGTCGGCGGAAGAAGGAACGTCGTCTCCGACAGGTTCAGCCAGCGCGTGATCTGTTGCATCTCGGCGGCATCGAGGGCGTAATCGGTAGTGACTACGGCAAGCGGGTTGCCGGTAAATGGCTCTTGGCCAAACACGTCGACAAGCTGGAAACTGGCGGTCATGACTGGGTACTCCGTATCGAGAGGTGCCGTGCGCCGATGACGCAAGCAAGAACAGCAAGCATGGCTACGACCATGCCCGGCGCGATCCGTTCACGCAGCAAGACCGCGACAAGCGCCAGCGCGGCAAAAGGCTGGAGAAGCTGCATTTGTCCCACCGCAGCGATCCCGCCCAGCGCCAGCCCGCGATACCAGCACATGAAGCCGATCAGCATGCTGAACAGCGTGACATAGCCCAGCCCCAGCCAAGCCGCCGTGCCGACCATAGTCCAGTCTGGCACCCGTGTTATCGCAACCGCGACAAGCGATACAGGGAGTGTCAGGACCAGCGCCCAGCAGATCACTTGCCACCCACCCAAACGGCGCGACAGCACACCTCCTTCGGCATAGCCCAGCCCGCAGATGGCTATGGCGGCCAGCATCAGGCCATCGCCCAAGAGGTTGGCGCCCGGCTGCAAGATCAGCGCATAGCCTGCCACCACACCGCCGCCTGTCAACGCCAACAGCCAGAAGCGTGGATCGGGCCTTTCACCTGCGCGCAGGACTCCGAAGCCAGCGGTGGCCAGTGGCAAGAGGCCCGTAAACAAGATGGAATGGGCCGTATCGATGTGGCGCAGTGCCAGCGCGGTCAACAATGGAAAGCCCACGATCACGCCAAGCGACACCACGGCCAGCGGCGCATAATCTCGCCGCGCAGGCCAAGGCTGGCGCAGCCCGATCAGCAAGGCAAGGCCGATCACCCCGGCAATTGCAGCGCGGGCCGCTGTCAGAAACCACGGGTCAATGCTGATGACAGCAAGTCGCGTTGCCGGAAGCGACCCGCTGAAGATCAGTATGCCCAATGCCCCCCATATCCATCCTTCGCTCGTCCGGTTCATTCTCTGCTCCTTTGTCACAGCCTGTTGACGCCGGAACGCAGCTGGGCAACAGAGACAGTCCGGTAAGGTTTGACCAAACTGTACTGCATAACCTGACGGTACAGCTTCTTGCGGAGTCGTTGATGGAACACCACCCAACGCTGGTTTCGCGCGTGATGGCCGACGTGCGCCGGCGCATAACGGCACGCAGTCTGGGGCCGGGGGCGAAATTACCCTCGATAAGGCAAATGGCGGAGGCCTCCGGCGTATCGAAATCCACCGTGGTCGAAGCCTATGAGCGACTGGTCGCCGAGGGGGCAATCGTATCCAGGCGCGGATCGGGGTTTTTCGTGACCTCGCACTCTGAACCTCTGTCTCTGGCCGATATTGCCCCCCGGCTTGACCGCGCCATCGATCCGTTCTGGGTGTCACGCCAGTCGCTGGAAAGCGGGGCGCAGATGCTCAAGCCCGGCTGTGGCTGGCTACCGCCGGACTGGCTGCCACAGGACGATGTCCGGCGCGCCTTGCGGGCGCTGGCGCGTGACAATCAAGCCAGCCTGTCGGATTATGGCACCCCGCTCGGCCTGCCAGCGCTTCGGCAATTGTTGGCCCGGCGGATGGCAGAGCGGGGCATCGATTCAGCGCCCGATCAGATACTGCTGACCGAAAGTGGCACCCAGGCGATTGACCTGCTGTGCCGCTTGCTGATCAACCCGGGCGATACGGTGCTGGTCGATGATCCGTGCTATTTCAATTTCCACGCCCTGCTGCACGCCCATCGCGCCAACATTGTCAGCGTGCCGATGACGCCGGAAGGAATCGATATCGCTGCATTCGAGCAGGCACTGATCGGCCATGCGCCCAAGCTCTACATCACCAATTCCGGCGTCCATAACCCGACCGGGGCAAGTCCCAGTCTGCAAACTGCACACCGACTGCTGAAACTGGCCGATGCCCATGACCTGACAATCATCGAGGACGACATCTTCGCCGATTTCGAAGACGAGCCCGCTCCGCGTCTTGCCGCTCTGGATGGTTTGGAGCGAGTGATCCACATTGGCAGCTTTTCCAAGACGCTGTCAGCATCGGTCCGCTGCGGCTATATTGCCATCCGCCGGGATTGGCTCGACCGATTGGTGGATCTGTCGATCGCCATCTCGTTCGGAGCGAGCCGGTTATCGAGCGAGGTCGTGCTGCGCGTCTTGCAGGATGGGGGCTACAGACGGCATCTCCAGAGCTTGCGCGGCCGCCTCGGACGGGCACGCACCGATGTCGCAGCGCGGTTGAACGACATGGGCATTGAGCCATGGCTTAAGCCGAGAGCGGGAATTTTCCTCTGGTGCCAGTTACCTGAAGGCATCGACGCCGCCGAGCTTGCCCGGGCGGGACTCGAGCGCGGCATTCTGCTGGCGCCGGGCAATGTATTCAGCCTGTCGCGCACCGCCGGGCGTTACATGCGCGTCAATGTCGCACAGACAGGTGATCCCGAGATCTTCGACTGGTTACGCGCGGCGACCATGCCCAGCGATCGACGCCCGGCACAATCGCCCCCGCACACCACTCAACTCGCGACATGAAGGCGGGTCAGATCGCTCGATAGGATGCACAGCAGGCGCGAGTGCGAAGCTCGCAATGCCTTAGTTCACTGCACTCTATCCCCAAGTCCTCATCGACATCTTACTGACCGACACGCTCGTCGATGTGGCGGCGGCGGTGCGAGCGTCCCCGCGCGCATCCGCGCCTTCGTGGATTTCCTCGCTGCGCATCTCAGCTGATCGAAGCGACATGGCACGGTGCCTGCAACGTCAGGAGTGCATGCCCGGTCGCACATAAATTGGGCACAGCGCGCGATTTTCTGTAAAGGGCCCTTTTTCCCCGGCGACCAACGACGAAAGAGAGAGACAGATTTGATGCGAGGATTCAAGGAACCGAGCTTTAATGAGCGGGTGGCTGCCGCAAACAGCGCCAAGGCCAAGGCCCTGGAAATGCTGAAGAACAAGCCCAAGCCCAGCGCGGCCGAACTCGCCGAGCGTGCCGAGCGCCGACGCGCCAAGGAAGCCGCCCAGGCAGAAATGCGCGCTGCCGCCAAAGCGGCTCGCGAAGCCGAGAAGGCCGCGAAGGAGCAGGCGGAACGCGACGCTGCCGAAGCCGCGGCGGCCGCTGCCGAAGAGGCTCGTGCTGCCGCTGCAGCTGCCCGGCCGAAGGTGCCGACCGCCGAAGAACTCAAGGCTGCACGCGACGCCCGTTATGCAGCCCGCAAAGCGCGCAAGCGATAGGATAGGGACCCGGTGACCCGGCACCTGCGCAGGTGCCGGGTCACCGGAGAGCGGTTGCGAAGTCGCTGGCCGAGAAGCCCGCATTGCCTCTACCGCAAGACGAGCTATGATCCCCCAGATGCAAGATCGACAGGATCATTTCGCCTACTGTGTCCAACTGTTTGGTGGCACGACGGCTTTTTCGCGGCGGCTCAGGATCGATGAGCGAGCCATCCGGCGGTTCATCAATGGGGAACGCCCCATCAGCGACGGTCTGCTTCGGGATACCGCAAAGGCATTGCGCGACCTCGCCTCAGAAGCCGGCGCGGCCGCAGAAACAATCTCCGCCGGTTTGACATCCCAACCAAGCGATCAGTGACCGGCGACGCCCAAACCTTCCATCGCACCTTGTAGGTGGGCGCGCGTAGCGGCTGGATATTTACCCGCCGCCCGCGCTGTCTTTCATTTCCACATAAGCCTTCTCTCGTGCGTCCGGCAGCAATGACAGAAGGTAGCGGCTTGCCTGCTTGTAAGTCAGAAACGACTGGCCATCGACGATGATGGGGACCGTGCGGCCGTTGTAGATCCTGCGCAGCAATCGCCGCTGCGGCCTACCCAGTGACTGATCGCATTCTTCGGTGATGGCGGTGTCCTGTCCTGGAGAGTTTCTGTTCGCTGTTACCATGGCCGGTTCAGGTAGGCGAGCTTGCTTCGATCACGCCCCCGACATGTGGTGTAAGTTTTGACGGCAGTGCTGCTGGTTGGCCACGCGCTTTCCATCTAGGCGGAGGCGCGGCAGGATGCCGGATCGCCCAGAAAGATGCCGACACAGCGTCGCGCATGGTCGCGCACCTGCCCGGGCGTAGGCAGCGGCAGGCCGACCAGCATGGCATTGTGCAGCGGCGACAGCGCCATGGCCACGAACAGCATCGTGCGTTCCAGTGCACCGTCCTCTTCCAGCCCGTGGCCGCGCAGGAAGACGGCGAGCGGCTCGATCATGTAATCGAGGTGTCCGCGCAGGATCGCTTCGCGCATTTCGGGAAATTCGCGGGCTTCGCCCGCCGCCAGAAGGCCCATGCCATAACTGTCGGCGCGCGACAGTTCGTCATGCAGGTCGAAGACATAGCGCTCCAGCCCCGAGCGCAGATCACCGCCCGCATCCGGAGCCAGCTTGGGAAACCTCTCAGCCCCGGCAATAACGCAGGCTTGGAACAGCGCCTGCTTGTCGGCGTGCCAAGCGTAGAGCGTGCGCTTGGTCACGCCGGCGGCCGCGGCCACTTCGTCCATGGTCGTGGCGCGATAGCCCTGCCGGACGAACATGCCGCGGGCCACGTCCAACAGATAAGCCATGCGGCGCCGGGTGGTCTCAGCCGAGGGCCGGCCGCGCCGGCCTCCTGCCGGGACCTTAGCCTCTCCACTCAGATGGTCTTGTGGCGCGTTCATCCGCTTTCTCTGCCGCGTTCGGCGCGCGGCGTAAATGGTGATTGCTAAATATACTCGACAGTATACCATAGCAAGAGACCGGCGAGTCAGAATGTCGGCAGATGGAGAGTTTGCCCATGCTTCCCCCAACGATGTCCTTGGCCCGCGTGCACGGACCGGGTGACGTACGGCTCGATACGGTGCCCGTGCCTACCTGCAGCCCCGGCGAGGTATTGGTTCGCATCGCCGCCTGCGGTGTTTGCGGCAGCGATCTTGGCTATATCGCGCAAGGCGGGCTGGGCGGCGGAGAGCCGCTGACCGCGCCGCTGCCGCTCGGTCATGAATTTGCCGGAACAGTGGTAACGGTCGGCCCCGGCGTGACCGGGATTGCGCCCGGTCTGCGCGTGGCGGTCAACCCGGATCGCGCGTTCATCGGTGGCGGCGGACCAGACGGCGCGATGGCGCCCTATGTCCGCGTATCGGGCGCTGAACTGGGCGAAACGCTGTTCCCCCTGCCCGACCACCTGCCCTTTGACGAAGCCGCGCTGGCCGAGCCGCTCTCAGTCGCGTTGCACGGGTTGCGCGTGGCGCGGGTGAAAGCGCCGGACAAGGTAGCAATTCTGGGCGCAGGGCCGATCGGCCTGTGCGCGCTGGTCATGTTGACCCATCTGGGCCTGCGCGACGTGGCTATCTTCGACCGCGTGGACGAACGGCTCGACCGCGCACTCGCGCTAGGCGCAGGGCTTGCGATCAACGTGCGTGTCGAATCCCTGACCGATGCGCTTGCACGTTTCCATGGCGGCGGCAAACGCTTCGGCAGCCGCTATGTCGATACCGACATCTTCGTCGATTGCGCCGGCTCCGCGCCGGCACTCGCCGAAGCGCTGGCGGTGGCAAAATACCGCGCCCGCGTAAGCGTGATCGCGCTACATCACAAACCGCTACCGCTCGATCTGTGGCGCCTGATGGCCAACGAGATCACCCTGTCCGGTTCTATCGCAGATGCCCGCGCGGCCGAATTCGGCGAAGCCGTAGCGATGCTGGCGCAAGCACGGCAGGAGCTATCCCCGCTGATCAGCCATCGCATCGATTTCGCCGGCTTTCACGAAGCCCTTGCCACTGCCGCCGACGCTGCCCGCGCGGCCAAGGTAGTGCTCACCTTTCCGGAGGCTGCATGACTCCTTTGCCCGCCATGATCCGCATAGACGACATGGCCGATCCGGTACTCACCCCCGCGCTCGTCGCCGCGCGCCAGGGCCCGGACGACCTGCCCGATTTTCCCACCGCTGCCGCGATTCTGGACCTCGCCATGGCGCAGACCGGCCTCACTGATTTCGGCGCGGACACCGGCTTTCGCGAACGGCTGACAGTCTTCCTGCAATCACTTTACGAGGACCATGGCCTCAGTCGTGGCGGCAGGCTCAGCATTGTCGCTCAGGCAATTCGCGTAATGGCCAACCGGCTGCGGATCGAGGATCTCGTCAGGCGTCATCCCGAAATTACCGACGTGCCTGTCGAAAGGCCGATCTTCATCGCCGGGCTGCCGCGATCGGGCACCACTCACCTCGTCAACTGGCTGTCGCGCGATGACCGGCTCAATTCGCTGACGCTATGGGAAGCGGAAGAGCCGGTGCCCGCCGCCCCGGTCGCGCCGGGCGAAACCGACCCACGCATCCTGCGCTCGGCCGGGGTGTGGGCGGCCTTTGGCGCGATGCTTCCGCACATGTCGGCCATGCATGAAATGGCCGCCAACGACATCCACGAGGACAACGAACTGATGTTCATGGACCTCAACTGCTACAACTGGGAATTCCAGGCCAGGTTACCCCGCTGGATCGACCACTACCTCGCGCACGACCGCACCGAATCCTATGCCTATGAAAAGAAAGTACTTCAGGTCATCGCCTGGCATCGGGGGGGGCAGCCCGGCCAGCCCGGTCGCCGCCGCTGGCTGCTGAAATCGCCGCAGCACATGGAAAACCTGTCCGCCATCAGGGCGGTGTTTCCCGACGCCACGATGGTCATCACCCACCGCGATCCGGTGAACGTGCTGCGCTCGCTGACAACCATGCTCGGCTACTCCGACCGCATCCGGCGCGAAAGCATCGATCCTCCCGCGCTGGCGCGGCTGTGGGCAGACCGCATCGAACGCCTCCTGCGTGCCTGTGTGGCACAGCGCAAAAGCTGGGGACCGGCCCAGTCGCTGGACGTTCCGTTCCACGACTACATGGCCGACCAGCAGGGCATGGCTCGCCGCATCTATGCACTGGCCGGCCTGGACCTGCCGGCCGAAACCGAGGCGCGGCTGACGAGCTACCTCTCCGAGAACCCGCGCCATGCCCACGGAAAGGTTCACTACGATCTCGAAGGCGTGTTCGGCATGGACGAGGCTGCGCTGCGCCAGCGCTTCGCCTTTTACTACGACCGCTTTCCGGTCCGACAGGAGAACTGATCATGGCCGCATCCGAAAAGGCTCGCGCGAGGCTCGTTTCCGGGCAGGCGTGGGACGATTTTTGCGACACGCTGAAGCTGGCGGGCCGCCATATCGCCGCGTTCGACGGGCCGCTGTCCGACCTAGACCGCGCCGAATGGTATCGCTTCATGACCCGGCTCACGCGGTCGAGCATGGAGCGGCTGATCGAGAACGCCGAACCCACCCGCCCGCGCCTGCGTGACATGGTGTGGCGGCAATCGATCAACGTGCAGACGGTGGATCAGGACCACCTCATGTGCCAATTCGACATGGCGCGCGATTACCGTATCACCGGCACGCGCGGCACGATCCCTTATTTCGTGATGGCAGTGCTGACCTGCCCCGCACCCGCAGCGCCAGGGGCGGTGGACTGGGCCGCGCAAGGGATCGAGGGGCTCAAGCGGTTCGATCCCTCCAACCTCAAGACCACCGGATTTCTCGCCAGCCAGCAACTGCACATCGAGCCCGACGGCACCTTCGAACTGATTCTGTCGCAGAACTATCCGGGCGACGGTCACAACTGGCTGCGCCTAACCCCTGAAACGAACTGCATCATGATACGTCTGGTGTGGAGCAACCGCGCCCGCGAAGTGGCCCCCGCGATAACCATCGAGCGCATCGACCATGCCGCGCCTGAACCAGTCACGCCCGCCCTGATCGCCGATGGACTGGCGTGGACCGGGCAAGCGGTGCTCGGATATGCCGAACTGGTACGCAACTGGTGGCAGGGCGCGCAGGGCAACTTTGCCGCGCGGCTCAACCGGCTCGACTACAGCCGCGCGCAATACCTTTCCAACGGCGGCGTACCCGACCGGCACGTCGCATTCGGCGGCTGGGAAAAACGCACGGACGAGGCGCTGGTGCTGGAATTCACCCCGCCGCCCTGCGAATACTGGAACTTCCAGTTGTGTAACATCTGGCAGGAAAACCTCGATACCTTCGAGGACGGCAACGGCTGGATCAACAACACGCGGCACTTGGTCGAACCCGATGGCACCGTGCGCGTCGTGATTGCCGAAGCCGATCCCGGCGTCGGCGGCAACTGGATTAACAGCTATGGCCACGAACGCGGCATCTGGGGCCTGCGCTTCGTGCAGACGCAGGCGACCGCCCAGGTACGTCTGTGGCGCGTACCGCTCACCGCCCTCGCGGACAGGGGGCTTGCCGCACTCGAGCCCGCCGAGGCTGTCGCCACCGGCCAGTTCGTCGATTGATTGCGCCATGAAAACGATCACAGATCTCGTGTTCTGTTCCCCGGCCTTGCCGGACGTGCCGCTGCTCGATCGCCTCGCCCCGGTCGCGGCGGCGGGGTTCACTGCACTGTCGCTGATGCCGGGCGATATCTGGACACTGGAAGAGGCCGGCATGGCCGCGCCTGAAATTGCTGCGCGCATTGCCGATGCCGGTCTCAAGGTGGCTGAACTGGACTGCACCGCCTGCTGGATGCCACGCCAGCGC
>Ga0098035_1000400_pt1 | contig 21994 bp, 14 predicted proteins | sample 3_EtaG_FD_75046 | JGI IMG/M metagenome (GOLD analysis project Ga0098035, IMG submission 75046) | Marine viral communities from the Subarctic Pacific Ocean - 3_ETSP_OMZ_AT15126 metaG | ecosystem: Environmental > Aquatic > Marine > Oceanic | place: Pacific Ocean | collected 2015-01-07
ATATTTCGCCTATAAATTAAAATACTATACTTGGAAAACCAAATTGGGTTCAAGCAATGCCGGGGACCCAAAAAATTGAATCCCGCAAATGATACAAACGCAGCATCTGCCGCCAATTCATACTTTTCAAATGCCCCTTAATTCCGGGCATGCCCTAATTCGCAATGCTTGGCAAATAAAGTACCAATTGGGGGAAGAATATCATCAGAAGTACGACCAGAATATCGACCGCGATAAACCACATGACTCCCTTGAAAATAATGCCAAGTGTAATGTCTCGCTCTACCACCGTCTTCAATACAAATACATTCAATCCTATCGGGGGCGTGATCATCCCAATCTCTAGCATTTTGACCAAAAACACGCCAAACCAAACCAGGGGGATATCCAGCTTGTCCAGCACCGGCATCACGAGGGGAATTGTCAAAAGCATCGTCCCCAAGGGATCAATAAACATGCCCATAATGATATAGACCCCAATCAGGCCAAGGATCAGCAGAAGGCGATCGGTTCCCAATTGCAGGATAATATCTGCGATCAGATCATCTGTACCGGCAAAGGTCAGGAAACGGATAAACAGGCTCGCCCCAATGGCAATAAAGAAAAGGCTGGCCGTGGTTGTAAGAGTCTCGACCAATGTGGCCTTCAGGGCAGTAAATGTCAGTGTTTTCTTTATAAAACTGATGACGATTGTCATGAAAGCGCCCACAGCGCCCGCTTCCGTCGCAGTGAATAAACCGCTGAACATACCGCCCAGAACAACAGCGAAGAGCACAATAACCGGCCATACTTCGGTCAGAATTGATATTCTCTCGCCCCAGCTTGGATTGTCATCCACCGGCGGTGCCAATTCCGGATTAAGCCAGGCCCGTACGACAATCATGAGCACATAAGCTGCGGCGGAAAAAACACCGACACCAATGGAGCCTATAAACAAGAGATTGATAGATGTTTCAGTGAAAATACCGAAAAGAATTAGCAGGATGCTCGGCGGGATTAAGGCCCCGAGTGTCCCGCCAGCGGCAACCGCGCCGGTAGCTAACGTTGGCGCATAGTTGTACTTAATCATCTGGGGAACCGCAATTCTCCCCATCGCTGCAGCACAGGCTACACTGGAACCAGATACGGCGGCGAACCCTGAACAGCCGAGCACAGCCGCTACCGCCAGGCCACCCGGAAGTCGAGACAACCAAAGACGCGCAGCCGCGAACAACCCTTTGGTCAACCCGCCGTGATGCGCCATAAATCCCATGAGAAGGAACATGGGAATTGAGGATAATGTCCATTTAGCCGCAAAATTATACGGGATAACCGACAATATGCCCCAAGCCTGCTTTGTCCCAAGTATGAGGCTGATGCCCACAAAAGACACGCAAATCAGGGCTACGGCAATCGGTACACGCAAGAGCAGCAGCCCCATCACAACCAAAAGGCCGATTAGTCCAATGATTTCGCTTTCCAAGGTTTTCCCTCCACCGCATATTGTTCTTATTAATTAGAGGCCGCGCCGTAACGCCTCGGCCTCGACGGATTCGGGCCCTATCATCATATGCCTCACGACGACAAGCGCCATGAGGGCAAAACTGACCGGCAGAATGAAGTAGGTAGGCCAGATTATAAAGTTAATCTCCTGCTCAAGTACGAACGCACCACTATTCATCTTCTTGATTGCTGCCTGTGACAAGCTAACAATGAGACAGGAGCAAACAATCAGACTAAGTATCCAGGAGAAATACATTGTCCAATTTTTAACTTTCCGCGACATCATTTGATAGACGATCTCGACGGTAATATTATCGTCACGCAACTCAGCCAACGCAATTGGAAGAAAGACAACCGCAACCATATAATAGTTGGTAACGACGACAGAGTTCGCAGGTATCGGACTTTTGAAAAGGTTGCTCGCGATAACATCCGCCACAACCTGTATCATCATCAGGATCAAAATTACTGCCCCGACACCCGTCGAGGCAGCAACAAGTCTGGTGACAGTTTTGTCGAAAAAACTGATCATCGAATTTAGTTGAACTGTGTGACGTCAACCTTCGAGAAAACTTCGTCATTATAAAGTTTTCCCAACGCTTCCGGATCCTTGTAGTCAATCGTCTCGACCAGTTTTTCCCATTTGGCGATCAGTTCAAGGAAACGGTCTTTACGTTCTTCCGCATCCGCAATGCCATATTTTTCCACGGCGGTTTTTACGATCAGGTCAATATCCTTTTTGCGAAATTCTTCATGCTTCGCCAAGAGATCCGCCTGGGGCTTGATAATTTCGACGCCATACTCGCCCGGCTTGCTTTCAAGAACCATCAGGTTGGAGGCCTGGTACTTCGCCGTTGCTGTTGCATTTCCATAGGCGACCGCTTTCAGGTATCCACGCTTGTCCTCATCAGACAACTCCTTCCAAACATCGAGGTTAGTGCTGAACAGCGCATTCCCCATCCCCAAACCGATTGGCGCATCCAGCAAATAGTCTGTTACTTCGCCCATAGAGAGATTGATGATTGTGTAGGGAGTATGAGTTGACCCACTGAGTACACCCTGGCTCATTGCACTATAGACGTCATTGGATGAGATATTTGAGGCAGAACCACCCATTTCCGAGACCCACCGTCCGAAAGTTCCGAAACCCCGGATTTTCTGGCCTTCCATGGTTTCCAGCGAGTCAATCCTGGGCTTGGAATACATGTAATACGGTCCGATTGCCATGGTCCCGGTCATCACCTGGTTTTGCGCTTTGAATTCCTCAATACAGGCTTTGCAGCTCATATAATATTCGTTTAGCGCGCCGGTCGCCGCATAGGGATTTGAGCTGGCTGTCGCAAGGTCGGCAATCAGGTTGGTTTGTGGATATTCAGCGCGAAAATAAGGAGCGACTAGGAAGCCGACATCCCCCAATCCTTCACTGAGAGCACCGTTGGTCTCTTTATAGCCGAATAGATTTCCGATATAAACTTTGGCTGTATAACGTCCTTCCGTTTCTTCGGCTAGAACATCCGCAAATTTCTGTGCCCCATCCGATAAACCCGACCCACTGCCGCCAAATACATACTTAAGTTCCGTTGCATTTGCAGCGAAACTAAGTCCTGCGGCCATTGTTACTCCGATAGCCATAGAGACGCACTTAGACATTATCATGATGATTATTCCTCCCTGAACGGTTTCGTTCGTTATATTTATTCTTAGCGCCGCACTCTCGCCCATAGACTTAAGCTGTACGACAATTTTCTCTTAGTTTTCGCATAAGCATAACTGCATGTTATCCACCGAATTCCCCTAATGTCAATATTAATTGGTCAATCTAACAATTAATATTGACATGTTGTCTACGCCGGAAATTCCAGCCTCCTGCCTTTCGCCGAGATACCATTGGATTACTAATATAAACTCTCATAAATTTACACTAAATAGGTGAAATAGAACGGAATTTCGGTGGTTGTCGAGAAGGACGACGCGCTGGAGCGCGCGCAAGAATGTCTATAATCCGGGATCGGGTCTCCGACGGCTCAATCAGTTCGTCCACGCCAAATCCCTCTGCGGCCTTGATTGGGTCCACTTCGGACCGGATTTCATCGATCAGCTCTTGCCGGCGCGCCATCGGGTCAGGTGCATTGAGATATTTCTTGGAATAGGCAACATCTACCGAGCCCTCAACCGACATGGCACAAATTTCGGCAGTCGGCCAAATGAAACATGCATCCGCATCGAAGCTGCGCCCACCCGCCATCGCCAAATATCCCAGCCCATAGCCTTTACGCAAAACTACGGAAATGCGTGGAACTGTTGCATTGCCAAGTTCAAACAACATCTTGGCACTTCGTCGGCCGAGATTGGTATCCTCAGCCGGGCTCCCTATCGACATTCCCGGAATATCCGCCAGATAGATCAAGGGTATTCCATAGGCATCACACAAGGAAATAAACCGCGCCGCCTTTTCACATGCATTAGAATTGAGCATTCCGCTGAGATGCAGCGGTTGGTTGGCAATAAAGCCGACCGGCCGGCCATCGATCCGGGCGAGTGCTGTAATAATATTCTGGGCAAAGGTAGGCTTGATTTCGAAAACACTTTCCTTATCGGAAAGAACTTCGATCACCTGGCGCATGTCATACGCCTTCCTCGTGTTAGCGGATACAATCTTGTCGAGCCTAGACTGGTCTTCAGCGATGGATCCCGTCTCAATTGAGTTAGCCGGGCTTTGCGCATTTGAGGGCAGATAAGACAGAAAATGCTTCAATGTATCCAGAGCTTCCTCCTCACTTTCCACCCCGAGATCCGCAAGTCCATTACGATCCACCTGCCGTTCGGCACCCCCCAGATCGTTCGCATCTATCACTTCACCCGTACCCGCCTTCACCAAAGCCGGTCCTGCCAACCCCATGGTCGACTTACCTTTCACCATCAGGACCAGGTCGGCCATTGCGCTATAATTGGTGTTTGCGGCGAAACCGAACCCTAAAACCGCGGACACGATTGGCACCCAGCCGGTCATTCGAGCAAAGGTCGCGAATAGTTCTCGAGACCGCGCATATGACCGCGAATTCTGACCATCTTGTATTCGGTGTCCACCTCCATCCAGCAACATGACCAGTGGGCAGCCGTATTTTTCTGAGAGCTGCACAATGCGCAGCATTTTATCGCTCCCAAGATGCCCTGCACTTCCGCCATAAACCGTAAAATCCTGGGAGACCACCATTACCGGACGCCCATCTATCCGGGCAGACCCGGCGACAATTCCATCTGCTGGGGCAGGACTCGTAAGGGCGGGGTTCCTGACCAGGCTGCCGATTTCCTTAAAGCTTCCCGCGTCACACAGATACTCGATCCGCTCCCGCGCCATGAGGGATCCACGCTTGTGTTGTTTGGCAACAGCGTCCGGACGTTGTTCATCCATAATAGCCAGCTTTGTCGAACGGGCGCTTTCAATTGCCTGCGCAGTACTCGTATCAACCTCATCTTCCTCGGCAATCTCGCTTTCCGTTCCATCGAGCTCAACGGGATCAAAGAAGTAAAGCGATTGACCCGGTTCTATTGTTACTCCTTTGGTCCCTGAAACAATACGGACCACGCCCGAATGCTCGGCGGTAATCACATGCTCCATCTTCATTGCCTCAATCACGGCCACTTTGCGCCCCTTTGCGACGGACTCGCCTTCAGCAATCAAAATGTCGACCAGCAGCCCGCCTACGGGGGCATTCATGGCGGCAGTTCCCTCCGGGCCAACGATCTCGGCTGGATTTCCGACCTGTGACGCTCCCTCCTGCACATGAGTATGGCAAAACAGCTGGGGATGTTGTTCATCAGCCTCGACAATCGCCTTTGCGCATCGCTCTACAAGCCCTGTATCCATATCCCCGGCCCTGGTTTCAGGCCGTTGCAGCAAGCTCTGCAAGAAACCCAAATTGGTTTCCACGCCTTCAATGTGAAATTCCGACAAAGCGCGATATCCGCGAGACAGGACATCGTTCAACTTTCCGGAAGGCGCGAAGGCAATCACCTTGGCTAACAGCGAGTCAAAGGCCGAAGTTGTTTTATAACCTGAGTAACCAAAGCTTTCTACGCGTATACCAGCACCTCCGGGAGGACCGTAGGCCCGCAATGTGCCCCCTGTGGGCATAGTTGTCCCGTCGGCGGAAATGCGCTCCATGTTGACGCGCATTTGAACGGCCATGCCACGCGGACGGCCAATGTTCTCCTGGGTAAGCCCCATTGACGCCAAACTTTGTCCAGCCGCAAGCCTGATCTGAGTCTGCACCAGATCTACCCCCATTACCTCTTCGGTAACAGTATGCTCTACCTGCAATCGCGGGTTGGCTTCCATAAAGACAAACCGCCCCGACTCCTGGGTGGTATCAATCAAAAACTCCATGGTGCAAAGCGTATGTATCTTAGCCGCCCGGGCCAGCTCCACGGCGGCCTCCGCGATCCGATTGCGAAGTGCAGGATCCAGATTGGGCGCTGGCGCAAACTCGATCAACTTTTGCTGACGACGTTGAAGACTGCATTCACGCTCGAACAAATGGATCACATTACCGTCGGCGTCACCAGCAATCTGTATCTCAACATGGCGTGAAGGACGTATTAGCTCCTCAATATACAGGGCACTCGACCCGAAAGCGGCTTGAGCTTCCGATCCCGCCCGAACGAAGGCATCCTCAAGATCCGCGATCTGATCGACTACCCGCATGCCGCGCCCCCCACCGCCAGCCAGCGCCTTAATCATGGCTGGGCGTCCACCAAATCCCTCCATAATCTGCCTGGCTTCTTCCAGGTCCGTCTCGCCAACGCTACCTTCTGCCAGCGGCACGCCAAGTTCACGCGCCAGACGACGGGCTTGACCCTTATCCCCCAGCAGTGCGAGGGCCTCAGGGCGCGGACCAATGAACGTCAGCTGTGCGTTGGCGCAGCCTCTTGCGAATTCGGCACTCTCCGACAAAAACCCATATCCCGGATGTATCGCATCACAACCAGCTTCAACTGCAACTTCAATCACTGCCGCAATATCGAGATAGGCGGCAGCTCCGCGACCAGGCAATGCAACAGTCTGGTCCGCCTGACTAAGATGCAAGGACTCCGCATCTTCCGGAGCAAATACCGCTACTGTACCGATGCCCATTTCACTTGCCGCACGCGCAATACGGATGGCTACCTCGCCCCGATTTGCTATCAAAATCTTTTTAAACATTCAAAAATTCTCACCCGTTGTCATTATTTTGCGTGCTGCGCCATGTTCATTGTTTGCCCAACATATCTACCAAGGATCAATATAGTGGTGTGAAACCGAGCCCCAGGGCCGCGGTTCATATCCGCTGAGCATGGCTGTGATTACTGTGCGGGTGTCTGCGGGGTCGATCACATCATCAACCTCAAAATGCGCCGCGACGTTCAACCCCTTGCCCTTCTTATACGCTGCATCTACCATTTTCTGGTATGCGGCTTCGCGCTCAATCGGGTCCTCAATCGCCTCAAGCTCCCGCCTGAAACCCAGCCTCACGCCACCTTCAAGCCCCATGCCGCCGAATTCTCCCAAGGGCCACGACACTGCGTAGTTCGGCGCTCGAAAGTCACCTCCTCCCATTGCCATAGCTCCGAGCCCATAGGCCCGACGTAATACTATTGTTGTCAATGGAGCCTCGAGAGCGGCTGCCTTTATAAAGAAACGCGAAAAATGGCGTACCGCTGCCGTCGCTTCTGAATCGGGTCCGACCATAAACCCGGGTGTATCGCACAGCGATACGATCGGCAGATCATAGGTATTGCATAACTCGATGAACCGAGCCGCTTTCCCAGCGCCATCACTGTCGATTGCTCCAGACAAATGCTGGCTGTTGTTCGCGATAAGGCCGAAGGGTCGTCCTTCAATCCGTGCCAGTGCGGTGATCATTCCTTCACCAAAGGTCGGACGCATTTCAAGAACAGATCCGGTATCGCAAATCGTTTCGATTACGCGGCGCGTATCGAAGGCTCTTTTGCGATTTTCGGGCACCAAATGGCGCAGCCGACGCTGATCCGCGCAATCCCAATCATCGATCGGCCCCTGAAAGTAAGACAGATACTTACGTGCGACGGCTGCACCCTCTTCCTCATCTTCGACCAGTATGTCAATCACGCCATTTGCGGTTTGGATATCAACGGGCCCGATTTCCTCGGGGCGAAACACACCGAGCCCACCGCCTTCGATCATTGCCGGCCCGCCCATACCAATGTTGGAGTTTTGGGTAGCGATGATGACATCGCAGCAACCCAGGATAGCGGCGTTGCCGGCAAAACACCGTCCTGAGCCTATCCCGATGATTGGAGCCCGGCCGCTCCGTCGTGCTAAAGTGGTAAAGGTTGTCGTGATCATACCGGAAACAAGTATACTGTCCACATCTCCAGGGCGCCCACCACCGCCTTCCGCGAAGATAATCATGGGCAGGTTTTCACGACGCGCGATTTCAAAAACCCTATCCATTTTTTTATGATTTGTGCGCCCCTGCGTGCCAGCAAAGACCGTATAATCATACGCAAAAACGGCGCAACGACTTTTCGAACCAGAAAAGTCACTCGAATTAACCCGGGCTGTTCCGGCGATTAATCCATCCGCCGGGCTTAGTCGGATCAGTTCCTCTTCGGTGCGACGGGTTCGTTGTTCTGCAAGCGCCAGACCGCCATATTCTCTAAAAGTACCGGGATCGCATATATCCGCGACATTCTCCCGTGCCGTGCGCTGACCTGTTTTTCGGCGCTTCGCCACCGCTTCGGGCCGGTTTTCGTCATACAACGTTTTTTTACGTTCGAATAGTTCCGCCAGCGAAGGTGGGATCGCGTCGATCGATTGCACTTCATCCACCATCTCACCATCTTCAGGAGCGTTTGTCTGGTCGATAAACATGAGGGCAGCTTCTGGCTCGGTTTGCATTCCGGGCTCGAGCAGCAGTTTCGTAACCGTCCCCCCTTCTGGCGCCGTCACGATATGCTCCATTTTCATGGCCTCTATCATGGCGACTGGCTGACCCTGCCGGACAATCTCATTTTCAGTGACCAAGACATCCGCAAGGATTCCAAACAAGCGCGCCGATACGGCGACACTGCCAGGAGGCGCGACAACGACAGTTGTTTCTGCCTCTGCTGCCGGCGCAACGCTCGATTGGGATGTTAGTTGCATCTCGATCGCGCGGGCCACGAGCTCCGCGTTATGTTCCTCGATGAAGCGAGTGTAAAAAACATTTTCAGCGAGCGCTGGATGGTCAAAAAGGGCTCTTTGAAAAAACAGGTTGGTATCAATTCCGCCTATATGACATTCCTTCAGCGTACGCTGTGCCTTTGTTATCAACCGGTGAAAGCCATCTTGGGTAGAATTACCGACGGAAACGATGACTTTTGAAAGTAATGTGTCGTATGTCGGGGAAGCCCGGTAGCCGGAATAGCCGAAGCCGTCAATTCTAACCCCCGGCCCGGAGGGCATATCATATCGAGACAGAGTTCCGCTTGCAGGAAAGATTTCGCCGGTAGAGTCTAGACGTTCCATATTCAAGCGCACTTGCACAGCATATCGGGACGGTGTGACAAATTGGGCTTGCGACAGTCCGATATCGTCTAGACTTTCTCCCGCCGCGATCCGAAGTTGCGCCTGTACCAGATCAACGCCGCTGACTTCTTCGGTTACTGTATGTTCGACCTGAATGCGCGGGTTAACTTCCAGGAACCAATAGCGATCTCCTTTATCGGAATCGAGAAGAAACTCGAAAGTAGCGGCCCCGCGATAGCCAACCTCCGCCGCCATCTTCAGGGCATCATGGCATAGCGCGTCGCGAATTTCCGGTGATAAGCCAGGCGCAGGCGCAAACTCAACTAGCTTCTGATGTCGCCGTTGCAATGTACAATCACGTTCGCCCAGGTGAACAAGTCCGCCTTGACCATCGCCGAGAATTTGTACCTCTATATGGCGAGCATGAGACAGGTATTGTTCGACATACAGCTCCCCATTGCCAAACGCTTTTTCTGCTTCTGCCACACAGGACGCAAAAGCCGCATCCAGATCTTCTTTCTTATGAACAACCCGGGCTCCGCGGCCGCCACCACCAAACAACGCCTTAAGTATTACGCTGCTGCCATCATCGATGTTTTTCAGGAAAGCGTGCGCTTCCTCCACCGACGTAGTGGTATTGGTGCCGGGCAGTAAGGGCACCCCAAGATTTGTCGCAAGAAGCCGGGCGGCGGCTTTATCACCAAGGCTTGAGAGCATCTCTGGAGTTGGTCCGACAAAGGTAAGGCCGGCATCTTCACATGCCTGTGCAAAGGCGGCACTTTCTGACAAAAAGCCATAACCGGGATGCACCGCATCGCATCCCGCACTCTTCGCGATGGCGATAATTGCATCGATATCCAGATAAGCCGCCACGCCTCGGCCCGGCAATGCAACTGAACGATCAGCTATTTGAACATGCAGGGAATCGGAATCGTCAGAAGCATAGATTGCAACACTCTCGATTTCCAATTCGGCCAGGGCACGCGCGATACGCACTGATATCTCACCGCGATTTGCAATCAATACGGCTCTAAGTGACAAGGTCATACTCCGTTCTTTCGGTTTTTGGGGAGAGAAAATATCTCTGTAAGCAGTTACATCCCTGCCTTTATTCTCCACAAATTTTTTCAATGGCAATTATCAAAATAAAAATTGATTTGTCTACCAATTTATTTATAGACTGGACGAAAGAACAATCAAGAAAGTTGAAGCGTGACGATCTATCGCTCACAGCCAACAGGGTTGGGTAACTGGAAATGCGGTCTTTCCAACACGCTATTTACGGGAGATGTCCATGAGAGTTGAACAAACGCGTCGGTTCAAGGTGAAACTACCCCCTATGAAGGAACGGACGTTAAGTACTGTGATGAAATCCGCGATAGAGGTAACCCCTGATAAAGTCGCCCTACGTGACCCTTCGCGCACCCTTACCTACCGCGAACTCGTCGATGAGGGCTTGTCACTTGCGGGCGCCCTTATTGATCTGGGACTTGGCCGGCAAAAGTCGGTTTTGGCGATGCTGGACAATACTGCTGACTTTGTGTGCCTTTCGATTGGTTTGGGTTTGACGGCACGAATTGAAGTTCCGATCAATACCGCTTACCGCGGATCATTACTTGCTCATGTGATCGAGACGACAAACGCCAACATCATGATAATAGAGGATAAATACCTGGAGCGCCTCGCCGAGATTTCGAGTGATCTAGAGGTCCTGGACATCGTCATCGTGCGTGGGAAAATAGCTTCAGACCACGGGATACCGTCGCGAATTAAACTCATTGCCTATGACGAGCTCGCGCGCCGTCACGAAGCAATTGACGACGTCAAGCCATGGGACATAATTTCAATTATCTATACATCTGGGACAACCGGACCTTCAAAGGGAGCGATGATCGCTCATGCGCAGGCTTATGGCTACGCCGCTATTGTCCAGCAGGATGTCGTCACGCCTGAAGATGTCAGTCTGGTCGTATTGCCACTTTTTCACGTGACCGCGAAATGGGGCGGTATATATGGCGCTTTCATTTACAACGCCTCAACCGTTGTTTTACCCGGCTTTTCCGCCAGCACATTCTGGGACAGCGCGCGCGAATACGGCGGCACCTGCACCAGAATGCTCGGAACCATTGCCCAGTTTCTTCTAAACCAGCCGGAACGACCGGATGATAAAAGCCAGCCCATCAAGAAAATCGGTATCACACCGGTCATTGCTGGCTTGGACAAGTTCAAGGAACGCTTTGGTATCAGTGGTGTTTTAACCGCCTACGGATCAACTGAGGCGTCTGTCGTATCTGCCGCGCCAATGGGCGAGGGAATACCCGGCTATGCTGGCTTTGTCCGCGATGACATCGAAGTACGCATTGTCGACGAACACGACATGGAAGTCTCACCGGGAGACGTGGGCGAGCTAATTGTGCGAACCAAGGAGCCCTGGATGACCATGCAGAGTTATGTGAATATGCCTGATGCAACCAATAAGGCATTGCGCAACGGCTGGTTCCATACCGGCGACCTAATGCGCTTGGCACCAAACGGACAATTGGTCTTTTGCGATCGCAATAATGATGCGATCCGGAGAAAAGGTGAAAATATCTCCAGCTTTGAGATTGAACGGGAGATCAATGCCCATCCGGCGGTATTTGAATCTGCAGCGATCAAGGTCGTCAGCGATCACACGGATGACGATGTCAAAGCCTGTGTAGCGGTTAAATCCGGCCATTCAGTCAGTCATGACGACCTGATCGCGTTCCTGGAACCACGCATGCCGAAATTCATGTTACCACGATATATAGAGTTCCTAGACGCATTGCCAAAAACGCCGACAGAAAAAGTACTTAAGGTAGAGCTCAGGAAAAACGCCCTAAATCAGCAAACCTACGACTGCGAAAACAATCGATTTGTTGAATAGCAAGGTCACCACCTGCTTCAGCGACAAAGGCTAATTATTACAACAAAAATTTGGAGTGAGTAAAATGGGAGGACCCCTTTCAGGTCTTAAAGTGATTGAATTTTCGGGCATAGGTCCAGGACCATTTTGCGGTATGCTCCTGGCGGACATGGGGGCCGATGTAATTTGCGTCGATCGGGTATCCGCGGAGCTGGAACCTTCGACTTCTACATTTTCGCGCGGCAAGCGTTCGATCGCCCTGGATTTGAAAAACCCGGCCGACTTGGAAACTGCCCTGCGTCTCGTCAAACACTCAGACGCATTAATTGAAGGATTTCGCCCGGGGGTAATGGAAAGGCTAGGCCTTGGGCCTGACATTTGCCTTGAACGCAACCCTGCCTTGATTTACGGCCGTATGACGGGATGGGGCCAGGAAGGCCCCCTCGCCCAGTCAGCCGGGCATGATATCAACTATATTTCCCTAACCGGTGCGTTGGCGGCAATCGGCCCTCAAGGCGGCGCCCCGTCTATTCCGCTCAACCTTATCGGCGATTTTGGTGGCGGTTCGCTTTATCTGGCCATGGGTATTTGCGCCGCCCTATTTGAACGCTCCAGGTCCGGCAAGGGGCAGGTTATAGATGCCGCGATGGTGGATGGGGCCACCTCGCTCGCTGGAACCTTCCTGACGCGCGTGTCGGAAGGCAGATGGCACAATGAGCGTGCCTCGAACCAGATCGACGGTGGCGCCCCCTACTACAATATATACGAGACATCAGACGGCGAGTATATTTCTATCGGCAGTATCGAACCGCAGTTTTTCTCAATGTTAAAGGACAAACTGGAGCTAAATGACCCCCTGTGGGAACAGCAAATGAACCAGGAAAGCTGGCCCGGAATGACTGCCAAATTGCGTGAACTTTTCCGCAGCCGCACCCGTGCTGACTGGTGTGACTTGTTAGAAGGAACCGATGTTTGCTTCGCTCCCGTCCTATCTTTTGCCGAAGTAGCAAATCATCCGCATATTAAGGCCCGGGAGACCGTCGTTACTGTCGAGGACACCCTACAGACAAACGTTGCACCCCGATTTTCCAGAACACCGTCAGCGGTTGGCAGGCCACTCACACGAACGGGTCTCCATACCGAAGAAATTCTAAATTAATTCGTCGAAAAGGAAGCGCCGTAGCGGCCTGACTTAAAAAAAGCAAAAATCCAGATTACAGCAGGAGAAGATAAATGCCGTTGACAAGCTCGCCAGGCCAGCCATTCCCTGATCCGCGCATTCCGGCACGCGATCAGTGTGTATTGCGTCATATCCTCGATCGGTTAGCCGATGAAGTCCCGGAGCAAGACTTTGCATGGTTCGAAGGCGAAGAGTCTTGGTCCTATCGACGCACTCAGCAAGAAGCCCAACGAACTGCGTCAGGATTACAAAAGCTCAACGTAAATCGAGGTGACCGGGTGGTGGTCTGGTTGCCCAACAGTTCATTAATGCTGCGTTGCTGGTTCGGCATTAATTACATTGGCGCAGTTTATGTTCCCATCAATACGGCATATCGCGGCGGCTTGCTTGAGCATGTTATTAAAAACTCTGACGCGAAAGTTCTTATCACGCATGTTGACCTCATCGATCGTCTGAATGGCATTGACCTGGCAAATTTGGAGACGGTCGTCGTGGTTGGCGGCTCTGCCGAAATGGAGCAATTGACAGTGTTCAGTATAGATGCGCTTGGGTCACCGGGCGATGTTCCTGAACCGCTGGACCGCCTCATCGACCCTTGGGAACTCCAGTCGATAATATATACCTCTGGAACAACCGGACCCTCCAAGGGCGTTCTGTCTTCATATTTACATCTGTACACCATGACAACGAGCTTGAACAAAATGCTTAGTTCAGAGGACAGGCGCTTGATTAATCTGCCGTTGTTCCATGCAGGCGGTACGAGTAGCGTCTATGGCATGTTGACCAAAGGTGGAGCTATTGCACTTGTAGACTCCTTTAAAACAGATCAATTTTGGGATACTGTTCGACGGTCCGGGACTACCTGTGTAACCCTGCTTGGTGCAATGACGTCATTTTTGAATAAGGCGCCTCACAGTCCTGACGATCAAAGTCATTCATTAAAAACGGTTATTATGGTTCCACTTTCGGAGGATGTTACGGCATTTCGAAAGAGGTTTGGTGTCGATGTCTATACCGCCTTCAATATGACCGAGATTAGCGGGCAGTTGATATCAGAACGTAATCCTTCAAGAGTCGGTTCCTGCGGCAAGGTACGCCCTGGAGCCGAAGTGAGGCTTGTCGATTCCAATGATTGCGAAGTTCCCGTCGGAACCATCGGTGAAATGATTGTCCGCGATGACAAACCCTGGGGACTGAATCATGGTTATAACAACAATCCGTCCGCAACAGCCGACGCCTGGCGGAACGGCTGGTTTCATACTGGCGACCTTTTTACACGCGATGAGAACGGAAATTTCTTTTTTGTCGACCGGGCTAAAGATGCTATCCGCCGCAGAGGCGAAAATATCTCGTCTTTTGAAGTTGAAAATGAAGTGACTGCCTATGCCAATGTGCGCGAGGCAGCAGCCGTTGGCGTGCCGAGCCCCCTTGGAGAGGACGAAGTTTTGGTTGTCGTTGCCCCAGTACCTGGTTGCACCATAGACCCTGAAAACTTGATTGAGTTTTTACGTCCGCGCATGGCACATTTCATGATCCCGCGCTATATAAGAGTGCTCGAAGATCTACCAAAGACGCCCACTCAAAAAGTTCAAAAACATCTGCTTCGTCAAGAGGGCGTAACTGCGGACACTTGGGATCGAGAACAGGCAGGCATCCACGTCAAGCGCGAGAAAATCGGCGACCTTACATGAAATAGAACTGTTGGCACGCAAAAGCCTATCTAGCGATTTGCGCCCGATTATTCTGCCCTAGAGTCTCCTCTCCCTGACCGCCTGACGAGCATCCGTATCGTTCAATATTTCTGCAATTTCGGAACGGCAAGAACCGCAGTTCGTACCAGCCTGCCCTCGCCTCGCCGGACGCTGGCAGAAACTTCTGTTGATGAGAAAATGACCATCAAGCCATTTTCTCCAGACAAAGTTGCCCCTGCCGATCAATCAGTTTCAATTGGTAAAGAATCGTCGTTCGCCCACTCGCTCATAGAGTTGTCGTAAACAGCAATATCACGATAACCGAGTTCGTGTAACAAGAAGGCATCTAGAGTTGCCGCAATCCCTCCACCACAATAGACGATAATACGCTTGGTTGGGTCGGCTCCGATACCAGTGAAGGTCTGAGCGATCGTGTCGATCGGCAGCAACTCTATTGTCTCGGGGTTAAACAATGTTGTCGCGGGAACATTAGCGCTGCCTGGAATGCGGCCGGGACGACCATAGCGCGGATTCTCACCCCTGTGCAGATCTGCTGCCAAAGCGTTAATCGTGCAGACCTCCTCCGCACCGATCGCGCTCTGAACGACATCTTTGCCGACGAATAACTCAGGTCTCAAACTGATGGATAACTGGCCAGCTTCGTACTTGCACTGGCTGGTTGAGGTCATGCGTCCATCCGCAACCCACTTATCATAGCCGCCATCCAGAATTGCCACATTGTCGAACCCAAGCCACCGCAGCATCCACCAAAATCGCGTCGCCCATTGCAGGTTTTTACGGCTGTAGAGAACAACTCTTTTGCCATCGCTCACACCGTGCCGTGCAAAAGCAGCAGCAGTCTCCTGGGCCGGCGGTAGCGTAAAGCGGTAAGGACTGTCGGCCACAGAAAAATCTTTCTGTAGATCGAAATATCCGGCGCCAGGAATATGACCTGCGTCGTAATCTGCTTTGCCGCTTTGGATATCGTAAGGCCGGTTTGGGCCTTCAGTGGGAACGAGATAGGTCGTACAGTCGAAAACAACCAGATCAGGGTCGTTCAAATGGGCTTCGAGCCAATCACATGTTACCAGTGCTTCAGAATATAGTGACGGTATTTCGTTCATTGAATCGAGACCTTTTCTAGTTATATTTGTCGCACATAGTGGTCGATTGCGCAGTCATTCGCAAGGGTGTTGTCAGGTACCGTCAGGCAACTTCAAATTCTTCAACGTATGGCGCAATTTGCCGATAAGAAGCGCCAATTATATTGCACCAAGTTGCAGCCAATCGACCAGAGCAGCGGTTCTTTACAGCTTGAATTTTTCTCAGCGGGTCAGGTGGCATTCATGAAGAAGATCTTCGACATTTCGGAACGAAAGCAGAAACCTGATGTACAATATTACCGTGAGGCGGATGAGGTGCTGTCAGACGAATGCGACTTCGTCTCCGTATGGCGTAAAATGGAATAACGGTGGCCCTACTATTCAGCACCAAGCTGCTGCCACTCGGCAAGTGCGATGGTTCATTGAAGCTTGATTTTTTCTCGGCAGGTTAGGTAACGTTCATGGTTGAGCCGGTTACGGACTGCCGGCTTGCATAGTTAAAAATTTCCGCATCGCCAGCTCTCTTCGTTGTCGTGGGTGATAGAAATTGTCGCTCCTTCCCGCTCCAGAAATTATGCATTTCATACTGCATAAAAAGCGATGACGACAACGCAGATATCGGCAATATCCCCTTTGGAATACCGGATTTTCAGACAAACCGATTGAGGTAATTTTCCAGAAACTCCTGACGGCCTGATACCGGTTCCGGGTTGATATTTTCTGCGATGACTTTATCCGCTATTCGCGCAAGATCGATGTCATCGGAGAGCAATTCCTGCCCCGCTGGGGAGGTCCAGCCCTGATAGCGTTCTTCAATCGCTTTTTGCAATCCACCATCTTCAATAAGCGCAGCAGCAGCTTTCAAACCGCGGGCGCAGATATCCATCCCACCTATATGGCCCGCCAGCAAATCGGCTGGGTCCAGAGATTGACGACGGAGCTTGGCGTCGAAGTTTGTGCCGCCGGTCGTGAAGCCGCCCGCTTTCAATATATAATAATAAGCCAGGGCCACCTCGGGCACATTATTGGGAAACTGATCTGTATCCCAGCCCGACTGATAGTCATTCCGGTTCATATCCACAGAGCCAAATATACCAAGAGCTGTCGCCATCGCGAGTTCATGCTCGAATGTATGCCCCGCAAGGATCGCATGCCCCTGCTCGATATTGACCTTAACCTCCTTCTCAAGGCCATGACGTTTCAGAAAACCATAAACCGTCGCCACATCGAAATCATATTGATGTTTCGTCGGCTCTTGCGGTTTTGGTTCCACCAGAATAGTGCCCTTGAACCCAATCTTATGTTTATGATCGACTACTAGATTCAGCATTCGGCCCATTTGCTGATCTTCGCGCGCCAGGTCAGTATTGAGAAGCGTTTCATAGCCCTCACGACCGCCCCACAATACGTAATTTTCACCCTTCAAACGATGTGTCGCATCCATACAGCTTTTGATGGTCGCAGCGGAGAAGGCAAATACTTCCGGATCGGGGTTGGTTGAGGCCCCAGCCATATATCGCCGATGAGAGAATAAATTCGCCGTTCCCCAAAGCAGTTTGACGCCGGTTTCAGACATTTTTTCTTCAATGACATCAATCATTTCTTCAAGATTACGGGTATTCTCAGAGAAATTGTTTCCTTCCGGTCGAATATCCGCATCATGAAAACAGAAATACGGAACACCGAGTGCAGTAAACATCTCGAAAGCGACATCGGCTTTCAGCTTCGCCGCTGCCATTTCATCGCTCATCCGGTCAGGGAACCAGGGACGGTCAAAAGTTTGTCCCCCGAACGGATCGCCCCCCGGCCATGCAAACGAGTGCCAATAAGCACAAGAGAAGCGCAAATGCTCTTCCATTCGCTTGCCCAAGACAATTTCATCTGGATTGTAATGCCGAAACGCGAGGGGGTTGCTGCTGCCCTCCCCTTCATATGAGATTCTTTGAATTGGGAAAAATCCGGTTGTCACATCAGCTCCTTCAAAGCCAGATAGCTTTTGCTATATTTTTGATATGTCTCATCATAAAGCGGCGCCAGCCGCGGATCTGGTTCATAAGTTTTTTGGATTGTCGGTGGCGCCATCACCTCAGGAAGTGACGCCCCGGACAGACCAACTATTGCCAACCTCGCCGCGCCGAGAGCTGCGCCAAAATCGCCTTTCGCAGGAAGATGGATAGGAATGCCAAGCGTACTGGCAAGCGTGTCCAGCCAGAAACCCGAACGGCTTCCACCACCAATGGCAATGAGACTGGGTAATCTGGTCCCAGTTCTTTTCAGGGCTTCAAAGCAATCACGAAGAGCGAAGGTGACGCCTTCTATCACGGACTGGCACAAAGTCTTACTATCGACAGCTCTTGAAAGACCAATAAAGGCACCCCTCACCACCGCATCGTTATGTGGGGTTCGTTCACCGGATAGATAGGGTAAAAACAGCGTGGCTGCGGGTCCAAAGGCCGTATCCGGCAATTGATCGACAAGTTCTATCGTCTGTTGACCAAGGGTATTGCTAAGCCAATTCAGGCTATCCGTTGCCGAAAGGATGACCCCCATCTGATACCATTTCGACGGCACCGCATGACAAAAGGTATGCACTGCACTTGCAGGTTCTGGTGCGTAGCTGTCTTTTGCAGCGAGTAACACGCCGGAAGTACCAAGAGAAACAAATCCTTGCCCCTCTGCAAATGCACCGATGCCGCACGCCGACGCCGCGTTATCGGCCGCACCGGCAACAACGGAAACCTCGTTGCCGAGTGATAACTCAGACGCGACGGCAGGCCTAAGATTGCCGACAACATCAGTCCCTTCGACAAGGGCCGGCAATTGATCGCGACGCATTCCTGAACTTCTGATCAATGTGTCAGACCAATGCCGTTTACCAACCTCCAGCCAGCTGCTTCCCGCCGCATCGGACATGTCAGTAACCAATCGTCCGGTTAGCCAATAAACCAGATAGTCTTTAGGTAATAACACCGTGGCGACACGGGCAAAATTATTGGGTTCATGCCGGGCCATCCACATCAATTTTGGTGCCGTAAAGCCGGGAAAGACTATGTTGCCTGACAGGTCACGAAAATCAGGCATGCTGTCGAGCTCGGCGGCCTCCTTCGCTGCCCGGGTATCGTTCCAGAGAATACATGGCCGAATGACATCGCCGGCTTTATCAAGGCAGGTCGCCCCATGCATATGACCGGAAATGCCAATTCCCTTGATTGATCTATATTCCTTTGAATGTTTATGACGAAGTCGAGACATAACGTCTCTGCAGGCGTCTATCCAGATCTGTGGATCCTGCTCCGACCAGCCATCTTGGGGATACTGCACGGAGTAATCGGCCGCGGCATCACCCACAACAATTCCTTCCGCGGAGACAAGCAATCCCCGCAACCCGGATGTGCCAAGATCAAGGCCGAGATACATATCCGTCCCTCATGAGAAACTTACCCATGCCGCATTACGTGCCGAAGACCGAACACAGGCATCGATGAACTGCACGCCTTTCAAGCCGTCGTAAACGGTTGGATAAATCACGTCCTCCGGGCAAGGTTCGCCGCGCCGCGCCGCCATGATCGCCGCAGCCGCCTCACTATAGATTGTCGCAAACCCTTCGAGATATCCTTCCGGATGCCCGGGCGGTATACGGCTGACCCGCGCGGCGGCCTCTCCCGCACCAGCTCCCTGCCGGGTGATCAGGCGCTTTGGTTGCTCAAAGGGAGAATGCCAAAGGTAATTCGGGTCTTCCTGCGCCCATTCCAGCCCGCCTTTTTCGCCGTATACGCGCAACCGCAACGCATTTTCATTCCCGGGCGCGACCTGGCTGCTCCAGAGCATGCCGCGCGCGCCTCCCCTGAACCTCAGCATGACATGGGCATTGTCATCGACGCGACGTCCCTCGACGAAAGCCTGTAGATCCGCCGCAAGGCTTTCAAGCTCCAGCCCGGTCACAAAACAAGCCAGGTTGAATGCATGAGTGCCAATATCTCCTGTCGAACCGCCAGCCCCGGATCGTTCCGGATCGGTGCGCCATTCCGCCTGCTTGATATCTTGATGTGTCGTTAGCCAGTCTTGCGGGTATTCTACTTGAACAACACGAATTTTTCCGAGCTCACCCCCCAAAATCATATCGCGGGCCTGCCGGATCATGGGATAACCGGTGTAGTTATGGGTCAGAATAAAAAGTGCATTTGACGATTCCACTGCCTTTACCAGCTTCTTCGCATCGGGCAAGGTAGAGGTGAGCGGCTTATCGCAAATAACATGTATCCCGCGTTTTAGAAATTCCCGCGCCGCCGCATAATGCACATGGTTCGGTGTCACGATCGCAACCGCCTCGATCCCGTTTTTCAAGCGTGCTTCGCGGATTGCCATTTTCTTAAAATCGTCATAGGTCCGATCTGGTGCCAACCCTAATGCAGCACCAGATGCCTGCGCTTTCTCGGCAGTCGATGACAGGGCGCCGGCAACCAACGTAAATTTATCATCCAGGCGGGACGCAATGCGATGCACACCGCCGATAAAGGCATCATTGCCGCCGCCCACCATGCCAAGCCTGATCCGACTGTCATGGCTTTCACTACGCCCGTCGATCACCATCACGCAATCCCCAGCATTTTTCTGTTTGCTGCCTCATCGGTGCCGCCGTCTGCGAAATCATCAAAGGCGCGTTCCGTAACACGTATAATATGATCCTTCACAAACTGCGCTCCCTCTCGCGCACCAACTTCAGGATGTTTCAGGCAGCATTCCCATTCAACAACCGCCCAGCCTTCGAAATTATTGGCCGCCATTTTTGAAAAAATGCCGACGAAATCGACCTGACCGTCTCCGAGGCTCCGGAAGCGTCCCGCGCGATCGACCCAGGACTGGTATCCGCCGTAAACACCCTGCCGCCCCGTCGGGTTGAACTCCGCATCTTTTACATGGAACATCTTGATCCGGTCCTTGTAAATGTCGATATGATCAAGATAATCCAGACATTGCAGCACATAGTGGGACGGATCGAAAAGCATGTTACACCGGGCATGGTTATTCACGCGTTCCAGAAACATCTCGAACGTCACACCGTCATGCAGGTCCTCGCCCGGATGAACTTCGTAGCAGACGTTAACCCCGCACTCCTCCGCATGATCGAGAAGCGGCCGCCAACGCTTGGCCAACTCATCAAAGGCCGTTTCGACAAGACCGGCTGGCCGCTGTGGCCAAGGATACATATAGGGCCAGGCAAGCGCTCCTGAAAAGGTTACGTGATCCGTCAATCCAAGATTTTTAGACGCGCTAAGTGCCAGTTTCACCTGATCCACTGCCCATTCCTGACGCGCTTTCGGATTCCCGTGAACCTCCGGCGCAGCAAAGCCATCAAAAGCCGTGTCATAGGCGGGATGCACAGCCACGAGCTGACCCTGAAGATGAGTCGAAAGTTCGGTTACCTCAACACCATTGGCTGCCGCCTGTCCCTTGAATTCATCACAGTAACCTTTGGAATTAGCCGCTTTATCAAGATCGAATAACCGCGTATCCCAACTAGGGACCTGCACACCTTTATAACCGCAATCCGCCGCCCATTTGGTAATACTGTCCCAAGAGTCAAATGGCGCGTCATCACCGGCAAACTGCGCAAGAAATAGCGCTGGTCCCTTTATTGTTTTCATGTTTCCCTCCCATGAATATTATCCGCCAAGCGGCGGCATGTTTTCTTTTAAGTAAACGTCTATACGGATTCGTTCCTGAGAGATATTTATCGGCAGATTATCCGTTTTCGCCCTAAGAACCCTCACAGTGCTTCTGATAAGATGACCAGTGTCCTGGGAAATAATTGCGTCAAACGTTCCCTGCTCCAGCGCGTCCCGTGACAAAGGTGTCAATTCATGACCCACAACGACTATTTTTTGATCCAGATCACTTTTACGTAAGAATTTTATCAACCCCGAGTTTCCGGCGGCCGAGGAGTAGATACCGGTGATATCTGGCTCAGTGGCAAAAGCATCCGGTAAAAGCCTTTCCAGAAGATCCGGGTCATCTCGGCCTTCCAGCGACGGTAAAACGGTCACCGATGGGAAACTTTCGGTCATAACCTGATCGAATCCCAACCTTCGTTCAAGATGGTCCCGGGCCAACATAGACCCCGTG